>Ga0209840_1000030_pt1 | contig 33528 bp, 40 predicted proteins | sample PersoiDNA2013190_FD_185802 | JGI IMG/M metagenome (GOLD analysis project Ga0209840, IMG submission 185802) | Permafrost soil microbial communities from the Arctic, to analyse light accelerated degradation of dissolved organic matter (DOM) -... | ecosystem: Environmental > Terrestrial > Soil >... | reverse complement strand
CGCGCTGGTACGTCCAGGACAGGGGAGTCGCCAGGGCCTCCGGGGCCGCGGGCGCCGCGGAGGCAGCGGGCGCAGCGGGAAGCGCGCCGCCGGAGGGCGAGCCGGCGCGCCCGCCGCGCTGGGGCGACGTCGCCCTGCTGTTCCGCGCCACGACGGGGCTCGAGACCTACGAGCAGGCGCTGCGCGAGGCCGGCGTGCCGTACCGCGTCGACGGCGGCAAGACCTATTTCGCGCGGCGCGAGGTCGCCGACGCGCTGCTCTGTCTGCGCGCCGCCGACGACGCCGCCGACGGGCCCGCCCTGTACGGCGCCCTGCACTCGTCGTTGTTCGGGTTCAGCGACGACGACCTCTTCCTCTTCTGGGCGGCCGGCGGCCGCTTCGACCTCTTCGCCGCCGAGCAGCCGTCCGGGCACGAGGCGATCGTCGCCGCCCTGGGCACGCTGCGCGCCCTCCACGAGCGCCGGGTCGAGTGGGAGCCTCACGAGATGGCCGCCGAGCTCGTGCGGCTCGCGCACGGCACGGAGTTCCTCGCAGCCACTGGCGCTGGGGCGCCGCAGGCGATCGCCAACCTGGAGAAGCTGGTCGAGCGGGCCCGGGCGTTCTCGGGCGCCGGCGGAGGCGGCCTGGGGGCGTTCCTCAGCTGGGCCGCCGAGGCCGGCGACGCGGCCGGCGAGGGGGAGTCGCAGGTGGACGACGAGGGCGACGTGGTCCACCTGCTCACGATCCACAAGGCCAAGGGCCTCGAATTTCCCATCGTCGTGCTGGTCGGCGGCGCTCTTGGCGGTGGCGGACGTGGGGGAGAGCCCATCGTCGACCGTGCCGCTCGCCGCCTGGCGATCAAGCTCAAGGCGGAGCTCCCCGGGGCGGCCGCGCGCGATCTCGAGCCCCGGGTCTACACCGACCTCAACGCGAATGAGAAGAAGATGTCTGCGAGTGAGGCGCGGCGGCTGCTGTACGTGGCGGCCACGCGCGCCCGCGACCGCCTCGTGGTGTCGTGCTTCGGGAAGCTGACGACCAAGGATGGGGAGCCGGCCGGCGTACTTCTCGGCGCCATCGCCGGGGCGCTCCCGGCGCCCTCGTCTGCGGCGCCCACCGAAGAGTCCGAAGAGGGCGGCCTGCTGGTGTTGCCGCCGAGAGAGCCGCCGGAGCGCAGCGAGCTCGAGGCGCCGCCGGACGCCGCCACCATGATCGCGGCCCGCGGCGCCTGGCTCGCCGAGCGTGAGGCGTTGCTCGCGGAGGCCCGCCGGCCGGCACGGGCCACCAGTCCGAGCGGTCTCGAGCACGTCGACGAAGAGGTGCGCAGCGGCGGCCCCGGCGCGCCGCCCGGCCGCGCCCGTGCGCTGGCGCTGGGCTCGGCCGTGCACCGCGTCATGGAGCTCTGCGACCTGGCCGACGGGTCGTCGCTCGCCGGCATCGCCGCGGCCGTCACTCTCGAGCAGGGCTGGCCCGACCTGGCCGAGCGCGCGGCCGCGCTCGCCGGCGCCTGCTGGCGTGCGGCGCCGGTGCGCGTGGCCGCGGCCAGCCCCGACGTGTTCCGCGAGCTGCCCATCGGCGCGCTCCTGAACGGCGCCGTGGTGAGCGGCGCCGTCGACCTGCTCTACCGCGACGGCGACGAGTGGGTCGTGGTCGACTACAAGACCGACCGCGGCGCCGACGCCGGCGTGCTGCGCAAGCGCTACACGCCGCAGGGCGCCGCCTACGCCGTCGCCGTCGAGGCTGCGACCGGCGGCGTGGTGCGCGAAGTCGTGTTCGTCGCCGCGGCCGCGGCCGACGGGCTGGTTGTCACCGTGCCCGTCGACGATGCGCTGCGCGACCTGGCCCGCAGCGAGGTCGACGAGGCGGTGGGTGAGGGAAGGGCCGTCCGCGCCGACGAGCTCGCCGCGGAGGTCTGACTGCGTCAGCCCGCGGCGGCCCGCGGTCCGGGCTCAGGGATCTCCAGGCCCTCAGCCTGTCGGTAGCTCACGTAGTCCGCGAGACACTGGCGCAGCGCGGCCGCTGCCTCTTCGCGAGACGCGCCGTCGCCGACCACTTCGGGGATCTCGCCGAGGCGCACGACCCAGTAGGGCTCGGCATCGTCTTCGCGCCACTCCCACACCTGGTCGTAAGGAAGGCCGAGGTAGAACTGCGGGTCTCTGTTCACTCTGACTCCTGAGCCTCAGTTGCCAACAGCTGCCCGATCAGACTGACGGCATCGGCCACGAGGTACGGTCGCAACCTGCGCGTGCGCGGGATCGCGAGCGCCAAGCGGGGGTGCCTAGGATGACGATAGAACGTGTGCGCACCGCTGTCACGCTTTGCGAACCCGAAACCCAGGAGAAGCGTGTCGACGTGACGCGGCGACCAGCCGGCGTGGCTGCGACTCATCGCCAGCAGCAGCCGGCCGGCGCTGCGAGGGTAGTCGTCGGGTGGGTGTGTGGGCATGCTGCCGAACGTAGCAGGGCGCATGGTGCCCATGAAAGGGTGACGAGGGGTTACGTTGCGCGGCGTCTCGCCGGCCTGCAGGCGAAGCACGACGCGGTGTACGGCTCGGTGACGGCAGCCGCGCCGGCCGGCGTCAAGAGGCGCCGACCAGCTCCGGGTGCTCTTCGGCGAGCCAGGCGAGCGCCTCCTCCTGAAGCTCCCGTACTGTGGCGAGAAGCGCTCGCGATTCGGCCAGGGTGATCGCCTCGACGTGTTCGTACTCGGCGACGTCGCGCTTGCGCCGGCAGGCGTCGAGGTACGTTGCGCCACGACGCTGCTGGTCGCCCAGAAGGACCGGCAGAAGCTCGATCGTGAGCCGGTGATGCCCGGGCGCCTTGGCTACCCGGTACCCGCCGGCGCGCACGGTCGCGGTCGCCAAGGTGAGGGCGGCGCCGTACGCGGCGGCGAACCGGCCGTCTGGAGAAAGCCCTGCTGCCGAGGCGTCGGCGAGTTGGCGCTCGGCCAGGGCCAGCAGGTCGCCGGTCTCCGCGGGGGAGGGGCTGTGCCTCTTGAGCCGCCCGGTGGCGAGGAGGTCGTCGAGACGCGGGCGCTTAGGCACTGGCGGGCTCGACGTCGTCCAGCAGGGAGCGCAGCTCCGCGTCGTCGCCGAGCAGCCAGATCTTGGCTCCGTCCAGCACGCCGGTCAGAAAGGGCCGGCCTGCGGCGACCCTCGCGCGGAACTCATCTGTGGTGTACGCCGTGACGTTGACCTCACAGCCGAGCTGTTCGCTCGCCTCCGCAAGGACGGTCGCGAGCACGCGCGGGTCGTGGCCGGAGACGATGAGCACGTCGACGTCGCTGGCCGCCAGCTCACGTCCGCCGGCAACAGAGCCGTACGCGAACGCCAGGTCGATCCGGTCGCGCAGCGGCAGCAGGGGTACGCGCAGTACCTCGGCGATGCCGACGGTCTTGGCGAAGACCGCCTGCAGGTCGGCGAACGCCGGGTGACTGCTGCAGACGCGGTAGTAGACGCGGTTGCCGTGCCGGCGCCGCGCGACCAGACCGGCGCCCTCGAGGCGCAGCAGGTCGCGCTGGACCTGCACGAGGCGCGACCCGGTGAGGCCGGCGAGCTCGCGCTGGTAGAAGTCGGCGTCGGGCCGGGCGAGAAACACCCGCAGCAGGCAAACAAGCGTGGGCGAGGCGAACAGAGCGGCGAAACCGCCGCCGGCGGGCGCGCCATGCATGTGACCATACTCCTTAGTCGATTGACCAAGAATAGTAGTCATCATGCTCGTGGGCTGCAACGCATAGATCGACATGAGACAAGGGTAGGCGCGCCGTTTACGGGTTGGTAGGCTGACGATCGGGCGGCCGGGTCGACGATCGCAGAACGTCACCCGGCGACGGCGCGGGCCGCGGGAGGCGGGCCCGCGGGCGCCGCCCACGCGCGTCGTTCGTGCCGTCGCTGCGCTCCATGGGTATGGAGATGGCGACGGAGCCGGGGCGCGGCCTCGACGGCGGGCGCGGCCTCAACGGTGCCCGACGGCGACTAGCACGACGCCGACGAACACGAACGCCGTGCCGAGCCACTGCGGCACCTGAAATGACTTGTTGAAGATGAGATACGCCGCGAACAACTGGGCCGAGACGAAGGCGACCCCGATGCCGATGACGTTGGCCGACGCGGCGAAGCGGGCGGTGGCCCCGACGTTGACGGGCTGGTTGACGAGGATGAGGGCGAGAACGATGACGACGCTCACGCCGGTGATCGCCGTCAAGGCCCGTTTGGTGCCTCGTACGGCGGTCAGAAAGCGATTGCCCATCGGCGTCCTCCAGTCGTCGTGGGTCCCGCAGGGATTCTACGCCGGGCGATCCGGGGAACAGCCGTCATGAATCTGCGACTGCGCGTACCTGGCGACCCGTGGCTGTACGCGTTCGCGCGCGTGCTGCTGGTGACGGCGGTGCGCATCTACGGGCGCTTCTGCCTGTTCGGGGCCGGCAACCTGCCGGCCACCGGCCCCGCCATCGTGGTCGCCAACCATCCGAGCGACGTGGACCCCATCCTCATCGGTGTCGCTTTTCCGCGCACGCTCCACTTCATGGCCGACGTGGTGCAGTTCCGGCGCGGCTTCGTGGGGCCGGTGATCGAACGGCTGGCGGCCTTCCCGATCCACAAGGGCCAGCCAGACAGGGTCGCGCTCGAACGGGCCCTGAGTCTGCTGGCCGACGGCGAGGTGGTGGTCCTCTTCGCGGAGGGCGACCTGTACCGACGTGCGGACCCGACCGCGTTCCACTCCGGGGTCGCCTTTCTGGCGGCGCGCAGCGGGGCACCGGTGGTGCCGGTCGCCATCGTCGGGGCCGAGCGCATCTGGGCGGGTGGCCGCGTGCACTGGCCTTGGCTGCGGCTCACCGTCGGCCAGCCCATCACCTTCAGCGGGGCGCCGCGTAGCAAGGTGGCCTACGCGCGTATGGCGGAGGAGTTGCGGGACGCCGTGATCCGGCTCCGCGACCGCGTCCCGGAAGGTGAGGGACTGCAGCCGTAAGGGGCGGGGAGGCTCAGCCTCCCCGCCCCTTACCTGCGCATGAGGTCATCGGAGTATCAGGCCGCCGCCGGCGGCGCCCGGGCCAAGGCGCTGCCCGCGGACACCCGGTCGGAGGGCGCCGCGGGCACGCCGACGCATGCCGACGCCGTCTCGGCGTCGTCGCGGTGGTGTCGGGGCAGCGTCGCGGCCTCGCCGCCCCCCTTCGTCTCGACCGACTGCCGCGACGTGGCGGCCTCGCGGGCCTGCGAGGCGGGAGGAGCACGGGGGGTGCGCCAGCCCATCGCGGGCGAATCGCACGACCACGACGGCCGCGTCGCGGCTGCCGGCGGCTGGGTGATCGGCCGTCGCGGCGGCCGCGGGCGCCGCTGTCACGAGGGGCGCCGCGACGACCGTGAACACGACGATCAGCTTGCGCATGCGGCACCTCCTCAGCAATCGGACTCTACGGGCAGCAGTCTGCTACGCGCGTCTGCGTGCGGGCTGAGAGCCGACTGTGCACGTGCTGTGAGGTTCGCGGGAGGCTGGGCTTGGCGGAAGGGCGGGGCTTCCGCACTGTAGGATGACGATGTCGCGGGTCTTGTCGGCGACATACCGGCTGTCATCCCCGGCCACCGTCCACAGGCGTGGAAGGAGACGCGGTGCAGCAGATCCCGGAGCGTGCGGACGTGGTCGTGGTCGGTGCGGGCATCATGGGCGCGGCCGCAGCCTGGGCCCTGTCCGGGCGCGGCCACGCGGTGGTCGTGCTCGACGCGCGGCGCGCCGGGCACCGGGACGGCAGCTCTCACGGCAGCTCCCGGGTCTTTCGCCGCGCCTACCGCGAGCCCCACTACATCGCGATGACTGGTCTGGCGCAGGATCGCTGGCGCCGGCTGGAAGCTGAGGCCGGCAGGCCTTTCCTCACGCTGACGGGTGGACTCGATCACGGGCGCGACCCGCAGGGTCTGTACGACGGGCTCCGCGCCGGCGGCGTGGAGTGCGAGCTGCTGTCATCGGGCGACGCCGGCAGGCGGTGGCCGCACATGTGCTTTGACGGCCCCGTCGTCCGCTACGGCGCGGCCGGGATCTTCGACCCCGAGCTCGCCACGGCCGAGATGCTGCGGCTTGCCGTCCAGCGCGGAGCCTTCGTCGCCCACGAGTGCCCCGTGTCGGGCGTCGAGCCGTCAGCGTCCGACGTGCTGGTTCGCGTGGCGGGCGAAGCGCTGCGCGCGGCGACCGTTGTGGTCGCCGCGGGTCCGTGGTCCGAGGGCCTGCTGCGAGGCGCGGTGACGCTGCCGTCGCTCACGGTCACCCAGCAGCAGGTCTTCCACTTCGCGCGCCGCGAGCGCGACGATGACTCAGTCTGGCCGATCGCCCTGCACGACGAGGATCCGGCCGTCTACGGATTGCCCGGTGGCCGAGACGGCGGTGTGCCCGGAAACATGAAGCTGGGCGAACATGACCCGGGCAGGATCACGACGGCCGACGGCCGGGATGGGGTCGTCGATCCCGGATCCAGGCAGCGCATGATCGACTACGTGCGGCGCTGGTGGCCGGGCCTCGAGCCGTCGCCGACCGCCGAGTTCAGCTGCCTGTACACGTGGACCGACGACCATGACTTCGTCATCGACCGCGTCGGTCCGCTCGTGGTCCTGTCGCCGTGCTCGGGTCACGGCGCGAAGTTCGCCCCCTTGATCGGCGAATGGGCCGCCGACCTCGTCGAGGGAGGCGACTTGCCGTACGACCACTTCAGTCTCGCCCGCCGCGGCTTCGCCTGACGCCGGCCGACGAAGGCCCCTGGAAGGGGGCGAGCGCGGTGGCACGGGCGGAACGTCAGGGTCTCGCTTCCGGAGTCGCGCCCTACGGCATCACGGAGAGCAGCTCCTCCGCGAAGCCGACCATCGCGAGGGTGCACTTGTGGCGCAGCGCGGTCGAGTCGACCTCGTAGGCGCCGCCGCCGAGGCGCACGCGGTCGAGGGCGTCGGCGTCTTTGAGCAGCCACAGGATGCGAAGGGCGCGCTCCGGGTCGTCCTGGCCGGCGGCGCGGAGCGAGCCCTGCCCGTCGTCGCGACAGTGGTAGCGGATGGCGAACAGGGCAAGCTGTGCGTCCGCCTCAGGCAGCGACTCGTGCAGGCCGAGCTCCACGACGCGCGCGGCGCCGAGCGCGCCGTGCTGCGGGTCCCAGCCGTCGTTGACGCGGCCGATGTCGTGCCACAGGACCGCCGAGAGGACGACGGCGGCGTCGTCCTCCGGCCAGCGCAGCTCGCGGACGAGCCGCTGCCCGTGGATGTGCACGCGTTGCGTGTGGCGCACGCCGTGCAGCCACGAGAAGTGCGCGAACCACTCGGCCGGCACGTCGGCGGCCTGGCCGGCCCAGGCGCCGGCGTCGTCTGCGTGGGGGGCGGGTCCCATGCCGTCAGGATAGCGGATGGTGGGGACGGCAGGCATCGGCGGCGGCCGTGCACGCCTCAGACTGCGGAGGATCGGGTACATCTTGGGCGGTGAGACCTCGAGCGAAAGGATCCGCAGTGCCCAAGCCTCAGTGGAGCGACTTCGGCGCCATCTGGAAGACCATCCGCGAAGTTGACATCAACGCCATCCGCCACGAGGCGGAGCGCGGTGTTGCCATCGTCTGCCTCGGGCAGCCGGCTGCGCTGTGGTGGGTGGACCGCTTTCTGCGCGACGGGCCCAACCGCTATCCGCTGCGCCCCGACCCTCTCGCGCTCGTGCCGCTCGCCGAGGCGGGCGACTACCTCGACCTCCTGCGCGCGGCCGACCTGCTGATCGTGGCGCTGGACGCGGCGTCACGGCTCGGCGACGAGGAACTCGCCGGGCTCCAGCGCCTCTCGACGGCGCCGCGGCCGAGCCAGGCCGTGCTGCTGTTCGGCGAGGATCCCGGCGCGCCGACGCCGTGGTCCGCCTACCTCGACCGGCGCGCGGCGACGCTGGTAGACCCACAGTCCCTGGCTGCGGCCGCCATCGTCGGCGGCGCCGTGCTCGACGCGCTGCCTGCGGAGGCTCGTCTGGCCGCCGCGCGGCGCCTGCCCGGCCTGCGCCCATGGTTCGCCGCCCGCCTGACGAGCGAGGTCTCGGTGTCGAACGCGGCCTTCGCCCTGGCCTCCGGCGTGCCGTCGGTGGTGCCCATCCTCGGCATCCCCATCTCGGCTGCCGACACCATCATCCTCACCAAGAACCAGGCGCTGCTCGTCTACCGGCTGGCTCTGGCCTGCGGAGCGCCGCCCGACTTCCAGCGGCGCATGATCGAGATCACCCCGGTGATCGGCGGCGCCGTGATGTGGCGGCAGATCGCCGGGGCCCTGATCGGTCTCGTGCCCGGCTACGGCATCGTGCCGAAGACCGCGGTCGCCTTCGGCGGTACCTACGTGGTGGGGCTGGCGGCGACCCGCTGGTACGAGACCGGCCTGCTCACCGAGGCCGAGCGCAAGCGCATCAGCGCCGAGGCGACGACCAAGGCCCGTGAGGTCGCCACGACCATGGTGGAGCAGGCGCGCGCCGCCGGCGGCAAGGCCGGCGCGCAGGCGCAAGGCGGGCTGCAGAAGGTCGCCCAGGGTGCCGCGGGCGCCAGGGCCCAGGCCGGCAAGGTGGTCGATGGTGCGCGCACCGCGACCGGCAAAGCCGGCGCGCAGGCCCAGCACGCGGCGCAGCGTTTGCGCGATGGGAGCAGGAAGGTCGTGCGGCGCAAGCGTCCCGCGGTGACCGAAGCCGCCGGGGAGGTCGACCAGCCGGTGCAGTCGCCGGACGGCTCCGCGGACGGCGGCTGACGCCCTCAGGCGCGCCCAAGGGCGTGCAGACTCGCGCCGGCTCTGCATCATCACCGACGGCGATGCCGACTGCGTCGAGCTGCGCTTGCCGCACGGCGAGCGCGCTACGGCGACGCGATTCGCAGCTCGGCGCCCAGAGCGCGCGCCAGCGCGCCGATGGTCTTCAGCGTGGGGTTGCCGTTGCCGCTCTCGATGCGGCTGATCTCATTCTGGCGGATGCCGGACGCGGCGGCGAGCTGCTGCTGGGTCATGTGCAGCACCTGGCGGCGGCCGATGAGATCGGAGGCGAGGCGGTAGCGGTCTTCGAGCCGGTGCAGCTCGGCGACCGCCTTTGGCCCCTCGGCTTCGGCCTCTGCAACGACTTGCGCGTAGAACTCTTCAAACGTCGAGCTCGCTGATCTCGCCTTCAAGTACGACGATCCTGCGAGCAAGGCTGCGCAGAGCGGCTTTCGTACCCTGCAGCGGGTCGCCGAGCCGCTGCCGATCAGGCCGTAAGGCGGCACAGGTGTTGACCAGCGGCACGGTGTGAAGATGGTCGAGAGCAGCGCGTAGCTCCACTGGCGCGCTGACGATCATCGCCTTCAGACCGTTGAGCGCCGCGCCGCGAGCCTTCACCGCCCCCGAGCGCGCCGCGCGCAAGGCCCGGATCGACTCGACGATGCCGCGACGGTCCTTCGGCGGGACCGTCGCCGTACCGGCGAGCACCGCCCTGGCAGCGGCCTCGGCGTCGATGGGGTCGCTCTTGCCACGCTGGCGCCGCAGGCGACGGTTGGGGCGATCGACCTCGACTACTGGCACGCCTTCAGCCAGAAGATGGCGAGTCAACCCGGCGCCGTAGGTGCCGGTGCCTTCGACCCCGATCTGGGCAAGCTCGCCGTGACGACGCATCCAGGCAAGCAGACGTCGATAGCCCGCAGCGCTGGCCTCGAACTCAGCCGAACCGAGAACCCTGCCGGCGCTGTCGATCACCGCCGCGTGGAGGCTGTGACCGTGGGTATCGACGCCGCCGATGACGCACGGCACGTTTGCTGTCATGCTGGACCTGCCTTCCCGTGAAGGCACGCACCGGCCGGGCGGGCGGACAGGACAGTGACGGGCGCCTGAGAGCGCAGGCTCCTATGAAGTCACGGCCGCCCGTTCCGGTTGCGTGCACGATGGACAGAGCCCCGCCGGCGGGCCGACAGATCCCGCTGATGACACGAGGTCAGTCAACTCCTGAGTCAGACCGGCAGGCAGGACTCAGCACGATCGTCACAGAGACGGGTGCCGGGGACATCTTCACTGTCAACTCCAACCACGTTGCGTTGGTGCGGTTCACACGCTGGGTGCTTCTGCAGGGTGACCGTGTGACACGTTCCGCTCGCCAAGACCGGTGTCAAGCTGTCCCGCTAGGTTCAGCCGCGCTTGATCGATGCGTCGGATAGCACGTCGGCAGCCTCGTTGAGGTGCATGCTCACCGACTCCAGGCGCCGCAGAAGTTCCCGTTGCTTGAGCAGATCCGTAGAAACCTGCTGGCGTAGCAAAGTGGCCATGTCCGCCTGATACAGACGGTGAATCCTGGTTGCGGCTTTCTTCGCCATCAAGGCCGCCTCTACGACACCGTCTGGCTCTCGCACGATGGCATCCACCGCCCTGCGCAGTTCCCGAACGGCCCGAATCACCGCGTCCAATGGCAGGGACAAAACGTTCGAGTCCTTCATGCCGTAGAGGTTCCACTCGCGCATGAAGTCCCGGAGATCGTCGAGCACGTCATCGATCGAACGAGACAGCCGAAAAAGGTCCTCCCGGTCAATCGGCGTCACCAGTGCCGTGCTCAGTTTACGGATCAGCTGGGCTCGGATGGCGTCGCCTTCGTGCTCCATCTCCTTCATGCGCTCGTAGGCCCGCTTCTGGCCGATTCGCCCAGCTAGGGCGTCGCTGACCACTATGGCCGCTGACGTGGTCACGTCAACCTGCTTGCCTAGCAGGTTGACGAACGCCTGATGCGTTCCCCAACCCAAGCCGTGCATGTGGCTGGCCAAGAACTGCCTGGTCAGGTTCGCACCGCTCTTCACAAGTCGCCGCCTCATCGCAACAGCCTCAGAGTGCCGCTGCCTAGGGCGGCCAGTCCGATTGACGCCGGAAGGGTCAGCACCCACGCCAGCCCGACGGCGGTCGCCTCGTCCCAGCGAACTCGACGGGACCCTGCGCTGAGGCCTGTTCCTACAACAGCGCCGGTGGCAACTTGGGTCGAGGAGGCGGGCATACCGACGGCGGCGCTGGCGAAAACGACGCAGGCCGCGGAGAGCTCGGCGGCGATGTTGTCGGCGCTTCGAACCCGGACTATCCGCTCGCTAATCCGGCGGCCGACGCGGCGCACGGCCAAGATGGTTCCCAAGGCAAAGCCCACTGCCACAACCGTCTGTCCCGCGACCCGGACGGGCACGGGAGCGAGCGATGCACCAGCAGCCACAGCAAGAATCGCGACCAACTTCTGAGCATCGTTCGCTGAGTAAGCGAGGGCTTGAGCCAGAAACCCCGCCCGCTCCAAATGGCGGGCTGAACGCCCGGCGGTCAGGCGTCGGGGGAGTCGACCCACCGCTCGGGACGCCATGAAGGCCACCGCGACGCTTGCCACGGGGGCCAGCAGACCGACGGCGAGCGCTTGGCCTACCACTCCCCAGTTGACGGGGAGTCGGCTGCCGAGCCCAGCTCCGACGATACCTCCGATCAGAGCCAGTGTAAGACTGGTCGGGAACCCGCGCCGGGTGAGGCCAAACACCACGACGAGTGCGGCGAGCACGGCCGTCAGCAGTGCGGTTCCGCCACCGTCAGATTCGAACGCTACCAGGCGGTCGGCGAATGTGGTTGCCACAGCAGTGCCGAACAATACCGGGCTGACACCGACAAGGAAGGCCAAAAGCGTAATGGCCACCGGCGGCGTCACAGCGTTAGTGCGGGTGCTGACAGAGACCAAAGTGCTGCCGTCGCTAGCCCCGCTTCCAATTGCGAACGCAAACGCTGCAACAAAAAGGAGCCCAACTTCGAGGCCGCTCATTTGGTCACGGTCGAGCAGAGCGAAGGATGTTTCGGGACCTGGTTACTGGTATGTACCATGGAAGCGTATACTATGCTTCAGAGTGCCCGTCCGCAAGGCATTGGACGGTCCGGCCCCCGTGGATTCTCTACTTCGTTGCTTTGGAGGGTGGTCATGGTGGGGAACATACGGCGCACGCCGGTTCGATCAAGTCCCCTGTACATGTGGGTTGCTTCGCTGCTGCGCGACCAAATCGAGGCAGGGCATCTGGATCCTCACGGGTCGGTTCCGTCTGAGCGGGTCCTGAGTGAGCGGTACGACATCAGCCGGATGACCGCTCGCCACGCGGTGGAGACCCTCATGCTGGAGGGATACGTATACCGGAGTCCCCGCCGGGGGACGTTCGTCGCCGAGCCCCGGTTGCGATTCAGCGTAGGAAGTTTCACGCGGATCATGACCGAAGGAGATCACATGCCTGGGACCGAGGTGCTGGCGGCTAGCACGCTGGACCCGGACCCTCTCATCTCCAAGATGCTCGACATACCGGCCGGAGGCCGGGTCCATCTTCTACAGCGGCTCCGGATGGCGAAGGGCGAGCCGATCGCCATTGAAAACATTCACGTGTCGGCAGAGCGCTTTCCAGACCTGTTGGAGTACGACCTCACCGGCTCGTTGTGGGAACTCCTGCGATCCCGATACGACGTTCACCCGATGAAGGCCGATGCTCGAGTCGTGGCCGTCACGCTTGACCGCTTCGAGGCCGAGACTCTGGGGGTGAAGCCGGGGAGTCCGGCCATCGTCCTGACTCGGACGGTGTTTAGCGCCGAGGACGAGATTGTGGAACTGGCCCGGGACGTGTATCGGGGCGACCGGACCGAGTTCTACGTGACCGCGCCGGTAGAGGGAATCGCCGTCTCGGTGCCTCGGCGCGCCCACCGCTGACTTCCATGAGGACGCGGTTGCTCCGGCTCCTCCAACATGACAACCCAACAGTTCAACATTCCCGGTAGCCGGGGGGTGTTATGCCCGCTCGGCCAGCAGCAGCGGGACAAGGTCTTCTGGAGCAAACCCGTCCGGCCAGTCCGGGTTGTCCCGGCCAATACCGGCGGCGATGACAAAGGAAGCACGTTCCTGCGGACTGTCGTTGCCATGTCCGCCTACGTCTGTGAGCCCGTGGTCCGTGGTGACCACCATCAGCCACTGTTCTCCGGACTTTTCCGCGCGTTTCGCTACTGCTGCGCGCAGCCGAGCAAGGTGGGCGTCGATGCGGCTGATGGCTTCGAGATACTGCCCGCCCAGCGCCCCGCTGAGGTGCCCGGCGTCGTCCGCGTCGCAGAAATAGACGAAGCCGACGTCCGGGCCGAACTTTGTCACTGCGTACACGGCGACTTCCGCAATCTCGGCGTCGACTCTCTGATAGCCGTAGATCTCGCCGTCGCGCGCGATGACGCGGTGCTGGTCCGCGCGCTGCTGTTCACGGCGCTCGTGGATGACGGGGGCGACGCCGGACGGATCCACCAGCGCCGGCCAGCCGGCCGCCGCGAAGGTAGTGGTTGACTGGTCCTGGTAGAAGGCGCGGCTGAGTAGATCGGGGTAGTTCAGCCGGTTGTGCCCTACAAAGAGGTTGTCCGTGACCGCATGCTGGGCGTGAGTGGACCCGGTGAGCAGGGTTGACCAGCCGGGGCCGGAGATGGTGGGAACGTCCATTGTCAGTGCCGTGAAGTACCCCGCATTCTTCAGTGCTTCCAGCGTCGGCGCCCGCCCGGAGTCCAGAGCGGTGCTGAGGTTCAGCCCGTCGATCCCTATGAGAAGGATTTTGGTCTTCATGCTGCGTCCTCTTCCTCCAGTGCCGCGTTGGAATTGCCCACCAAGGTTGTGTCCCGGCGGGGGGTGATGACCACTCGGTGGCCCACGGTGAACGACACCGCGTCGTGGGCCGGCATGTCGATGCGCAGCGCCTGGTCCGGTTCCTCGGACCGTACGTTCACGCTCGTGATTGCTCCGCGAAGCACCAGGGAAGTGACCAGGGCGCTGCCGGCGGAATCATGGCTGAGCGCCAGGTCCGCTGGTCTGATCAGCGCCTCCAGCGAGGGGCCGCTGCTCCCTGCCGCTGCCAGATTGTCGATGCCGAGATTCCGCCCGAACACGCGGATGCGGTTTCCGTCCAGCACCACCGGAATCCGGTTGGTCACGCCGACAAATTCTGAGACAAATGCCGATGCCGGGCGCCGGTAAATGGCTTTGGGGGTGTCCAGTTGCTCAATCCGCCCGTCATACATCACGCCGATACGGTCCGCGATGGTCAGAGCCTCTTCCTGGTCATGGGTGACCAGCAACGTGGTGGTGCCGGCGTCGGTTTGGACATCGATAGGGCCACCGTCGCCGCCCTCCTCGGCGCCGACATGCAGGGCTAGGAGTTCGGCACCCTTCGAGTACTTTCTTATCTGAGGCAACGAAGCGCTTTCGAGTACTTTCTTTGTGAGGCAATGCGATGCCTTGCGGACGGGCACTCTGAAGCATAGTATACGCCTCCGTGGTACATACCACTAACCAGGTCCCGAAACATCCTTCGCTCTGCTCGACCGTGACCGAATGAGCGGCCTCGAGGCTGGGCTCCTTTTTGTTCCGGCGGATTTCCTCCCGGAGCCGGACACGGACCTTGGCGTCCAGCGCGGACAAGGGCTCGTCGAGCAACAGCACCTGGGGCTCGATGGCCAACGCCCGCGCCAGGGCCATCCGCTGCTGCTGGCCGCCGGACATCTCGTGGGCGTATCGCTCGGCCTCTGCAGAGAGGCCCACGAGGTCGAGCATGTCACCGGCCCTGGCACGCCGCTGGGTTTGGGGCCCGCGGTGCAGCCGAAGCCCGAACTCGATGTTTCTGCCGCGCAGCCATGTGTGGGCAGAGGCTGTAGGCTTGGAACAGCATCCCCATGTCGCGTTTGTTGGCGGGGAGCATGGTGATGTCCACGCCGTCGATCTTGCCGCAGCCCGAAGGTTCCAAGAGCGCCACGAGCTCACCCGGAGCCAAATCCAGGGTCAGACCGTTCAGTGCGTGGACCTGACCGTAGCTGTGGCGCAGGTCCGCGAGCAGCACGCCAACGGCCCGGTCAACGTTGGAAACAGGTGCGACGGCCGTGAGGTTTGGGTGCATCAGCTCTCCTTGGACGATCGACCGTCAGCCGGTCGACGACGACCGTTGCCCACGAACGACATGACGAACAGGACGCCGAACGCGAAGATCAACGAGCTCAGGGCCGCGGCGATCGACATCGACGCGTTGCTCTTTCCCACCATGAAGATGGCGACCTGCAGGTTGTTGCGGCTGAGCAGGTTGGCGACCGTGAACTCCCCCAGGACCAGGGCGACCGACAGGAACGCTGCTGACAGCATGGCTGTGCCCATGTTGGGCACAACGATCGCGCGGAAGACCATGAACCAGCTCGCGCCCAGAGACCGTGCCGCCTCGGACAGCGTCTTGACGTCGATCGCGCTCAGGCCGGCGTCCAAAGCCCGGTAGGCGAAGGGCAGGATCAGCACGACGTAGGCAAAACACAGCCAGATCGTGGACTCTCCCAGGAAGTAGGTCACCCAGGCGTAAACGGGGACGAGGCCGACCACCAGCACGATGGCCGGAATGCTCAGCGGCAGCAGGCAGAGGAACTGCACGGTCTTGCCCAGGCGTGGAAGCCGTAGGCGCACCCAAGTCATCGTAGGCAGCAACAGGACCAACATGATGCTGACCGCCACCGCCGCGAGCCCAAGCGAAACCACGATCCCGTTCTTGAGATCGGGGTAGCTCTCGTTCATCTTGCTGAAGTTGGTCAGCGTGGCCCAGGTCTCCAGCGTGCGTCCTCCACGACCGTTGCGCGTCGTGAACTCCGCCATCGCCACGAGCGGAAGGCCGAAGAACAGGCCAGCGATCGCGAAGGTAACCAGCCGGAATACAGCCCCTCCACGGAGGCGACGTCGTCGAAGGCTCGCCCGACCCCGCCCGTCCCGGGTGCTCACGAGGCCAGCCACTTGCTCGTCCGGCGCTCAACGAGCGCCTGCAGGGTCATCACGAGGGCCACCACGACAACCATGGCCAGGGCCATCGCCTTGGCCACGTTCGCCTGGCCCAGGACGACCTCAGAGCTCATGGCTCCGGCGATGTTCAGCGTCAGGACCGGGGAAGCCTGTGAAATCAGGACCGCCACGGTGGCGTAGGCGCTGAACGCGTTGGCGAACAACAACAGTAAAGCTCCGATGAAAGGAGGCGTGAGCACGGGACCGGCCACATGCCGCCAGTAGCGCCATGAGCCGCCTCCCAGGGTCTGGGTCGCCTCGCGCCACTCCGGTCGCAGCCCTTCGATGGCCGGCAGGAACACCAAGACCATGAGCGGGATCTGGAAGTAGAGGTAGACCACGACAAGGCCCTTGTCCCACTCATAGACCCACTGACTGTCCGAGATGGTCATGCCCATCCGCTGCAGCCAGATCGTCAACAGTCCCTGGGCTCCCACCGTCGCCACGAAGGCGAACGCGAGGGCGACGCCGCCGAACTGCGCGAGCACTCCGCAGAGCGTGGTGAACACCCGCCGCACCAGACCGTCACGGCGGCTGGTCGCCACGGCATACGACAGGAGCGACCCGAAAACGGCGCCGATGACTGCGGTGACGCCCGCCAGGATCACCGAGTGCAGTAGAGAGGACGCGATTTGCGGCTGGGCCAGCGCCGAGATGTTGTGCGTGGTCAGGCCCTGCGGCCCCATGAAGGCGCCGAACGCCACGACCAGGGTGGGGACCAGGAAGAAGACGGCCACGTAGGCGAAGAACGGAACAACGCCCAGGAAGGCTACCAGTGACCTGTATACCGAGGATGCGCGCCCCCTCTTCGTGGGGGGCGCGCACCTGGTCGTTACCGATCCGTCAATCAACGGCCTTATTCCAGTTGGCGGCGAGGTAGGCCGTGGCCTTGGCGGTCTGCTCCGGGGTCATGAACAGCGGAGTCCCAACAGCCTTGGGCAGCGCCGCCAGCGCTGCCGCGTCAACCGTCCCGGCCTTGGTCATCGAGTCGAGTCGCACCGGCCGAGCCGCACCCTTGAGGAACCAGTTCTGGCCCTCGTCGGAGAACAGGAACTCCTCCCACAGCCGCGCGGCGGCCGGATGCGGCGCGTCGACGTTGATTGCCTGCACGTAGTAGGAGCCGACAACTGCGCCGGCGGGGATGACAGTCTTCCAGTCGATCTTGCCCTTGAGCTTGGCGCCCTGGGCGACGTTGAGGTAGTCCCAGTCGATGACGACCGGCGTCTGCCCCGACTCGATGGTCGCCGGGGATACGTCGGCCACCAGGAAGTTGCCCGCATCCTTGAGCTGCTTGAAGAAGTCGACGCCCTTGGAGATGTCGTCAGCCGAGCCGCCGACGCCGAGCGCGACCATCACCACGCCGTTGAAGCCAGCTCCGGACAGGGTCGGGTTGCCATCCATGGCGACCTTGCCCTTGTAGACCGGCTTCAGCAGGTCCCTGATGCTGGACGGAGCCGGCACCTTGGCCGCGTCATACCCGATGCTCTGGTACCCGCCGTAGTCGTTGACCCACCCACCGTTGGCGTCCTTGAACTTCGCCGGGATGTCCTGGAACGTCGACACCTTGTACGGCGCGAACATCGCGGTGTTGGCAACGGCGACGTTGCCGCCGAGGTCGAAGACGTCGGGAGCCTTCGACTGACCCTTGAGGTTCTTGGCCGCGGTGATCTCATCGGCGCTCGAACCCTCCGGATTTGCGCTGTTGACGGTCAAGCCGTACTTGGCCTTGAAGGCGTTGATGATCGCGCCGTAGTTGGCCCAGTCCGGCGGCAGCGCGATGACGTTGAGCGTGCCCTCCTTCTTGGCCGCAGCAACCAGTGCGGCCATGCCGCCCAGGTCCTGCGCTGAGGTAGCCGTGGCTGCCTTGCTGGTGTCGCCGGCGGTCTTGTCAGGAGGTGTGCCGCAGGCCGTGATGCCGATCGACAGGGTCGCAGCGACCGCTGCGATGGCGGCACAGCGAAGGGCGGAAAGGTTCACATCATCCTCCATGAAGGCGTTGTCCGATTGTCCAGAAGGACATCGGCGTTGCTGTAGCCGGCGGGCAGTTGAACCGCCGCTGCGTTGGGGATCCAGTCGGTGACAAGGCCTCCCATCTGACGAGGCATCGATCTCACCGGGGCCGGTGAGCGGTGTCCAACAGGTCTAGGACCGGACTCAACATGACTTCGTCACGGGGTGAGGCTACAGCGGTCCTCGCGAACGGTCAAGACCCGGGTTTGGGTGTGGTTGAACCGCCCCGGGTTCAGTGAAGACTCATGTATTTGAGTGCTGTCTACACCCTCGCAGATCTCGTACTGGATTGGAAAGGGATAGGCGCTGGCATTGCGGACGTCACCAGGAAACCCGTAGACGTCGTCAACAACGACGATCCCGATCCCCATGCCGTAGCAGACATGGTTCTTGCGCGCGGAAATGTGCTCGATGCCTGCACTACGCTGGGCAACCGGCGTATGGCAAGCAGCTCACCCCAGAGCGGGGGGCTATGCCCAGTCTCAGCGCATCGTGGAACGCGCAGACTACGGCCTCGACGCGCTGACGGGGCACGAGACACGAGAGGCAGGACCGAGAGGCATCGACCCAACGGGCTGGGACCTTCTTGCGCTCGAGGGCGTCGCACACCGCCTGCAGGACCTTCTCATCTGTGTGCACCGCTCTGCCCACCACGGCGACGCGCGAAGTGCTCGTGTCGGGAGAGTAGGACAATTGCATGGCTGCCTGGAGTGGGGAAAGCGCGTCCTCTGCGCGGAGCGTCTCCTCTTCCGTGAGGATGAGTGAGAGAGCTCCATCCGGTTCTCTCGCGATGTGTTGAAGGGAGACTCCTGCGACGAGCAACGCATCAGAGACGCAACGCAGGGCTGCGCGATCCGCTATGCCGTTGATTGTCAGAACGACCTCGTCGGTGGTATAGGCCACGCCGCACACGCGGTTCGGGGCTGCCATCGGGCCGGCCCTCAGCAGGGTGCCCTCGGCGCGCGTAAAGCTCGAACAGACGCGGAGAGGCAGCTGGTGACGCTGCGCGAGGACCACCGAGCGCAGCGCCAGAACTTCGGCGCCCGCCGCCGTCAGCTCGATCATCTCGTCGAACGTCACCTCCGGGATGCGCCGCGCGCCGGCGACGACGCTGGGGTTGGCTGTATAGACGCCGTCGACATCGGTGTAGATCTCGCAGATTTTGGCCCCAGCGCGTGCGCGAGTGCGACAGCGGAGGTGTCGGAACCGCCCCTGCCGAGGGTGGTCACCTGGTTCTCGGTGGAGAGCCCCTGGAAACCGGCGACCAGCGCGATCTGCCCACGTTCCAGAGCTTCCTGGACCCTGTGCGCACGGACTTCAAGGATCTCGGCGTTGCCGTGTTCTGTGTCGGTCACGATGCCGGCTTGGGAACCGGTGAAGCTCACCGCTGGTCGGCCGAGTCGCTCCACTGCCATGGCGACAAGGGCGCAGCTGATGCGCTCGCCGGCCGAGAGCAGCATGTCCATCTCGCGTCTCGGCGGTCGAGGTGACACTTCCCGGGCCAGGCGGGTGAGCTCGTCGGTCGTGTCGCCGCGGGCCGACACGACAGCGCACACTTGCTGTCCGCTGTCAAATGTCTCGACGATGCGGCGCGCAACGTTGCTGATGCGCGCCGCATCGGCCACCGACGTTCCTCCGTACTTCTGTACGACGATGCTCACGTCACCTCGCGCTTCGACGTGTCGGAGACGCGGGTGATCAGCGATCCACCGACACGCTGGCACGCACAGCAGCGAACTGCTCAACGGCGAAGTCGAGATCGGCGATCTCGTGGTGGGCCGACACCTGCACACGGATGCGCGCCTCACCCTTGGGCACGACGGGATAGAAGAAGCCGACCGCGTAGACACCCCGCTCGAGCAGCCCGGCCGCGATCTGTTGCGCCTCGCGGGCCTCGCCCACCATGACGGGTATGATCGGGTGTCCTGCCCCCCTGGTGGCGAATCCGGCCTGTTCGATGGCGGCGCGGAAATGCTGCATGTTGCGCCGCAACCGTTCGAGGAGCTCGGGCGAGCGCTGCACGATCTCGAACGCCGTGACAGACGCCGCCGCGATCATCGGCGCCAACGTGTTCGAGAAAAGGTAGGGGCGGGATCGTTGCCGCAGGAGCTCGACGATCTCGCGGCGGCCGCTCGTGAAGCCGCCGCTGGCCCCGCCTAGTGCTTTGCCCAGTGTACCGGTGATGATGTCGACGCGGCCCATGACGCCGCAGTGCTCCGGCGTGCCGCGGCCGGTCTGGCCCAGCACCCCGAGCGCGTGCGAGTCGTCGACCATGACTAGAGCGTCGTAGCGTTCGGCGAGATCGCAGATCTCCGCCAGTGGCGCGATGACTCCGTCCATCGAGAACGCGCCGTCGGTGGCGATGAGGCGAGTACGTGCGCCTTTCGCCTCCTCGAGTATTCTCTCCAAATCGGCCATGTCGCAGTTGCGGTAGCGATACCGCTGCGCCTTGCAGAGTCGGATGCCGTCGATGATGCTGGCATGGTTGAGAGCGTCGCTGATGACCGCGTCATCTGGCCCGAGCAGCGTCTCGAAGAGCCCGCCGTTGGCGTCGAAGCAAGATGAGTAGAGGATCGTGGCGTCGGTCCCGACGAACGACGAGATTGTCTCCTCGAGGTGCGCGTGCAGGGTCTGCGTGCCGCAGATGAAGCGCACAGAGGAGAGACCATAGCCCCAGACGTCAAGGGCCTGAGCGGCGGCCGCTACCACCTCCGGATGCGACGACAACCCCAAGTAGTTGTTGGCGCATATGTTCAGGACGCGCCGCCCGTCCGCGAGCTTCACCCAGGCGCCTTGGGCTCCGTCGATCGGGTGCTCGGTCTTGAACAGGCCCTCGTCCCGCGTGGTGTTGAGCTCGTTTTCCAGTCTGAGTTTCACATCGCTGGCGAACATTGCCCTCCTTCTGACTGCCGGTTCTTGCTCCCATCACGGCGACGGCGCTGCCGGCCAGTCGAGAATGATCTTGCCGGAGCGACCTGAGCGCATGATCTCGAAGGCTTCTTCGTAGTCGGCGACGGGGAAGTGATGAGTGATGACCGGTGTGACGTCGAGGCCGCTCTGGACCATCGCCGTCATCTTGTACCAGGTCTCGAACATCTCGCGGCCGTAGATGCCCTTGATGGTCAACCCGCCGAAGATCACGGGCTCCCAGGTCATCGAGGTCGTCCCCTCGATGAACCCGAGCAGGCTGATGCGGCCCCCGTGGCACATGGCAGCGATCATGCTGTCCAGCGCCTGCGCACTGCCCGACATCTCGAGGCCGACATCGAATCCCTCTTGCATGCCCAATCCCGCAATCGCGTCGCCCAAGCTGGCCGTGCGCACATCGAGCGCCAATGAGACGCCCATCTTCTCCGCCAGCGCCAGGCGCATGGGGTTCACGTCCGTGATCACCACGTGGCGTGCGCCGACGTGACGGGCAACGGCGGCCGCGAGACATCCGACCGGGCCTGCGCCGGTGATGAGCACGTCTTCGCCGACCAAGTCGAACGACAAGGCGGTGTGCACGGCGTTGCCAAGGGGATCGAAAACGGCGAGGGTATCCAATGGGATGCTTTCGGCGACCGGCCACACGTTGACAGCGGGCAATGCGAGGAACTCCGCGAAGGCTCCGGGGGCGGTGGCTCCGATGCTGACAGTGTTGACGCACAAGTGCCGGCGCCCCGCCCGGCAGTTGCGGCAGTGGCCGCACACGATGTGGCCCTCGCCGGTGACCAGCTGCCCGACCTCGAGGTCGCTGACCCCCTCGCCCAACTGCGCGATCCTGCCGACTGACTCATGCCCGGCCACGAGAGGCACCGGGACAGTACGCTGCCCCCATTCGTCCCACGCGTAGATGTGCACGTCGGTTCCGCAGATCGCCGTCTTGAGTACGCGGATCAGAACGTTCCCCGCACCCGCGGGAGGGACTGGGACATCCTTGAGCGTAAGTCCGGGCCCGCGATCCTCCTTGACGAGCGCGAGCATGGTCTTCATCCGGTCCCTCGCAAGTCGGATATGGGATACACGTTCATGGTGACGTGCTGCCGCTCGGCCACCGCGCGAAGTGCCGCCTTCGTCCTCGCCAAGACCACCGGTCCTCCCCGAACGGAGAGGCTCATGATCAGGGCGAACCCCTCACTTCCGGCTTCCCACTGCAGGTCGACGATCGATGACGCCGGCGTCGACGCCTCAGCGGTGAGCTCGGCCAACGCGGCCGCTGTCAGGCGACCACGGGCGATGACAAGCACTGACCTTCCGACACGTGAGCACCGTCTCCGGGCGCTGGTCGCTCTGCATGCCTGCCGTACTCTCACGTGATGCTCCGTGGCATCGGCCCTATCTCCGCTTCCGTTGGGCGGAGCCGTCTAGGCTGGTCAGGAGGCTGACCGCCGCGCGGCGCCCTCTGCTCCTGAGATCAGGCTCGACAGCCGCGCATCCAGGTCGGTGGGCAGCGGCTCCGGCTTGTGGCTCTCGAGCAGCTCACGCACCTTGGCGTTGACCCGACTACGCATGGTGAGCGATCCTCGCCTCTTCCAGGTGCCGTGGTTCTTGAACCGCTACGGGGTCAGTTGTCTACCGCCCTTGACAAAGCACAGCATAGGCGTGCACGGTACATACCAGCAACCAGGTCTGACTTGGAAGGAGTGGTCAGGGATGCGTATCAGTGGCGTGCGGAGTCGGCTCGTCGAATTCCCTCTCGACGCGCCGTTCCGTCCTGCGTGGGGCCGCGGTCGTGTCCAGTCGACGCTCGTGCTGGGCGAATTCACGATCTCCTCGCTGCTGAACTACAACACACTGCAGGTGGCCGGCCGTCAACCAAGTGGGCCAGCGTGACGCGGCGGTGTCCGTCGCGGTGTCGCTCGCAGCCCTCGCCTTCGGCTTCCTCCTGCTCTTCGTGGTGACCACATTGGGATCCCGCCGCCGCGGAGCCGTTCTCGAGGACACGCAGGTAGAAGGAGGGCCGACGTCATAACGTCAGAGACGAGACACACGCGGGGTATGGACCGCCCCGCCCGGTCGGGCGTTGCGCTGCAAGTTGTCAACTTGCGCCGATCGTGGGGGTCCGTGTGCGCGCTCGACGGGCTGTCGCTCGACATCGCCGCCGGCGAGCTCGTGGCCCTGCTCGGGCCCTCCGGCTGCGGCAAGTCCACCGCGTTGAGGATTATCGCAGGGCTCGATGAGGCCGACTCAGGTCAGGTCCTCGTGGAGGGCACGGACATTGCCCGCCTCCCCGCGAACCAGCGAGACATGGGTATGGTCTTTCAGGCATACAGCCTGTTCCCGAACATGACGGCCCGCGACAACGTTGCATTCGGACTGAGGGTGCGAAGGGTTAGCGCAAAGGTGCGGCGGGGGCGGGTCGACGAACTGCTTGAGCTCGTTGGTTTGAGCTCCCAAGCCAGGCAGTTTCCGCACCAGATGTCCGGCGGGCAACAACAGCGCGTCGCGCTAGCGCGTGCGCTGGCCATCGGGCCAAGGGTGCTGCTCTTAGACGAGCCGCTGTCAGCACTCGACGCCAAGGTGCGCAACGAGCTGCGCGACGAAATCCGGCGCGTCCAGCTTGAGGTCGGCACGACGACCGTGTTCGTTACTCACGACCAGGAGGAGGCGTTTGCTCTAGCCGACCGGGTCGGGGTCATAAACTTTGGGCGGCTCGAGCAAATCGCACCGCCCGCGGAGCTCTACCATGAACCGCGGACGGCGTTCGTCGCCGAGTTCGTCGGCCTTACCAACCGGCTGCCGGGTGAAGCGCAGGATGGCATGGTGAATGTGATTGGTAGCCGCGTGCCGCTGTTGGAGGAGTCCGTGGGATCCGGTGCGGTGACAGCGCTCGTGCGGCCCGAGTCGGTAGACGTGACGCCAGACGTGGATGGAAACGCGCGGGTGTCTGCAATGGGCTTTCGTGGTTCGATCGGTATGGTCCAAGTTCGGCTCGCCACCGAGAACCTGGTGCTCGCACAGGTGTCGAGCGCCGAGAGCGCCCAGCTTGCTCCGGGCACTGCGGTACGCGTGACCGTCCGCCCCGTGCCCGTTCTGGCCATAGGCGTGGACGTGGAGAGTGTGCCTGACGAGGCCATCCAGCCCTTGGCCGTCTCGAGAAGTAAGGAGACCTTGATGGTGCCGACCGCCAAGACTCCTTGAATTTCAAGGAAAGGAACTTCTGAGAAAGGCTGGATTGCCAGTTGGCGAACGGGGCGCGCGCGGCCGACAGTGTCGTCGAAGCCAGGGGGTTCGTGCGCAACCGTTCCCGGCGCTGGGCCACGACTGGTTCTGCAGTCGAATCTGGGCAACCTCGTTGCCGACGTGCCCGCCATTCGGGCGTTGTCCATGCCACCGCTGACCCGGGTCGCGGTGCGCATCGACCCGGCCGGTGTGCGGCTTGTCGTCCTCTGAGCAGCAGAGTTTTCGCTCGCCCGCCAGCGTGATGCAGTCACCCACAACTCTCGACCGGGTCCTTCGGCGCGGGTCCGCGCGCGGCGCTGGCACCGAACGTTACTACCACGCCCTGGCCTGGGCCCCCGGCGAGCCGCGCATCCTGCGCGACGATCTGGTCCCGGGCGGTGCTCGGGTCCCAGCCGGCGTCGGCGATCCGTCTCCACTTGTCTTCTTCGCACACTTCGCCGACGCTCAGATCGTCGATGTGCAGTCTCCGGGGAGGTTCGAGTTCTTCGAGATGCTGAACGGCAAGCCGGGATGCAATCTCTTCTACCCAGCAGCGCGACCGCAGGAGACCCTCGCCCCCCATGCCCTGTCAGCGTTCGTGCGCACTTTGAACCGGTTGCGCGAGAGCCCGGACACTGGGTCACGGCTAGCGGTTGCCATCAGCGCTGGCGACAATGTGGACAACGCGCAGCTGAATGAGCTGGGGTGGTTCGTTGCGCTGGTGGGCGGTGGAGAGGTCGACTGCCGCTCGCGCGGAGCCCCTTACGAGGGAGTCCAAGACCCCACCTGGGACGACAGGACCCACTGGCATCCCGACGCCGCGCCCGATCGGTATCGGGAACTCTGGGGTTTCCCCGACTGCCCTGGGCTGCTGGCTGAAGCCTTGCGACCGTTCTCTGCCGAGGCGCTCGCCCTCCCCTGGCTTTCTTGCTTCGGCAACCATGATGGGCTGATACTGGGCAACTCGCTGCCCACGCTCGCCTATCGCGACCTCGTCGTCGGTGACAGAAAACCCGTGGCCTTGCCGCCCAAGTTCGATGCTGTGAAGCATGCGGCGGAGTTCCACACCGCCCCGGAGAGGTTCCTCGGCGGCCCGGCCAGGCATGTGGCAGCTGATGCGGCGCGCCGCATCGTCGGCCGTCGCGAGTTCGTCGAGGCTCATCTAAACGCGCCCGGCCGGCCTGCCGGACACGGTTATTCGAGGGCGAGCCTCCGGCAAGGCACGACGTATTGCGTACACGATATCGATAGCGGGCGCGTGCCGATCCGCTTCGTCCTTCTCGATACCACCAACATGGATGGATTCTTCGAGGGCAGCATCGGGCGACGACAGCTGAGCTGGCTCGAGGAACGGCTGGCCGAAGTGAGTCATCGTCACCTCGATGCCGGCGGCCGGTGGGTCGAGCAGTCCGAGGTCTGCGACCACCTGATCGTGCTCTTGTCCCATCACCCATTGGAGGATCTGGTCAACGCGTGCGTCGACCAACGGGGTCTCGAGGAGGATCAGCCGCGCGCGCTGGCCGCCGAAGTCGAGGCGCTCCTGCACCGCTTTCCAAACGTTGTCCTCTGGCTCAACGGCCACCGCCACGTCAATCACGTGTGGCCGCGTCCCGACCCCACGGCTCGCACGGCCGGCTTCTGGGAGGTGTCGACGGCGGCCGTCGCCGATTGGCCCTGTCAGGTACGGCTGCTCGAGCTGGTCGCGAACGGCGATGATTCGCTCTCGATCCTCTCGACGATGGTCGACGCCGATGTGCCGGCCGATCCCGGTGAGGCCGCAGGCCTGGCACGCTTGGCCGCCGTGCACCGCGAGCTCGCCGCCAACGACCCCTTCAGCGGCCTGGAGTCGTTCCGCGCAGGCGGACCGAAAGATCGCAACGTGGTTCTGCTGGTGCCGGCACCGTTTTCGCTTCCGTGAGTGGCTCCGCGGCGTCCGTGACTTGTGGAGCGCAGTCCCTCTGGCGGGCTTCCCGCTGCGCGGCCGGTCCCTGGGCAGGGTCGCTTCGGACTTGGCCGCATCGTGAGTCACTGCATGGCAAGGCGTTCCGCTCGAGGCGTTCGGTGCGCAGACTGCGGGCTTCGCTCGGAGAGCCGATGTGCCCGCCAGACCTCTCTGACTGGACGTGCAACCGCGCTACTGTGGACGTGGCGCCGTCCAAGCGCCTTCGTGTTCAGGTCCAACGTGAGCCGGAGGGCGATACCTCAAACGGAGGAGGTTCCTCATGACTGACTCATCCCACGTGCACGCCACGAAGGTTGACGCTTCGACCCGTCTCGATTTGCCTGTCCCGGCACCCGGACAGGAGAGTCGAAGACGCTCACTCGCCCGCTTGGCCACCGACGTCTTCGATGTGCTCGTCATCGGTGGCGGCGTGACTGGGTGCGGCGTCGCTCTCGATGCTGCCAGCCGTGGTCTCTCCGTGGCTCTCCTCGAGAAGCGCGACTTCGCCGCGGGCACTTCGAGTCGTTCCAGCAAACTGATCCACGGGGGGCTTCGTTATCTCGAACAACTGGACATCGGGTTAGTGCGAGAGGCACTGCACGAGCGACAGCTTCTCGTGGAGAAGATTGCGCCGCACCTGGTTCATCCGACCCCTTTCCTTCTGCCCTTGAAGCACAGGGCCTGGGACCGGCTGTACCTGGGGTCGGGGCTCCTTCTGTACGACGCACTCGCCGGACTGAGGCCCGCGATGCCACGCCATCGACACCTGTCACGCGGCGCTTGCTTGCGAGCCGTTCCGTCCCTCCGCGAAGATGCGCTTGTCGGTGGAATCCGCTACTACGACGCCCAAGTTGACGACGCTCGATTCTCGCTGATGCTCGCCCTCACGGCGACTGCCCACGGTGCACTCTGCGCCCCCGCCGTCGGCGTCATCGCGTTTCTTCATCAGGAGGAAAGGATCTCCGGAACCCGTGTGCGAGACCTCGAGTCGGGTGATGAGTTCGAGGTGCGCGCCCGGGCAGTCATCAACGCCACCGGCGTGTGGACCACAGAGGTGGAGCGTCTGGCGGGAGTCGAGGCCCCTATGATGGTCCGACCGTCAAAAGGCGTGCACGTCGTCGTGCCGAAGGCGCGCATCGACTCCGCCTATGCGCTCATCCTCCCTACAGAGAAGAGCGTGCTGTTCGTGCTGCCCTGGGGCAACCAGTGGATCGTCGGCACGACCGACACCGATTGGAGCTTCGGTCTGGATCACCCCGCGGCGAGTCGCAGCGATATCCAGTACCTGCTCGACCACGTGAATGCGGTCCTCAAAGACCCGCTGACGTTCGACGACATCACCGCTGTGTACGCCGGTCTTCGCCCTCTGCTCGGAGGAGGGGCAGATGAGACGGCTGGATTGTCTCGAGAGCACACGGTCCGGCGCAGCGCACCGGGACTGATAAGCGTGGCGGGTGGAAAGTACACGACGTACCGGCTGATGGCCCGAGACGCCGTCGATGCGGCGGCTCGAGAGTTGCCCTTCGCGGTCGATGCCAGCCGCACTGCCGATATCCCGCTCCTCGGGGCCGTCGGATTGTCGGGCGCCGAGTTCCGCTTGAGCATCCACCCTGGTGCGACGCGCCTTGCACCCGAACAACTTCAGCACTTGGTCAGGCGCTACGGAACGCTGGCCTCGAAAGTCCTGGATCTGTTGGTCGACGAGCCGCGCCTGGCCGACCCTCTCCCCGGGGCCGAGAAGTACCTGGCTGTCGAAGTCCGTTATGCTGCACTGCATGAAGGGGCGCTTCACGTTGACGATGTGCTCACTCGCCGCACTCATATTGCCTTCGAGGCACCCGACCGTGGTCGGCTGGCGGCTGAGCATGTGGCTCAGCTGATGGCCCCCGTCCTTGGGTGGGATCGGGCCTCCATCGACCGAGAGATCACACACTATCGGGCGCGGCTCACCGCCGAGCACGCCGCCCAATCGATGCTGGATGATGCCGCGTCAGATTCGGTCCGGTCTCCAGTGCGCGACTTGCGGCTCTCGGCTGAGTGACCTTCCTGGGCGACCTGGTGGGTGAGCCGGAGACTGCACGTCGATGATCTGGGGATCGGTGAGATGCGCGAAGAAGATTAGACTGCGCCCGTTCCCTCGGCGCGGGGCACTTCCCTGTTGCAGTGCCGGCAGATCACGGCGTCGAGACGGCGAACAGGCCGCCGATGACGAGCAGCAGGCCGATGATGCCGAGCGGCGAGATCTCGCCCCATGGCGTCATGACGCCGCCCGTCTGGCCGATAGCGCCGTCCGCCGATTGTCAACGGAGCCCCCGCTCGCCAGATCGTCGGCGTCGCCTTGGTTCACACTTCGGGCGGCAAGACCCCGAAGTGCCGCCTCGGCCGTCGCGATGAGCTCGTCGCAGCCGCCTTGAAGTCGCTTCTGGCCGGTGGCGCGGATTGCCGCCGCCAGCTCCATCATCGAGTATCCGAGCTTCCGCGACTCGGCCGAATCCTACTTCGTGCAGGTCGCGGCTCTCGTCGCCTTCTTGCTCTACCAGGAGATCGCCCCAAGCGCCTATATGCGCAAGACCGGCGGGCAGTCCTACTTCGGTCGGTCGGGACCCATCCTGCTAACGCAGGCCTCGAGCAACGATCCGCGGGGCATCGTGCGGCTGTAGGGAGGCAAGAAAAAGGGGGCTGGTGGGCCCCCAGAGGAATCCGTCGTCCAGATCATGGCCGGAGTCCAGATTCCATGCTGATTGTACCACCGGCTCTGGGAAGTCAAGCGGGGACGCGAGTCCGCGCGGACTTCCGCGCCAGGAGGGAGCCCGCAGCCATGACCCGGCGCTCCACATTCCCCATCCTCAAGATCCGCTGGGCGAAGAAGCGCGCCGAGGTGGCCGCGCGCATCGACCGGAGCGCGGAGCCGGTCGGCGGGACGCTCGATCCAACGCCGGTGTTGCAGAGCTTCGCGTGCTTGCAAGCGAAGCCCGGCTGGAAACTCCATATCTCTTGGTCGTACGGCGGGCGGCGCGGGCATATGGTCAGCATGGAGAACCGCCAGATGATGCAGGCCGGCGCTCAGCGACCGGCGGCTCCGTTCACGCTGGTCGTGTCGGACGTGCACGGCTACCCGGAGCTGCTCGAGAACGCGCTGCGCAGCTCGGGATTCCGCGAGGGGAGCGACCGGCTGGTCTTCGCCGGTGACTTCCTGGACCGCGGCAGTCTCGCGCGCGAATGCCTCCAGCGGCTCGACGAGCTCGGCGCCGAGACGCTGATCGGAAACCACGACCAGGCGATCGCGCTCGGCTACTGGATCGGCGAGCAGCAGGAGGCGAGCAAGGTCTTTCGCGAGCCGCTGCTCGAGCGCCTGCGGAAGCGGCGGCTCAACCTGGTGACGAGCGTCGACGGCGTGCTGATCAGCCACGCCGGCCTGACGCGTGTCTTCGCCGCCGACTTCGACGAGCTGGGCCGCGACCCGGCGCGCGTGGCGGCGCGCCTGAACGACGAGTACCACGCCGCCGTGGGGCGCCAACTCGAGCACGGCCGCGAGCTGCCCCAGCCGCGGATCCTCGACGAGTGGTCGCCGCAGCGGCTGCGGGTCGACGACGCCGACGTGGGGCCGGGCCGACTGCTCGACGCAGTCGAGCAGATCGCCGGCCACACCACCCCCACGGTCTTCCGCCGCTGGACCGAGGCCGAGTTCCGCGCCGCGGGCCTGCACGCGATCGACCCCGGCACCTACGGCCTCGGGCCGGGCGACCACCCGCGGCACTACCGGTACGCGGTGATCCAGGGTGGGGCGGTGCGGGTGGAGGCGGGGACGATGGAGGCGGGGACGAGGGAGGCGGGGACGAGGGAGCAGACGAGGTAGAGCGCCCCGCCGGGCGCCTCACCCCAGGGCCCAGAATAGTCCGGAGGCGAAGGGGAGGAGGGCTTCCACGTCGTCCTGCCTCGCCTTCGTCGCCATGCTGTGGCAGCTGCTCGGCATGGAGGCGGCGCCCGAGCCGTCGTGGTGGCCGCGCGCCTACGTCGACGCGGCGCGCGACCTCGAGGGACAGACCGCCTACCAGCCTCGGTGCGGCGCCTTCACCGGCTACAACGGGCCGCTGCGGCGGTTCGTAGACGAACGGCTGGTGGCCGCCTGCGAGCAGGATCTCACGACTCGCGATCGATCCCTACCTGCTCGCGCTCACGGTGCTCGTAGAGCGCTTCTGCTTTCGCATCGGATCCGACTCCGCGCGCGGGCGCATCGTCGCAGAGCGACGTACGCCACAGCTCGATCGAGAAGTCGAGATGGGGTGGGGCTACCTTCGCCCTCGCAGTACTCGCTACGTGCGCCCATCGTTGATCGCGCGCCGTGTCGAGGCGTTCAACTTCGTCAGCAAGAGCGACGCTCCGGCGGGGATGGAACTGGCCGACGCAGTAGTGTCTCCGCTCGGGAGGATGCTGCTCGGGAAGCGGACGCTCATCGACCAGAGTGTCGTCCAGGCAAAGCTGCGCCGTGGTCCGGACGGGAGAGAGTGGGGCAGAGGTCTGATCGTGTTGCCCCACGAATGAGGCCGGCTCCCGCTACGCAGTCACCGGCCCTGAAACGAGTGTAGCAGGCCGACGGGCGCGGTCAAGAGCGGGCTGAGGATCCCGCCGGGCAGATTCCGTGCAGGGCCGGCAGGCCAAAGCGGTGACGTCACCGTCGCTCGCTACAAGGGAGGTTCGGGCCGCCTGGTTCCGGCGGGCTCGGGGGAACGCGAGCCTGAGAGAACGCGACCACCCCGGCTATCCTCGCGGAAGAGTCCCATGGCCTCTTGTCACCGGGGTGGATCCTTTGACTTCAGTGTACCCAGAACGCGCGATCGTGCAATTTGACGTTGGGCGAACCGCCTGAACCGCGGATATCATCGCCTTCTTGCTCTACCAGGAGATCGCCCCAAGCGCCTACAAGCGCAAGAAGGGTGGGCAGGCCTGCTTCGGTCGGTTGGGACCCATCCTGCCGGCGTCGGCCGCGCCCGCGAGCGGGCAGGCGAGTCCGCGCGGACGACCGCGGCCGGGCGAAAGGCCTGTGCCGACGGATGCCTCTATGCGGTCTATCCAGGGCGGGATCCGCCGCTCTCGGTGCGGGAGGCCGCCGTAGCGCCGACCGGCACGATCTGCGTGGTCACTTTCATCCCGAGCGCGAAGGCCAGCTTGCCCATCGTCGCCACGGTGAGATTGCACTCTCCTGCGAGCACGCGCGAGACCCAGGCCCGAGACGTTCCCATGCGACGGGCCAGTTCGGCGCCGCTGACGCCCTGGGCGTCCATCTCGGCGACGAGCGCGTCGATGAACTCGAGCGTCGTGAGGTAGCTCCAGTACGCCGGGTGCTGCTGCCCCAGCGTCATGTGCTCATGGAAGGTCGCTGCCATCACGCTCCTATCTCTATCACGATGTCGCCGGCGGCCGCCGCGGCGAGGTATGCCGTGCGGAGCCTCTGCGCGCGCCGGATGATCCCCCTGAGTTGGCGTGGCTTGGGCTTTCTTCAGAGCTCGCTACATACGATCAGCCGCCCTCGATCGAAGAAGTAGATGAGCCGGAACCCGCGAGGCGTCTTGAGCTCGAAGACGCCATCGTCGAGGTGTCGCGATCTGCGCACATCCATCGATGGCCCGACCTGAGCGATGCGGCCGAGGCGGGCGGTAAGCTCGGCGTGAGCTGCTCGGTCGCTGACTTCGACCTCTGCGTGCGTCAGGAAGGAGCTCTGGGCGGCTGTTTTCCGCCCACGGCCGGCCGGTGGTGCTGCGCTTGCGACAACGGGCCGGAGTTCGTCGCCTTCGAGCTGACCGAGCGGCTCGAAGAGCTCGGCGCCGCCACCTTCCATATCGACCCCGGCAAGCCCTGGCAGAACACCTACGGCGAGTCGTTGGGCGCCCGTCTGCGCGACGAGTGCCTCAAGATGGAGGAGTTCTGGAGCCTGCCTCACGCTCGCGCGCTGATCGAGGCTTGGCGGATCGAGTACAACAGCGAGCACCTGCACAGCTCGCTGGGCTACCTGACGCCGAACGAGTTCGCAGGACGCTGCGCGGCAGCGCTCGAACAAGACGCGGCCTGAGTGAATCGGCTACCATGACCAACACCTGGAGATCCTGACATCAAGAGCAGGACTCAAGAAGGGGCCCGGCCAGGGGATACCCTGGCGATGCTTCTGGCCGGCATCCGGCGCTTTACCAAATACGACGCCAGCGGCCTGCTGCAGGCCAAACGCACCCTGGCCGATGCCGCCATCGAGGCGGAGAAGTATATCTTTTAAGGGAGCTGGCACGTTCCGAGACTTCCATTCTCAGTTGTAGGGGCGAAGCAAGTTTCATCTGCTTCGCCCCTACAGTGAAAAACGGTATATGAAAAAGCTCCAAGTCCCTACGTAGAATCAGCCGAATTGTGAAAAATCCGGTTTCCTGCGCTGCATGAAAGCCTGCAACGCCTCGGCTGCTTCCGGTGACTTCAGGCGCGCCATGAACTGCACCCCCTCTTCGGTGATGGTTTCCCGCAACGGGGCCGCGTAGTCACGCTTGAGCAGATTCTTGGCCAGCCGCACCGCCGCCGCCGGTTGGGCCGCCAGCTGCAGCGCCCTGCTCCGGGCGGTTGCTAGAACATCTCCGTCCGGGCAGGCCTCCGAGACGATACCGAGGCTGCAAGCCTTGTCGGCACTGAAAGACTCTCCCAGGAGCAGCAGCTCCGCTGCCCGCTGATGCCCCATAATCCGTGGCAGGAGCAGCGTGGAACCGGCCTCCGGGCAGAGCCCCAGGTTGACGAACGGCATCTGAAAGGTGGCGCCTCTCCCGGCATAGACCAGATCGCAGTGCAGCAGCATGGTGACGCCGACCCCCACCGCCAAGCCATTGACCGCCGCCACGATCGGCTTGCGCGCCTCGCTGATGGCGATCAAAAACAGCATGCCAGGACTTTCCGGGCCAGTTTGCGGCGCGCCGATAAAATCGCTCAGGTCATTGCCGCTGGTGAAGCACTGCTCACAGCCGGTGAGCAGAATCACCCGCACCGCGTCCTCACTGTCCGCATATCTGAGGCCATCGGCCAGGGCCTGATACATGGCCAGATTTAGCGCATTTTTTTTCTCGGGGCGATTGATCCGTACGGTCAGGATCCCTTCCCGAAGTTCGGTTTGAATCAGATCAGTGATGCTGGCGCTGCTCATAGCTCATTCTCCTTTGTGCGGCGGCGCTCAGGCCAATGTGCTGATGCATTCCGGTACCGGAACGGTGACTTTCTTGACATTATCGAAACAGACCAATGTTGTGCGGGCGGTGGCATAGGTTTTTTCTCTGCCGTCGTGGAGCCGATATTCGAGGTCAAAGCTGGTGGTCCCGATTCTGGCCACAACGACCGAAACAATCAGCTCATCAGCGAACAGGATCGGGAGCTTGTAATCGCACGCGGCACGGGCGACCAGGGTAAGAATCTGCTTCTCTGTCAGCTCCTGAAAAAAGTCTTTGAACAGCTTAACCCGTGCCGTCTCAAGATAGCTGCAATAGACGACACTGTTCACATGGCCGTAGAGGTCGAGATCGGAAAAGCGCAGTTCAGTGGGTATTGTGTATGTTTGTGCCAGGGGAATGAAACTCCTTGAAGATTAATCCTATAAAGGGGGGTAGTCGGTTAGCTGCGGATTCCTCCCGT
>Ga0209840_1000029_pt1 | contig 34019 bp, 36 predicted proteins | sample PersoiDNA2013190_FD_185802 | JGI IMG/M metagenome (GOLD analysis project Ga0209840, IMG submission 185802) | Permafrost soil microbial communities from the Arctic, to analyse light accelerated degradation of dissolved organic matter (DOM) -... | ecosystem: Environmental > Terrestrial > Soil >... | reverse complement strand
TTGCGAGAATGACTTCCAGGATCAGTACGACGAGTCCTTGCGCCAGATGCAGGCGGAAGAACGCGTTCTTCTTATTGGCAAGAAGCGGGATGATCCAGAGGATACCCAGATAGCACAGTATTCCAAAAACTAGATCGTTGTTGACAGTTCCATTTGTCTGTTGCTCCACGGTCGTCCACCCCCACACTAGGATATCAGCATGGTAGGTGATGCCGATGCTGTGTCAAGGATTTGTGGTGTTGATGAGCGCTGAGGTCGGACAGGGATTCAGATACTCCTGGATGCCGCACGCATGACAACCCGTCTCACGGCATGTGGGGAGACGTTCGCCCTTCTCTGCGGACAGGTATTCCTCGCGGAGGAAGTCTGTCGAGACTCCCGCATCGATGACCTGCCACGGCAGCTCGCTCTTCAAAGGAATACTGCGATACAGGAAGTCGGCGGGGTCGAGGCCTGAGGTGGCGATGGCCTGTTGCCACACGTTGAACGTGAAAGATTCGCGCCAGGCATCGAATTTGGCCCCGTTTTTCCAGGCGGTCTCGATGACTGTACTGACTCTGCGGTCGCCGCGGCTGAGGAATCCCTCGAGGAACGCGATGCGTGGATCGCCAAAGTCAATATGAAGCTTTCCCTTGAAGGTCCTGAAGCTCTTGCGGAGGTGATCGATCTTGGCATCGTAAGACTCAGGCGTATCCTGGGCGCACCATTGAAAAGGAGTATCGGGGCGAGGCACGAACGGATTGATGCTGAGATTGATGGCGATGTCCCTGCGGAAACCCTTGCCAAAGGTGTAGATGCGGCCCACCAGGTCGACCATGGCATCGAGATCCTGCTCCGTCTCGGTCGGAAGGCCGAACATGAAGTAGAACTTGACGAGATGCCAGCCTTTCCCAAAAACGGTCCGCAGCGTTTCAAAGATCGATTCTTCGGTGATGTTCTTGTTGATGACATCGCGGAGGCGCTGGCTGCCGGCTTCGATGGCAAATGTCAACGAGCCTTCGCGTGTCTGCTTGATCTCGTCTGCGAGATAGCCCGGGAAGTTCTCCATGCGGAGTGAGGGGAACGAAATGGATACCTTGTGCTCTTCTCTGTACGCGCACACGAGCCGGACCAGCCCGGGCAGATCACTGTAGTCGGTGCTGCTCAGAGACAGCAATCCAACTTCTTCGTAGCCGGTGTTGGCGACGAGTTGCTCGAGCTGCTTCTGGATAGATGCCAGCGATCGCTCTCGGGTGGGGCGATAAGAGATGCCGGCCTCGCAGAAGCGACAGCCTCGCACACACCCACGGAACAGTTCGATGACGCCCCGGTCATGGACGAGTTCGCGATATGGGACAATCGGGGCGACTGGAGCAAATACATCGTCGAGGCTCTCGACAATCCGCCTGCGCACGGTCGCGGGGACTCCCGACGAGAGGGGTTCGGCGACAACGTACGGTGCACCTTCGAGGGCTGGGCGTGTCTTGTACAGAGATGGGACATAAACGCCCTCGACGGTGTGTGCCAGTGTCTCCAGCGCATCGTGACGACTTGCTCCGGCTGCGCGCGACGCGGCAAGGTTCCGCACAATCTCTGGAAAGAGGTCTTCGCCATCGCCAATACCGAATGCGTCCACGAAGGCAGACATGGGTTCGGGGTTGAACGTGCAACTGCCACCTGCAATGACTATTGGCCACTCACTCCGGTCTTCCGACCGCACGGGGAGCCTGGCCAGGTCAAGCATGTTGAGCAGGTTCGTATAAACGAGTTCTGTACCGAGACTGAAGGCAATGACGTCGAACGAACCCAGCGGCTGGCGACTTTCGAGAGAGAACAAGGGAACCTCGTGCTCTCTGAGCCATGCCTCGAGATCGTGGAACGGGGCGAACACGCGTTCTACAACGACGTTGTCGATGGTGTTGAGAAGGTGATAGAGGATCTGAATGCCGTGCGACGACATGCCGACCTCGTAGAGGTCCGGGTAGCTGAGCGCGACGCGAAAGCGATCCTCCCAGTCCTTATGGACGGCGTTGAGCTCGTTTCCTGCGTATCGCGAAGGGCCTTCGAAACGTTCGAGAGAGTGCATGTCCATGTTAGAACCTCAGTTCGTCGCGAACACGATAGACGCTGACGACGATGGAAGCGGCCGTAACCTGCATGAACAGAGACGATCCGCCATAGCTGATAAACGGCAGGGGGATGCCGGTAACGGGAGAAAGCCCGATGGTCATGCCCATGTTCACGGCGGCTTGGAGAAACCACATGGCTCCTATGCCCACGACGATATAGCGGGCAAAGTCGTCAGTCAGCGATCGAAAGACGAGGAACGTTGACCAGAGGAGCATGATGAAGAGGAGAACCAGCAGCGCACTGCCGGCGAATCCAAACAGCTCTCCGACGAGAGAGAAGACGAAATCTGCATACTGTACAGGCACAAACGAGAGAGGGGCCTGAGTGCTTCCTGTGATGCCACGTCCCCACATCCCGCCGGATCCAGTGGCTACGATGGACTGGATGACGTTGTAGCCGTCGCCGAGGGGGTCTGCCTGTGGATTCAGGAAGGTCTCGATCCGTGTACGCTGATATGGCCTGAGGCCAAGCCACACACCGCCTGCCACAAGTGCCAGAACAAGCCCCAGAACCAGGAGCTGGCGGCCGCTGAGCCGGAAATGAACCAGCATGACGACGGAGATCCCGAGCAGCAGGCTCGCGGACCCCAAGTCTGGTTCCTTCTCGACGAGAAGAACAGATGGCAAGACGGCGGCAATAACAAGGAGGATCTTCAGGCCTACATTGAGCCTTTTCTGGGGCAACGTCAGGATCAACGCGACAACGAGGATGATCACCAGCTTCTGTATCTCACTCGGCTGAAAACCAAGTGACCCCACGATGGGGATCCATCGTCGTGAACCGTACATACCGGTTCCGATGAACAGCACTGCCATCAGCAGTCCCGTCTGTACGACGTACACCGGGATCGCGAGATACCGGAAAACCCGGTAGTTCACGAATTGCAGCATGACTGCTACGATCAGACTGAGGGTAAGCAGCAGGAGCGTCTTCTGGAAATAGGAGTAGTAACTCCCGAAGTGCCCCAGTGTGTACCGCTCGGCAAGGCTCGCGACATAGAACGTCGCCAAGCTGAACCCAGTGAGGAGCAGAACGCTCATGATGAAGAACAGCGGCAGGCGATGTGACTTCACGGGGTGTCTCTACTCCAGAAAGCGTGTTTCGACATTCAGCCGGCCCTGGGTGGCGCTCGCCACGTAGTAATGACTGCGAATGCCTGCTGGGGCCAAGTGAAGGATAGCACTCGCGCTGCCGACGGAAAGTGAAGCGCCACCGGTGACCTCGAGGCACGTAATGACTGCACCCTGGATTCCCTTGGTGCCGGCCAGGACGGTTCCCCTGATAGCGCCGAATACAAAACACGAACGCATCGTCTCGACGCGGGAGCCCTCGAGAACGGAGCCGACCACAACGACGTCCTTTGTCGTCTGAATGACTTCGCCTCTGATCAGGTCATGAGTGATGATCAAGGCTGTCTCAGACGGAGGGGCATCCTTCTTCGATTCCCGTATGCGGTAATTGGTGATGCCGAGGTTGTCGCCCACGACCTTCCGCAGATCCTTTTCCAGCTTGGCCAGTGTCTTGAGGCCGCATGCCCGGTTCTGAAGGTCGACCTGGAGCTTGAGCTGAGGAAGGATCTGATGCTGGGCGGCCGCTTGGACGACGAGGACGTGCGAGGCTTCCTTCCACGTTGCCTTGGGGTTGACGAGAGCCAGGATTTCGGTTTGGTTTCCCTTGAACACGACGGTGTTTGTTGGACTAGTTGCTGCCATTTTTCCCTCCGTACAGATCAAAGTACTGCTGCAACATGCCGTGAACGAGTGGAGCCATCATGGTACTGCGCTCATAGGGCGAGTTCTCGAACATGAGAAGGACCGCTACCTGGGGATTGTCCATCGGTGCGAATGCTAGCACCCACGTATGGTACAGATTCACTGTACCGGTTTCGGCCGTGCCGGTCTTTGCGCAAATTTCGATGTTCCCGACTTGAATGCGTGTCATTCCGCCGGTCTTCGAAACGAGATTGAGGCCCTTCTTCACGATCGCCAGTGTGGCGGTGCTTACGCCTAGCGTGTCCTGAACGACGGGCGTCGTTTTCGTCTCTGCTTTGGTAACGGGGTCGACCGAAGCCTTCAGGAAGTGAGGGCGCCAAAGGGTCCCGTTCATCGCGATCGAACTGAAGATGGAGATGTTGCGTATGGGCGTTTCCAGCACGTATCCCTGGCCGATGCCCATGTTCATCGTATCCCCTTCGTACCACGGTTCTTTGTATTTGCTGAGCTTCCACTTCGGTGTCGGGACGAAACCCGTTGTCTCGCCAGGAAGGTCGATGCCGGTGGGCTTGTCGATGCCAAACTTGTGCGCGTAGGTGTCCATCGACTCGATGCCGGTCAGACGGGCAACCGTGAAGAAGTAGCTGTCGCAGGAGTCGGCATAGCCCCTGTAGATATTTTCGTTTCCATGACGACCTGGCCAGATCCAGCACTTGAATAGCCGTCCTCCAACCGTCAACCCTCCACCACAGTAAATGATGCTTCGGTCCGTTATCGTGTGCGTTTCCAGTCCCGCCGTTCCAGTGACGACCTTGAACGTGCTCGCCGGAGGGAACGTACCTGCAATTGCGCGGTCGAACAGAGACCCTTTGGCGGACCACGTCTTCCAATCCTGGCTGGAGATCCCGGAGATGAACTTGTTCGGATCAAACGTGGGTGCGCTTGCCAGCGCAAGGAGCTCGCCGTTGCGCGGGTCCATTATGATTGCTGCACCCTGGTTGTCTCCAAGAAGCCCCTCGCACGTCTTCTGCAGACGGGCATCGATGGTCAGGATGATACTCTTTCCAGGCACACCGGGCTTTTCCTGCAGCGTCTTCACGGCTTTGCCGCCGGCATCCACTTCGATGAGTTTCTGACTCTTCTGGCCGCGCAGCAGCGACTCGTATTGCAGCTCAACGCCGTCCTTCCCGATCGTGTCTTTCATGACATAGCCGTCAGCTTGCAGCTTCTTGAGTTCAGTGTCGGCTATTTCACCTGTATACCCGAGGACATGTGCCGCCAACGTTCCCTGGGGATACGATCTCTTGGTCGACATGACGAGTTGAATGCCGGGCAGGTCTGGTTCCTGTTCCGCAAGCTTCAATGCAACGACTTTACTGACGTTGCGAGCGACGGTGATGGGAGTGAAAGGCCCGACGCCAGCCTTCTTTACCGTGTCCTTGAGAGTCTGAAGCTTCGCGCCTGTCAGCTGGGCTACGACACCCAGTTCCTGGTCAGAGTTCTTGAGGTCGTAGGTCGTCACGACGATGTCGAACGACGGGACATCGGTTGCGAGAATAACCCCGTTCCTGTCGCGGATTTCGCCCCTTGGAGCATCCGTGCTGATGATGCGCAGACGGTTGTCTTCCGCGACTCCTGCATAGTAGGTGCCTTTGACGACCTGCAGAAAGTAAAGGCGGGCCATGATGCCCAGCAAGATCACTGTGAAGAGAACGGTGACCGCAAGGAATCGCCGGGTTTGCCGGGACCGTTGAAGCTTATCCATGATTCTGCTCGAGAGGCGAACGCCTGATCAGATAGCGGGACCCCACCAGCCCTGTGCCGGCAGCCGCGACGAAGTACCACAAGAGGGCTATGAGACTGGGAGCAGTGTTGCCCCTGGTGAAGAAGGCGAGAATGAGTGCCGTGACCGCATAGGCGCCCGTGAAGGCTACGCGAGCGAGGCTAGGCGCCAGCTGCTCGATGTAGGGCGAAGCGCCGACGACCAACAACAGCAGCAGGGCAGTGGGCAATACCTGCGACTGGCTGAAGTACGAAAGAAGGAGTGCATTGAAGAGTCCGGCAGCAACGCCAAAGGGAGTGGGATGACGCACGCTGTAGTAGAAGACAACAGCCGCCGCCACGAGGAAACTGAAGACTCCCGCGGTCGGGGTGTGCAACGCGATGCTGCAGAGCAACGCAAACACGAATGTCTCCATGGCCAGAACCCCTGCCAGGACGGCATACTGCTGTTTCGAGTTCATTTCGAGCCCTGCGTCACTAGAAGGTAGCGTGTCGCCCAGACGGCTGCAAACGGGCGTAGAACGAGGCGTGTCGCGGTGCCGGTGGTCAGCGCATCCACTCTGCCGATAGGGATATTGGGGGGAAAGGTTCCTGAGCTGCTGGAAGTGACGACGATATCACCCGATTGGAACTGGGGCAGTGGTGAGACGTACGATAGATCACAGTACTCTCCGTTGGTACCCTTGACGAGCACGTCCTCCCCGGTGCGACTGTTGATGCCGGAGATGACGCACCTGCTGTCCAGCAGTGGGATCACTGTCGCATTGGACTTGAACGCGCCCCGGACTTTGCCATACACGTAGACTTGGCCAGTCGAGTCTGCGACAAATACTCCAGCGCCGTCAGCTACGCCGAGGGCCGTTCCATGGTCTATGAACACATCCATGGAGCTCATACCCAGTGCCCTTCCCGTCACCTGAACAAGGACACTCTTGACCGGCAACTGTTGTTGGACCGCCAGCTGCGCTTGCAGCCGTTTCAGTTCGTCGTGATCGCTGAGAGCGAGACGCAGGCGAGCGTCGAGATACTGGTTCTCGCTGCGGAGGGTCTCGTTCTCAGCGTAGGCGCTCCGGGAAAACAGCAGGGCATGACCATATGCGGCCACACTGTCAGTTGCTGCCGAAACAGCCCCCCCAAGAGTCCGCGCAACGCGTTGAACCCCGCTGAGCGCGAGACTCCCGACCCTGACGCCATAGGACGCCAGTCCGATGACGGTCGCCAGCGTGAGAAACAGCGCTATGAACAGCAGGCTAGTGGACCTGCGGGTAGGCTTCCGTACCGGACCGGGCATTCGTTATATCAGAACCTCGTGCAGCAAATCGTAGTTCTCGAGGACCTTGCCTGCACCCTTGGCGACACACTGCAACGGATCCTCTGCGATACTGACAAGAATACCCGTACGGGTGGAGATAAATTTGTCAAAGCCCAAGATAAGTGCGCCGCCGCCCGAAAGCATGATACCGCTGTCGATAATGTCCGCCGAGAGTTCGGGCGGGGTTAGCTCGAGTGCCGACTTGATCGTCGCGAGAATCTGCTCCAAAGGTTCCTTGAGTGCGTCGCGAATCTCCTCGCTCGTGACCTCGACCGATTTTGGCAGGCCGTTGATCAAATCTCTGCCCCGAACTTCATAGGTTCTCTCGCTTTCGAGCGGGTAGGCGGAGCCAATGGCGAGTTTGACTTCCTCGGCCGTCACATCTCCGATGAGCAAATTGTAGCGGCGGCGGATATGCGTCGCTATCGCTTCTGTCATCTCGTCACCCGCAATGCGCAGTGACCGCGATGTGACGATGCCCTTCATCGAGATGACCGCGACCTCGGCCGTACCGCCGCCAACATCGACGATCATGACTCCACGAGCATCAGAGACAGGGAGGTCGGCGCCGATGGCGGCGGCCATGGGTTCCTGGATAAGCTTTGCCTCGCGTGCGCCGGCGTTGAGGGCTGCGTCGATGACGGCCTTCATCTCAACTTGGGTGATGCCGGACGGGATTCCGACAAGCACACGTGGACGGGCGAAGAAACCTGTTCCAGAGGCCTTTCGGATGAAGTGTTCAAGAAGCTTCTCGGTCACCGTGAAGTCTGCTATGACGCCGTCCCTCAGGGGACGTGTCACGGTAATCGACTGGGGCGTGCGTCCTGCCATCTTCTTGGCGTCATCTCCGACAGCAAGCACAGTGCCGGTCTTGGCATCGGTCGCCACGATGGTAGGCTCGCGGATGACGACACCCTTGTTCTTGACGTATACAACTGTGTTCGCAGTACCAAGGTCTATTGCCAGGTCTTTTGAGAAAAATGCCACGACTTACCTCCTCATATCAACATGCAGCTCAGTGCAGAGCGCATAGAAATCACTCATCGTGAAACCGATGATCGTGTCCATTGGCCCCTCAGTTCGTTCGATGAAACTTGCTGCCAGTCCCTGTACGGCGTACGCCCCAGCCTTGTCCCGATATTCGGGGTTGCTCAAGTAGGCTTGCCGCTCATTCTCACTCAGGCGTCTCATGAACACACGCGTTATGGATATTCTGGCGGCTGCCGTCCCTTCGGGCATAAGCACAGCAGCCATGGCGGTAATAACGCGGTGTTCCCGCCCTTCGAGCAACGCGAGCATATCACGGGCTTGAGCTTCGTCGAGCGGCTTTCCCAGGATTCGACCGTCACAGGCGACGACGGTGTCGGCTCCAACGACAAGCCCTGCATCCACATGATCACTTCCCGACTTTGCTTTTGCCAGTGCGTTCTGTGCTGCACAGTTCTCAGGTGCAGCGTCCAGCATGACTTCATCCACGTCAGCCTTCACGATCGAGAATGGTATACCCCAGTCGGCGAGCATGTGAGCCCTGCGTGGCGAGTCCGAGGCCAGGTAAAGGTTCATACGAGTGTGGAGAAGAAAAGAAAAAGTAGAGCGAGTCCAACGGTCCCAATGTTCATGTTGAGCGTGAAGCCTAGTCGAAGCTCCATGAAGCCAAGCTGAAGCGTGAAGTCAGGGACGCCGAAATGGAGGCCCGCCCTCATGAAGGGGTAGTACGCGCCCAATACTTCGCCGAGCACGGACCCCAGGATGGCCCCCGCAATCACAAAAGCTATCGATATCGTTCGTTCTTTTCTTCTCACCGCTGCTCCATAGGTACACTGCCATGAAGGGCTCGGTCGAGTCGAGACAGGACGGCAAGCGAAACACCACCGATCAGATATCCGGCCGCTCCGCCCGCCACCACCAGCGCCGGCAGATAATACCATAGTGTACCCACAGTATTGGTAATCAACAAGAGCAGGTATTGCGACAGATTGTTGGAGACGCCCCCCATGGTGCTTACGGTCGGCAATCCGATGTGTTTCCCGAACGCCTTCTTCAGGAGGACCATGACGATGACTGCGCTGAGGCTGCCACTCAAGGAGAGCAGCGACGTGATGGTCATGAGATTTCCCTTCATGATACCCGTGACCAGAACGCGCAGGACCACGAGTGCGACGGTCGCGAGGGCTCCGTACATCTCCAGGCATAGCATCGTGCTTATCTGAGACAAGCCCAGCTTGGCGCCGGGCAGGAACGGGAGCGGAGGGTCGAAGTAGTTGATGACGATAGCAACGGCGGCTAGCAGTGCGAATCGCAGGGTGGCCTGCGTTGTACGGTTCCTTCTATTGGGCGATTGCATCGATGCCGGTCCCTTTTCCTTCGACGGTAATGACCATGTGGTTGGGAACACAGATGACCTGGTCGCCGGGGCTCCGGGCTGGAATGGTATGCACACAGATCTGGTCCGGACAGGTCGCCTTCGCAACTCGGATGGAGCCCTTGCCGTCAGCTACGATGACGAGCGGCCCCAGCACACCCGTTATGTGCAGCGTTTGGACCTCGTGTGACGTCAGATCCACTGTTGCGACGACCTTGCCGTCCACGTGGACAACCGCCAGGGTACCAGGCGTATGGTGCATGACAATCCAGAAGACAACAACAAGAACCACGGCGGCGAGGATGACCACGGCCGTGATTCGGTCACTCCGCTTCATTGAGCAGCCGTGGGCACGAAGCTGATCGGCCCCAGTGTGGACTCTGTTCCTGCAGCGTCGACGAGGACGATGCCGACGATCCCCTGGCCCTGGATTGTCTGGAAGAGCGAACGCTGAGTCTCGGCTGGCGAGCAGAAGAAGACCTTGCCGAGGGCGTCGCCGATGGCTCCATGCATGGGCTGTATGTCCGTGATGACTGTGGCGCTTTGATTGAGCGTCCCCGGGTATCCCGTCGATGGGTCGATGATATGACAGTATCGCTTGCCATCCCGCTCGAAGTACCGCTCATAATCTCCGGATGTGGCCACAAAAGCATCCCCTGATTGAACATACCCGATGATCCCCTGACCGCGTGGATCGCGAATACCGATCTTCCAGTCGTGCTTTCGGCCACCGCTATACAACAGGAGGTTGCCGCCGAAATCAACGATCACCTGTCGGGGCTGGGGTTTGATGGTATGGAGATACTCCTCCATGACGTCGAGCGAGTAGCCCTTGGCGATACCGCCGAGGTCGATGCGGGCTCGGTGGTCCCGAAGCTGCACGGTGGTGCCGGAGATCACGAGCTGATCTGAGTGGGAATAGGCGAGCGTATCCGATATTTCCTTCGCAGCAGGGACCCTGAAATCCTTGGTCGTAAAGCCCCACAGCGACGACACGGGCGAGATCGCTATGTCGAACGTCCTGCCATGGTCGATGGCCTCTATGGCCACCGCAGCTTTCACGAGTCCTGCATATTCCGGTGAGACGGACACCGGCCCTTTGCCGGCGGCTGCATTCACGCGAACCGTCTCGGCCTCGGCCTTGTAGTAGCTGGTCATGCTGTCGACGTCGGATGCCAGAGCATGAAGATGCTCATTGATTGTGGCAGCATCGCCTCCGGTGGTCTTGACGGTGAGAACCGTATCCATGAGAAAGTATGTGGACGTAACCGGTTCAGGTGATGCTCGCAAGGCGAAGAAGGTCGCCAGTCCTGCTCCGGCGACGATCAGCGCCACAATCGGAGCAATTGCCTTTCTCATGGCATCTTCTTGTCGAGTGTCAATCCAAGGTCCGTTCCGCAATGGCCGCATTTTCCGTCTGTGACGAAGGGTAACTCCAGTGGACGAGTCGTGCGGTCGACGACGACCGAATAGCAGTTGGGACACATCGTATTATTGAAGAAATGCCCATGGCAATTGCTCAGGTAGACAAAGCTCACGTGCTGTCTTCGCGCAGATTCTACAAGATTTTCGAGAAAAGGCATGTCAGGTCCATGGCGAATTGTGAAACCATGCTCGGGGGCAACCGCCCTGAGATGGAGAGGGATTCCACGTCGAAGGTCCTGGGCGATCCACGCGAGCATGGCAGAGAACTCCTGTTCCTGGGCTGGAGTGTCCCGTGCAATATCGAGCATGAGTTCAACATGAATTCCTGCATCGATGGCCCTTTCTACAAGGGTTCGACTGTTCTCCAGGACACCGGCCGAACTTCCCAGTGTTCGATATATTTCGTCGGCAAAACCCTTGAACCTGACAAGCAGTGCATCTACCATTCCAGGTGAGTCATGGAGAAGGTCCGCCGTCACCCCGCCGTTCGTTGCCACGACAACCTTCTTGCCTGCCTCGTGAACCTTTCGGGAGCACTCGACGACATTGTCCCAGTGCAGCGAGGGTTCACCACCACCCCAGACCACTCCGGCGAACCCGGGCTCACTGCCGAGTTGCTCCACCGCATCGGCGATCCTGTCAGGATCGTAGGGCGACCAGTCTTGTGAACGCGCCAGCAGTGGGCGGTCGCAGTACGGACACCGCAGGGGACATCCAGGCACCTGCAGGACGAGCACCGAATCACCCGGCAGATAGTGATACAGAGGCACTTCCTCGATCTCGGAAACATATGGCTGCCCGAGAGGACTGGAAAACATATCAAATCTCATGATTCCTCGGCAACGCAGTGACATCGCATTTCTGGGTTGTGGCTCGTGTGCGGGCAGTGTTGGCGGAACGCCACAAAGGACACCCTTGCGGTGTCCTTTGTGGCGAACATGAGGTGCACAAGGCAATCACGGAGACCCCATGCTGACGATGCAGCTCTCAGATGCGTATACCGGTCTTGGCTTGAGCTTCAACCATTTCCATGCCAAGGTCCAGGGCCTTCATGTTGAGGTCGAGGAACTGTTTTTTGACGTGCATCGCGACTGCTTTGCGGAGTGTCTCGACCTCCACGATGGCCGTCAGACCCTCGATGATTCCAAGCAAGACGATATTGAGTCCAAGCTCCGTCTCCAGCCTGCTGATGAGGGTGCTGCGAATGGGAAGGGCCAGCAAGCCCCTGCAGTTCTCCTCGTCCAGGAAGTCAGGGGCCGACATTACTGATGAATCGATGATGACCTCGGTCTTCCGGGTGATCCCTCCGCCATACTGCTTGAGCCCCTCGTTGGTCATTGCAGCAAGCAGGTCCGGATCGGTGACTTTAGGATAGGCGATATGCTTGTTCGAGATGACAAGTTCGGCCTTGGTCGTTCCACCACGCGCTTCTGCGCCGTAGACCTGACTCTGGGTGACGATCTTCCCTTCCATGATGGCGGCCTCCGCGAGGATGATGGAACCTAGGATGAGCCCCTGTCCGCCGCTGCCAGTCATGCGGAGTTCAAAACGGTTGTCGTTGCTCATATCAGGCCTGCTCTTTGGGCGCAGCCACGCTCACCGGCGCATGGCGCTCGATATTGACGAATTCGCCGATGATGATTTTCCCCGCCAGTTCCTCGGGGGTCTTTTTTTCGGCCACGCTCTTGAGGACCATCCAGTCTTTCTGAGATGTGACCATTTGTCCGGCACTGCCCTTCTTATTGAATCGCCCAAAGTACGTAGGGCATTGGGCGACAGCATCGACGAGAGAGAAACCGTCATGGGCGATAGCCTTCCTGAGGTGGTCGACAAGATGTTTTGTGAAGTAGATGCCTGAGCGTGCTACATATGTTGCACCGGCACCGGCTGCCAGCTTCGCAAGGTCGAATGGTCGGTCCAGATTGCCGTTCGGGGTCGTCGTCGTGATCGAAGAGCTCGGCGTAAGAGGCGACGCCTGTCCACCGGTCATCCCGTAGTTGTAGTTGTTGAACACCACGACGGTAATATTGACGTCCCGCCGTGCGGCATGAATCAGATGGTTGCCGCCGATTGCCGAGCTGTCTCCATCACCGGTGACTACGATGACCGTGAGGTCTGGATTGGCCAGCTTGATGCCTGTCGCGACTGGAATGGCGCGGCCATGAAGGGTGTGCACATTATCGAAAGTAGTATATGCCGGTGCGCGTGAAGAGCAGCCAATGCCCGACACGAGGACGACCTTGTCGGGATCCAGTTGTAGCTGCTCGATTGCCTCGAGGAGCGCATGGAGGACAATGCCGTTCCCGCAACCGGGGCACCAGATGTTGGGCAGTCGTTCGCATCGCAGAAAATCGGATATCATAGGTTCTCCTCCCGGACGAAGTCAAGGATCTCCTGCGGACTGATAAGGTCGCCATTGATCTTGTTCATGGGCACGACCTTCCGGAAGTCTCCGAACACTCTCTTGACCAGAAGGACGAGTTGACCGGAATTGAGTTCAGGGACAACGATTGTCCTGGCATTGCCGGCAGCCTTGCGGACACGGTCATCATCGAATGGGAACAGTGTTATGAACCGAAGCGATCCGGCCTTCCGTCCGTGAGAGCGAAGCGATTCGACTGCTTCAGTTACTCCGCGGGCGGTGATGCCGAAGCTCATGAACAGGATATCAGCGTCCTCGCTGCGGTCGGTCTCGAACTGGATGATGTCGTCGAGGTTGTTGAAGAGTTTGTCGCGGAGGCGCTCGACCAGGGCTTCTGCCACATGACCATTTGCGGTCTGGAAGCCGGATTCATTATGGACAAGGCCCGTGAAGCTGGTATGGAAACCGGTGCCGACATTGGCGATCGTCGGGACCAGTGACTCGTCTGTCTTGTAGGGAAGGTATCCGGCCTTCTCGGTCGGGAGTCTGCGGTCGACAATGGTCGGCGGAATGCTGGTATCGATGGGTTCACGCAGATGAGAGATGGTCTCATCGGACAGGATAATGACGGGATTCCTGTACTTCTCGGCCAGATTGACCGCACGTATGGTCAACTGATAGGACTCCTCGACACTGGAGGGAGAGAGGACAATTACCCAATGGTCACCGTGCGTTCCCCAGCGTGCCTGCATGAGATCCATCTGTGAGACTTTGGTCGCCATGCCTGTCGAAGGCCCATATCGCATGGAGTCCAGAATCACGATCGGCGCCTCGACCATGCACGCGTAACCGAGACCTTCCTGCATCAGGGAGAACCCAGGGCCGGATGTTGCGGTCAGCACTTTCTTGCCCGCCATGGATGCTCCGACGATCGCCATGATGCTCGCGATTTCATCTTCCATTTGCATGAACATTCCGCCTATCTGTGGCATGCGCTTGGCCATGATCTCGGCGATTTCGGAGGATGGAGTGATAGGGTATCCGGCGAAAAAGCGTACGCCTGCGGCAATCGCGCCCTCGGCGACGGCTTCATTGCCTTGCATCAGGACCATCTTTTCACTCATTCTTGACCTCCTCCACTGTGAGCGCAAAGTCAGGACAGTGCTCGACACACATCTGACAGCCGATGCAGTCCTGCGGGTTGACGATTGCGTGCCGGTCATTACGGTCTATCTCAAAGACCTTCTTCGGGCATACGGCGACGCAGATACCGCAGTTCTTGCACCACTTACGGTTGTGTGTGATCTTGAATGTTTTTTTCTCTGGCATGTTCCCCCCTCTCGTGGTGATTGAACAATTCTCGAGCAGTCTGTTCTATACGTTGGCTCAGGTCGATCACATCCCTGTCCAGCAGTGAGGCCACTGCGTGGTAGGTGTGAACAACAAACGAGGGCTCGTTCCGCTTTCCTCTCATCGGTACCGGAGGCATGTAAGGTGAATCAGTTTCGAGCAGCAGGCACTCCAGTGGACAAGCGTTCAGAGCCTCACGCGTCGCATGTGCTCCCGGGTAGGTGACGTTGCCGGTGAAGGAGACGCACAAACCCATGCCTACCGCTTGCTCAACGTCCACCGGCGTCCCTCCGAAGCAGTGCATCACACCGTGCAATCCCACAAAATGCGAGATGGCACGCAAGCATTCTACCACAGCCAGGCGCGAGTGCACGATGACAGGGAGTCCCAGGTCAACAGCCAGCTGCAGCTGCTCCTCGAAGAAACGAAGTTGCACCATGTGGTCGGGAGTGCCCTCCTTGAAATCCAGTCCAATCTCTCCGATGGCGACGGTCTTCTCCCTGTACCGGGCAACCAGGGCACTCAGCTGTGCCAGGTAGTCTGACGGTGCATCGGCACAGTCCTCGGGGTGGACTCCAACGGCCGCAAAAACGCCAGGCTCCTGTTGCGCAAGGTGCCCCGCGAGATTCGACGTAGCTAAGTCGACGCCCGGACAGACAATCCAGCGGACACCGCTGTCCCAACACCTCCGCAGGACATCCTTCCGGTCGCCGTCGAACTCGGCCATCTGGACATGGGCGTGTGTGTCGATGTAGGAGGGTTCTTCACTCAATGGATTTCCGCTCCGTCCGGTAGGACCGTCATCGGTGTCAGGAGAACCATCTCGTCTCCGGCCGAAGCCGCGAGGAGCATGCCCTGCGATGCAATGCCTTTGAGTTTGCGTGGCTGGAGGTTCGCGACGATCACGATCTGTTTGCCGACCAGAACAGCAGGATCATAGTGCTTGCCGATGCCTGCCACGATCGTACGTTCTTCGTCGCCGACCTTGACGCGCAGTTTGACCAGCTTGTCGGTCTCGGGCACCCGTTCGGCTTCGAGGATCGTGGCGATGCGTAACTGCACCTTGGCGACGTCGTCGATCGTGATCAGACCGGAGTCGGGGGCGGCAACAGGTGAAGCGGTTGCAGCAGCAATTGTCGTCGTGCCAGTCTTGCGGGCCGTCTGGGCTGCCAGAAACTCTTCCAGTTGGTCAGACTGGATACGAGGGAACAGAACAGTCGAACTTGCCTCGGGGAGTTCTGAACCCGGTTCCCGCCATGCAAGCTCACTCCAGGCAACCTGTGGTCTTCGGATTGCCTGCAGCAGGCGGTCTGAGACGGTGGGCATGCACGGCTCCACAAGGTTTGCAACGTACCAGAGGCCCGTCAGGAGGGTCGCCAGATGGGTTGCCAGTCCAGTGGCATCACCTGCTTTAGCCAGCGCCCACGGTTTATCGTCTTCGATCATCTTGTTGAGCACGTTGACCAGCATCCACGTTTTCTCGAGTCCCGCAGAGAACTGCAGGTTGCCGTAGTCGGCGCTCACTGCGGAAAGGGTCGTGGAAAACAGCTCCGAAAGAGCAGATTTTGGCTCCAGTGGCTGTCCCTCGATCTGGAATCGGAACTTGGCGAACATGTTCAACGTCCTGTTCAACAGGTTGCCCAAGTCATTTGCGAGGTCGGTGTTGAAACGAAGCAGGAGGCGTTGGCTGGAGAAGTCGACGTCGAGCCCATAGGTTCCTTCCCTGCACAGGTAGTACCGCAGGGTGTCGACAGCCATTGGTTCATCGATCCCGATGAGGTGGCTCAGGTTCTCGACGAGAGCAGCAGGGTCGACGACATTGCCGAGTGACTTCGACATCTTCTCGCCCTCGAAGTTCCAAAACCCGTGGGCAAAGATGCACCGGGGCAGTGGAAGGTTGAGAGCCATCAGCATAGCGGGCCAGATGATACCGTGGAACCGTGTGATGTCCTTGCCGATGAGATGGAGGTCGGCCGGCCAGTCGATGGCAAACCGGTCCGTTCCATAGCCGGCCACTGTTGCATAGTTGATCAGGGCGTCAAACCAGACGTAGACGGTCTGGTCGGTGTCGAAGGGAACGGGAACTCCCCACTTCACGGTCGACCGTGAGACGGAGACATCCCGCAGGCCCCCCTTGATGACATTGATCAGCTCGTTGTAGCGCATCTGGGGCTGCACAAAGTCCGGGTGCTGCTCGTACCAGGCAAGCAAGGCGTCCTGATACTTGGAGAGGCGGAAGAAGTAGTTGACTTCGGAGACGTACTGCACCTCAAGGCCGCAATGGGGGCACTTACCTTCTACGAGGTCTGATTCGAGCAGGAACGCCTCGTCCCTGATGCAGTACCAGCCGTCATACGATCCCTTGTAGACGTCTCCCTGGTCGTAGAGCTTCTGGAACATCGCCTGTACGACCTTCGTGTGGTCTGCATCAGTCGTACGGATGAACCGGGAGTAGCTGATGCCCAGCCTGTCGAAGAGAGCTTTCCAGGAGGCGGCGGCCGTCGAGGCGTACTGCTCCACGGGTTGACCCATGGCCAGTGCTGTTCGCTCGACTTTCTGCGAGTGCTCGTCTGTCCCCGTCGAAAAAAGGACCTGCTTGCCCAGCTTCCGTTGGTACCGCGCGATGAAGTCGGCGGCAATGGCCTCCGACACCGAGCCAAGGTGCGGCTTATCGTTGATGTAATAAATGGCCGTAGTCAGGAAATATCGATCCATGGCAACTCCTCCTGCTATGTCGGGTGTGGCGCGTCGCTCAGGCACGCTCCAAGAGATCTTTGAGAGCGCGGCCCATGGCAATTCTGATGATGCCGAGGTTGCTTTGCCTGGTGGTGAGGACGGCAAGGGAATTGCCCTTCGTCCGTACTATCATGATGCGCCCGGTCGTCGTCTCCACATCCAGCTCGGTCAGCTTGCCCATGTCGAGTTGGGTGACAATCTGCTGCATGTATCCAGCAAAGGACAGAATCATGCCGCGCACGAGGGGAGGAGCGATGTCCATGTCTGAGGCCGTGTACAGGATGGCGCCGTCAAGATCGGTCAGAATGACGGCGAGAACACCCGAAGAAGACTTGAGTCTGTCTAGCGTCTCTTGCACCACGATCACCAGCCTTTCTGTCTCTCAGAATGTGGTCTGAAACACACGCCTGAACACTGAACATGATACGTGCAATAGGGTTTTGTGCAACGGAGGAGAGCAATCACGTTGCTTTCCGAGTGTCAGTCCGTACAATGAATTCGCAGGGCCATCTGTTGGTGTGAGGTGCTCATGAACGGCAAACGACTGGCAAACCGGATTGTCAACGAATGTGAGAAGATGGGGGCCGAGGCGGTCAGGTTGATTGACGTCAGGAAACGGACTCCCTTTTTCGATTTTCTAGTCATTGCTACGGTCGACAACACGGTCTTGGCCGACGCACTGCTTCGCAAGGTGACAAAGGCTGTCGAGCTTGATGCCGGGGTCGCTACATTCACCGAATCATCACCCGCATCCGACTGGGTCGTGTGCGACTATGGAGATACCATGTTTCATGTGTTCGTTGGCGCCGACGTCCGGGAGCGCTATGACCTCGAGGGTCTCTGGTCGCAGTCGCTCAGGGAGGGAAGAAGGGCTATTCCTGCTGCGCCGGGAGATAGTCTGGATAAGGAGTAGCCACTGCCGGTTGTGGCTCTGCAGATTTTCAGTATACTGATACATATACCCTATGGGGTATATGGAGGTCGATTATGAGTGAGCGCACTACCGATATTCTGATCATAGGAGCCGGGCCTGCGGGTCTGGCTGCTGCCCTGTATGCCAGCCGGTCGCTTGTCAAGCCGGTTGTGTTGGAACGCATGAGCGTGGGAGGACTGGTTCTTTCGACCGAATGGATCGACAATTACCCCGGATTTCCCGATGGCATTGCTGCGCCTGAACTTATGGACTGCATGCGTCGGCAGGCTGAACGGTTCGGTGCGGAATTTGTGTCGGATGAGGCACTCTCGCTCAACAGGACAGACATGGGTTTTGGCGTCACGACTGCCGGGGGAACAGTGTACCAGGCTGGTTCGGTTATCGTAGCAACGGGCGCGATGCCGAGGGTTCTTCCCGTTAAAGAGGAATCCAAGTACCGTGGACGGGGCATCAGCTACTGCGCTACGTGTGATGCTGCATTCTTTAAGGGGAAGCCGGTCGCCGTGGTGGGTGGTGGTGGCTCCGCAGTCGAAGAAGCACTGGTGCTTGCGCGCGGTTGCAGCAAGGTGGTTGTGGCGTTTCCGCTCGACTCGCTTCAGGCAGAACCGATCCTGGTTGAACAACTGAGGGCGCTTTCGAATGTCGAATTTGTTCCGGGTGCGGCCCCCGCAGCCGTTGAGGGAGAGGGAAAGGTAGAGCGACTTCGGCTGCGCCTTTCTGCTGGAGGGGAGAAGACGCTGGAGGTTGCAGCTGTGTTCGTGGCCATGGAATTTGTTCCGACAGGAGACCTCCTCAAGGGACTGGTTGAAGTCGATGCTCAGGGCTATGTTGTGACTCCCGAATCGACGGAGACGGGCGTTCCGGGTCTCTACATAGCAGGAGACGTACGACGCAAATCGCTGAAGCAGATTGTGACCGCAGTGGCTGACGGAGCAGTTGCTGCACAGAGAGCAGGTATATACGTACGAAGCAGAAAGGGGAAAAAGAATGGCACTCCTGAGAACTGAGGACGTTGAACTACTACGAAGTCGTTTTGCCCAAGATCTGGTCAGTCCGGTGACGCTCAACTAGTCCTGCAACAGGCACAACAAAAAGGCCGGGAGTACCCCGGCCTTTGTCCATCTTGTGTGATTGAGTACAGCTGCTAGCCGAGGAGAAGAGCCAGGACCGCCTTCTGGATATGGAGCCTGTTCTCGGCCTGGTCAAACACCACGCTCTGAGGGCCGTCCATGACTTCGTCGGTGATCTCTTCGCCGCGGTGAGCCGGCAGACAGTGCAGCACGATGGCATCTTTCTTGGCGTGGCTCATGAGATCAGCAGTAAGGGAGAAAGGACGCATGACCTTCACGCGTTCCTCATGCTCTGCTTCCTGACCCATGGAGGCCCAGACGTCGGTATAGACGACGTCGACATCCTGGACCGAAACGATGGGATCGTTGGTCACGAGGACGGTACTGCCGCACTGCTTGGCGATCTCGGTTGCCGTCCTGACGATGTCTTCCTTGGGCTCGAACCCCCTGGGTGATGCGATGGCGATGTTGATGCCAACGCGTGCGCATCCGAGCAACAGGGAGTTGGCGACATTGTTGCCGTCGCCGACGTAGGCGAGTCTGAGGCCCTTGAGGGCGCCCTTCTTCTCGCGGATTGTCATGAGGTCCCCAAGGATCTGGCAGGGATGGCTCAAGTCGGACAGGGCGTTGATGATTGGGGAATCGCTGTTGGCGGCAAGGTCGACAAGGTCCTGGTGCGCGAACACGCGGGCGACGATACCAGCGACGTAGCGCGAGAGGACATGTGCTGTGTCCGAGATGGTCTCACCGCGGTGCAGCTGCATGTCGTTCGCGTTGAGGTACAATGCGTGGGCTCCGAGTTCGAATGCTGCGACTTCGAACGACACCCTGGTACGGGTAGAGGCTTTCTGGAAGATCATGGCAACAGACTTGCCTTCCAGGTAGTGCTCCTGCTTTCCCACCATGGAATCCATCTTCAGTTTGTCGCCAAATGAGATGATCTCGAGGATCTCCTCTTTCGAGAAATCCTTGAGGCAGAGCAGGTCCCTTCCTTTGAGTTTTGTGGCCATAATCCTCCCCGGTCAGATGAGACCGAATTTCTTCAGGACGTCGGCAATGGTTGGTGTGCCAATCTCCTGTAGTTCGTAGGTGACGCGGACCGACGGCTTGGAGAGTTTCATGACGCGCAGCAGGTCGATGGGTGTACCCATGACGACGACGTCGCACGGGGTTGCCTCGATGGTCTGGCGCAGATCTTCGATCTGTTCATCGCTGTAGCCCATGGCCGGCAGGATGCTCATCTTCTGGGTGTACTTCTCGAAGGTGGCCTTGATGGAGCCGACGGCATAGGGGTGAGGGTCGACGATCTCGGCTGCGCCGTATTTCTTGGCAGCGACATATCCTGCACCATACGTCATTTCACCGTGCGTCAGCGTGGGGCCGTCCTCGATCACCAGAACCCGCTTGCCGCGGATCATGTCGGGGTCCTGGACGAACACGGGAGAAGCCGCCTCGATCATGATGGCCTTGGGATTCACCTTGTACATGTTCTCGCGGACTTCGGCCAACTGTGCGGGAGTAGCAGAATCGATCTTATTGATCACGATGACGTCTGCCTGCCGGAAGTTGGTCTCACCGGGATAGTACGTGAGTTCATTGCCGGCGCGCAGGGGATCGGCGACCGTAATCTTGAGGTCGGGAACGTAGAACGAGAAGTCGTTGTTGCCGCCGTCCCAGATGATGACGTCTGCTTCCTTCTCTGCTTCGCGAACGATCATCTCATAGTCGACGCCGGCGTAGATAACGGCACCCATGTCGATATGTGGTTCGTACTCTTCGCGCTCTTCGATAGTGCACTTGTACTTGTCGAGGTCGGCATACGTTGCAAAACGCTCACAAGCCTGAGCTGCAAGGTCCCCATAGGGCATCGGATGGCGGATGGACACGACCTTCTTGCCGGCGGCGCGCAGAGCGCGGACGACGGCGCGGCTGGTCTGGCTCTTGCCGGATCCCGTGCGGACGGCGCAGATGGAGACGACCGGCTTGGTGGACTTGACCTCGGTGCTCTTCGGTCCCAACAGGGTGAAGTCGGCACCATCGGCAAGGACCTGTGAAGCCTTGTTCATGACCTTCACGTGTGGCTGGTCGGAATACGCGAATATTACTTCATCGACATTGAGCTCAGCGATGAGCTTGTCGAGATCGGACTCTGGGTAGATTGGAATACCAGTCGGATAGAGCTTGCCGGCCAAGGCGGCAGGGTACTTCTTGTCGTCGATGCCAGGGATCTGCGTAGCCGTGAATGCTACCACTTCGTAGTCCGGGTTGTCCCGATAGACCACGTTGAAATTGTGGAAGTCCCGGCCTGCAGCCCCCATGATCAAGACTCTTTTCTTCATAAAGCCTCCTCTACAGGGAATAACGTCCAATGCCCGCTTCAGGGCACTCTGATTGTACCGTCTTAGGCCTCATTGTCAAATGAGTTGTGCTCGTTTGTGGTTGACTATTGGTGGCTGGCCATATAATGGTTCAGAAGAGTGTCTGTGGACAGGTTATGTGCGAGACGCAGGTTTGGGTCGCAGCGACCCGGTGAGGCATGGCAGATGGTTTGACTCCATCTGCCTACAGGTGGAATGATATTGATGATACGAAACCTATATAGATATCTGGTGGCGGTCGCGCTCATCTCTGTTCTGGCAGCAGTTGCAGGCTGTTCGTCCAGTACTGCCGTTCAGGGCATGATCGAGACTCCGGTCTTCGTGGGAGTGAGTCTCCACGAAGCCGAGGCGAAGGCCGCGGAAGCGGGAGTACAGGTCGAAGTGCAGTCTTCAGAGAGTTCGGACACGATCCCTGTCAATTTTATCCTTAGACAGAACCCCGAACCTCAGACCATCGTGCGGAAGGGACGTGTCATCACTGTGGTGACCAGTTCGGGGCCCGTTTCTCTGACACTTCCGGACTTTGTCGGTGGGAAGTTCGAGGTGGCGCAGGCCTTTATTGTCGCGAATCAGCTAGTCCTGGGTGACCTCGTCGAGCGGGTTGACGCGAGTCCGGTTGGGACTGTCCTTGCCCAGAAACCTGCGGGCAATGCCGATGTCGACAGAGGGTCCGTCGTTACGCTGACGGTCAGCAGAGGGACCATGGCCACCATGCCGGATCTGGTTGGGCTGCCGCTGACTGAGGCGAAGAAGAGTCTGGCTGCCCTCGGGCTCTCGGTGAGCAAGGTCATCGTATCGCCTGAGCTGACTCAACCAGCGCAGTTGGTGCTGAGGCAGGAGCCGGCGGTCGGCGACGCCATCGAGAAAGGCGGCTGGATCGAGCTGATGGTGTCAAAAGTTCCATGATCGAACAATCGTGCGTCAGAGTGTCCATATCCGTCCTGGGTACGGACTTCACGGAACTCGGGCGTACTCTTGAGCGGATTCGCCTGTCGGGGGCCGACAGCATCCACCTTGATATCATGGACGGCCGATTCGTCCCAAACATTTCGTTCGGCTCGTCGATTGCTGCCGACATCGTCAGGGCATCAGCCCTTCCATGTCGTGCCCACTTGATGATCGAACACCCTGAGGACGCGTTCGACGCGTTCGTCGGAGCCGGTGTCACTGAGCTGCTCTTTCACGTGGAGGCGACGCGGTTCCCATTCCGGGCGCTTCAGCTCCTGAAACGGTCCGGCATCGGCAGAGGGGTCGCTGTCAACCCCGCTACGCAGGTAGAGTCGGTTGTTCCTCTCCTGGACAGTGTCGACACTGTGCTCCTGATGTCGGTGGAGCCCGGTTTTGGGGGCCAGTCGTTTCTCCCGGGGACGCTGGCAAAGGTGCGGGCGCTCCGTTCGGCCGCGGATCGAGCTGGAACGCCCCTTCGCATCGCTGTTGACGGGGGAGTAGATGCGTCGAACGCAGCGGCTCTTCGTGACGCGGGTGCAGACGAACTTGTAGCTGGGACGGCATTCTTCCGTGCCGCAGACCCTGCTGCATTCGTACGGCTCCTCAAGGGTGCCTGAGGAAAGCAACCATGCCTGCCGTGCCCACGATCGTCTTCGCCGGGGGAGACCCGGGCTCGTTCTCGTACCTGCGGACGGTTGACTATGCAGGCACATTTCTGGTCGCCGTAGATCGTGGCCTGGCCGTACTGGCCGAGCTTGGGCTCACCCCTGACCTGTTCGTCGGAGATGGAGACTCCGTGGTTCCAGAGCTGCTGGCGGGGCTGGACAGGGACCACACTCGGGTGGTCATTCTGCCTGCTCACAAGGATGTTTCTGATCTCGAGGCTGCATTTGATCTGCTGGTGACGATGGGGAAACAGGGGAGTGTGCTTGTGCTGGCTGGACTCGGCGGGAGACTCGATCACTGTCTATTCAACCTTCAACTTGCAGCGCGGCATCTCGCTGACTTCGAAGACATCACGTTCGAGGATGACCGGTGTCTGGTCAGGCCGCTTGCGTCCAGCAATGCCCTGCAGCTCCTGGCGGGCACGACCGTCTCATTTGTTCCTGTGACGTGGGAAGTCGAGTTGAGCCTGACGGGATTCGAGTACCCTCTGTCGCACACAGTTGTGCAGCGGGGATCGACGAGAACCCTCAGCAATGTCGCCTGCGGCTTGGTTCAGCAGGTCATCGTCGAGCGTGGTATTGTCGTCATGATTGCCTGGAAGATACCGAGCGATATTTCATGAAAGAGGTGAAGATGGGAAAGGCACAGTTGGAGCAGGAGGTGCAGCGTCAGCTGACTGTCCTGCGGCGTGGAACAGCGGAAATCGTGAGTGAAGAAGGACTGGCAGCCAAGATCATGAGTTCCCTCGTTTCGGGGAAGCCGATGCGAGTGAAGCTGGGAGCCGATCCAAGTGCGCCCGACCTGCATCTCGGGCACGCTGTCGTCCTTGACAAGTTGCGCCAGTTTCAGGACCTGGGCCACCAGATTGTGTTCATCATCGGCGACTACACTGCCCGGATCGGGGATCCGTCCGGACGCTCCAAGACGCGTCCACCGCTGACCGGGGAGCAGATCGATGCCAATGCCAGGTCATACTTCGAGCAGGTCTATCACATTCTTGACCCGCAGAAAACGGAGGTCCGCTACAACGGCGAATGGCTGTCCAGACTGACATTCGAAGAGATCATCCGCCTCGCCTCACGGTTCACCATCCAGCAAATTCTGGAGCGCGACGATTTCTCCAAACGCTACCATGGCCAAGTCCCGATCTTCTTCCACGAGTTTTTCTATCCCCTCATGCAGGCATATGATTCAGTGGCGGTCCAGGCAGACGTCGAGCTGGGCGGCACGGACCAGAAGTTCAATTTCCTTCTCGCTCGCGAATTGCAGGAGCAGGTCGGCCAAGTTGCGCAGGTCGCGTTCATGATGCCCATCTTGCCTGGACTCGACGGCGTCCACAAGATGAGCAAGAGCCTGGGCAACTACATTGGCATAGCAGAGACCGCCGTGGACATGTACGGCAAGTGCATGTCGATTCCGGACGGGCTGATGGAGCAGTACTTCACGCTTCTGACCAGTATGCCGGAACCAGAGGTACAGGCTATCGTGGCAGGTATCGCGGACGGCTCCGTGCATCCGATGACTGCCAAGAAGCGTCTGGCATTCCTCGTCACTGAGCGTTTCCATGGGGCAGAGGGCGCGGCGGCTGCGCAGGCCAACTTCGAGAATGTGTTCAGCAAGAGGGCATCGAGTGCGTCCGCCGACATCGCTTATGAGGACGTCACGCTGCCGACCGAGTTTTCCGGCTTGCCCGAGGTGGCGATCATCGACCTGCTGTTCAGTCTGGGGGTGGTGCCATCGAAGTCGGAGGCCCGCCGTCTGATTCAACAGGGTGCCATCGAAGTGGAGGGGCAGCGTGTCGGCGACATCGGGTTCCAGGTCAGTCTGGGTCATTCGCCCATCCACATGCGCGTTGGCAAGAAGCGGTTCCTGGCGGTCAATCTGTAGAGGGACACAGCGGCGCGCCACTTGGCGCGGCCGATCTCATACGTCTATTTGTGCGATGTTTGCGCGCCTTGGAGGCGCACAGGAGGTGGAGCAGTGAGCAACCCCGTTGGAAGGAAGCTGGATCGCGGCCGCATGGCTCTGAAAGTCCTGACACTGGACGGGCTCATGATTGGGCTGAGCATTGTTCTGACGCGTCTTATGTCCCTGAACGTTCCCATCGGAGGGGGCATCGGGGCCAGGATAGGTCTCGGGCATCTCCCGATTGTGCTTACCGGGATCGTCGCAGGCCCGCTGAGCGGATTGCTGGTTGGAGCTGCCGCTGACCTGGTCGGTTTCATCATCTGGCCTTCTGGACCGTTCATTATCTGGCAGATAACGGCAATTTCGGCGCTCAACGGTGTCATCCCCTGGGTGTTTGTGAAGCTGGGATGGCCACGGTCGCGCACTGCGCGGATATGGATAGGGGTGACCGTCACACGCCTGGTGCTCAATGTCGGCTGGTTGCCGCTGGTACTGCGTAGCGTCATGAAGTTGCCATACTGGCCCGTGTTGGCTGGTCAAGCCGCAGGCAGTGTCGTGATGGTTCCAGCGACGGCGTTTATTGTGGAGTTGCTTGTGAACGCGTACGAGCGTTCCGGATATGGGCGTCTTCCAGCGTAGACCTTCCGGCGGTCCGCGACTCGTGTCGCAACCCGATCGGCCACGCGTTCCTCCTAATCAGTCGGTCACGACATCGTTCCCTACCCTGACGGCTGAGCAGGTACCGTCGGTGGACGTGAACAACTTCACGTTCAGGTTCTGGGGCGAGGTGCGGGAGCCGACCGGGATGACATGGCTGCAGCTCATGGCCGTGAAGCACACGACCCTGGTGGCCGACTTCCATTGTGTCACAGGATGGTCGATGCTGGGGACCGAGTGGGGTGGAGCGCTGGTGCGCGACGTCCTGGAGGCAGCGAACGTCGAATTGTCCACATCGGCTCGATTCGTCATGGCTCACTGCATCACGGAGTTCACGACGAATCTCCCGGTTGAGGCCCTGCTCGCCGTCGACACGATGCTTGTCTGGGAATGGAACAGGCTTCCCCTCACGAGCGGGCACGGCGGACCCCTCCGGCTTCTTGTACCGTCGCTTTACGCCTGGAAGGACGCCAAGTGGGTATCCGGCTTCGAGTTCCTGACAAATGATCGCCCTGGGTTCTGGGAATCGCGCGGCTATCATATGCATGGGGATCCATGGAAAGAAGAGCGCTACAACTGAGAGCCGTTCCTGCGACTTGACAGCAGAGCGATTTCCTGTAAAATAACATCTTGGAAAAGGAAGCTCCAAGTGGGCCTCTAGCTCAGCTGGTTAGAGCGCGTCCCTGATAAGGACGAGGTCTCTGGTCCGAATCCAGAGAGGCCCACCATTTTGTTTTTGTGTCTTTATACGTGGGGGTGTGGCTCAGTTGGGAGAGCGCATGGTTTGCATCCATGAGGTCGCGGGTTCAAATCCCGCCATCTCCACCATCGAAAGAGGAGGTGTTCCTTGTCGGGTCACAAGTACACTGATATTCCCCTTTGGAAGAACGTCTCGCAGCAGGACTGGGATGATTGGCACTGGCAGGTTGCTACCCGCATCCAGACAGTCGAAACGCTATCCCAGGTCATCCATCTCACCGACGAGCAGAAAGCTGGTGTTATCAGCGCACTCTCCAGGTTCCGCATGGCTATCACACCGTACTATGCTACACTCATCGACCAGAACAATCCGGATGATCCCATCTTCAAACAGTGCGTTCCCACGGCACTGGAACTGCAATCTGTGCCAAGCGATCTGGACGATCCCCTCTATGAGGAGGTCGATTCTCCGGTCCACGGCCTGACGCATCGATATCCCGATCGCGTGCTCTTTCTCATTACGGACCAGTGTGGCATGTATTGCCGTCACTGCACGCGCAGACGCCTTGCAGGCATGACTGACGCACGACGCTCCAGGAGCGAGGTCGACGCGGCAATCGGCTACATTCGTGAGCACGAGGAGGTTCGGGACGTCCTCCTGTCCGGTGGTGACGCGCTGCTCGTCGACGACGAGTTCCTCGAGTATGTCATCAGTGAGGTCCGCAAGATTCAGCACGTCGAGGTGATACGCATCGGCACGCGTGCCCCCGTGGTTCTTCCTCAGCGTATCACGCCCGAACTCTGCGCCATGCTGCGCAAGTACCATCCGCTGTGGCTCAACACGCAGTTCAACCACCCCAGCGAGGTGACGCCCGAATCGTCCAAGGCTATCGCAATGCTGGCCGACGCAGGGATCCCGGTTGGCAACCAGTCCGTTCTCCTCAAGGGGATTAACGATTGTCCCTATATCATGAAAGAACTCATTCAGAAACTCGTGGCTATCCGTGTCAGACCCTACTATATTTATCAGTGCGATCTGACCAGCGGTATCAGTCACTTCCGTACCTCTGTTTACAAGGGTATCGAGATCATGGAGTTCCTGCGCGGTCACACGAGCGGCTTCTCCGTGCCGCAGTTCGTCGTCGACGCGCCGCACGGCGGTGGCAAGATCCCAGTCAGTCCCAACTATATTCTCTCCATGTCTCCCGACCGCATCGTGCTTCGAAACTACGAGGGCGTCATCGTGTCGTACCCCGAGCCCGAAGACACCAGAAGCCATTGTCCGGAGCCGTGTACCATCTGTGACACACAGAAGCGCAAGGTGCCGCCGGAGGGCATCGCCAAGATATTTACGCAGGACGCCTACGACCTGACCCCACCAGGCACGTTGCGCGAAAAGCGTCGTGAGCATTATCCAAAGGAGTGATGGCAATGGCTAAGAAAGATTATATCGACCTCAAGACCGCGATCCCCGGACCCAAGGGCATGGAATGGTATGCGCGTGACCGTGCCGCCATCTCTCCTTCGTACGTTCGCCCGTATGTCCTCGTGACCGACCATGCTGAGGGCCTGGAGGTCGTGGACGTCGACGGCAACACGTATCTGGATTTCACGGCTGGGGTCGCCGTCAACAGTACCGGTCATCGTCATCCCGAAGTTATCAAGGCCATCAAGGATCAGGCAGACAAGCTGGTGCACATGTCCGGCACGGACTTTTTCTACCCGATTCAGATTGTGCTCGCAGAGAAAATCCAGGAAATCGCGCCTGGCCCGACCGAGAAGCTGGTCTGGTACGGGAACTCCGGAGCCGAGGCTGTCGAGGCTGGCCTGAAGCTTGCACGCTGGCACTCGAAGCGCCCGCTGGCTCTTGCGTTCTTTGGTGGATTTCACGGCCGCACCTACGGCGCTGTCACGTTGTCAGGTTCAAAGGCGAAGCACCGCGAGGGATTCTCGCCCATGCTTCAGGGCGTCGTTCATGTTCCATATGCCTACTGCTACCGATGTCCCCTTGGTCTCGAACCGGAGACATGCGAATTCCGCTGCATCGGTATGATCGAAGAAGTCATGGAGCGTATTGCTCCACCTTCGGATATAGCTGTCATGGTGGTCGAGGCGATCCAGGGCGAGGGTGGGTATGTCGTGCCACCGGCCGGCTACTTCCAGAAACTGCGCCAGCTCACCGAAGAGCGAGGCATCCTGCTCATGGTTGATGAGGTGCAGAGTGGCATGGGTCGTACCGGCAAGATGTTCGCCATCGAGCATTGGGATACAGAGCCCGACATCATGGCCATTGCGAAGGGCGTTGCTTCTGGCCTTCCTCTGGGCATCATGGTCGCCAAGAAGAATGTCATGGACTGGAAACAGGGCGCCCATGGCTCGACCTTTGGAGGGAATCCACTGAGCTGTGCCGCAGCGCTCAAGACGATCGAGCTCATCCAGAATGGGATGATGAAGAATGCTGCCGTCCAGGGCGAGTACATCATGAAGCATCTGCGCCAGATGCAGAAGCGGCACCCGCTGATGGGCGACGTGCGCGGCATGGGCCTTATGATCGGTATCGAGTTCGTAAAGGACGCCAAGAAGACCAAGGCCAAGGCCAAGGAAGAAAGCAACCAGCTGGTCTTGGAGGCATTCAAGCGAGGCCTGCTGCTGCTGCCCTGTGGCGAGAACGCGGTCCGGCTTTGTCCGTCGCTGAGTGTCACACAGGATCAGTGCGACGTCATGCTGGACATCTGGGAAGAGTCTCTGGTCGCTGTCGAGAAACAGATGAATAGCTAGAGGGTGTGCGATGAAGTCTTCTGCTGAGTTCAAAGAATTGTATGCAGCGAAGACACCGGCATCCCGAAAGCTGAGCGACCGCGCCCGGCAGACTCTACCGGCCGGCGTCGTCGCCAACGTCAAGTACTTTGCCCCCTACCCGCTGTTTATGCAGCGGGCGGGGGGTTCGCACTTGTGGGACGTCGATGGGAACGAGTATATCGACTACTGTCTCGCCTTTGGACCGCTCATCCTCGGTCATGGGCATCCAGCTGTTGTGAAAGCTGTGGCAGAGTCATTTGCGACATGGGGCACGACGATTTTTGGGACGCCATACGAACTCGAGATCCAATACGCCGAGAAGCTGATGTCCATGCTGCCGATCGACGGCAAGGTACGTCTCACCAACAGTGGTTCCGAGGCGACATATCTGGCTCTGCAGCTGGGCCGCGCCGCGACCGGCAAGCCAGCTATCGCGCGCTTCGAAGGGCACTATCATGGGTGGTATTATGAGGGCGTGCTCAGCAATACCCCGCGGGCGGCAGACTATGGAGATCCAGACCGGCCGACGTCCGTCGCTGGGTCCCGCGGGACTCCTGCGTCCATCCTCGAGAACACGCTGGTGCTTCCGTTCAATGACCTCGACGCGTGCAGAACGCTGCTCACGACGAATCGTAACCGCGTCGGCACGGTCATCGTCGAGCCGTCGCCGCGTGCGTTCTATGAGACAGACCCGGCTTTTCTGGAAGGCCTGCGCGCTCTCACCCGGGAACTCGGCATGGTCCTCATTTTCGACGAGGTGATGTCGGGGTTTCGCTCGGGCCCCAAGGGTGCGGCCGGCATCTTTGGTGTCGAGCCCGACCTCATGGCACTGGGCAAGATCATCGGGGGTGGCTTCCCTGTGGGAGCGGTGGCGGGACGGGAGGATTTTCTGGACCTGACGTCGCCGTTGTCGAGTGGCGGAAGCGTTTTCCACTCCGGGACGTTCAACGGGGCAGTCCAGGTTCTTGCTGCCGGGCTTGCCACATTGGATATCCTGTCAGATGAGTCCCGGATGCGGCCGTTCTATGAGGCGACCGAGGCGTTCAAAGCCGGCATCCACCATCTGCTGACAGCCCATCACATCCCCGGGCACGTGGCCGGTCTCGGTGCCAATTTTGGCATCATCATGAGCGAAACGCCGATTCGTAACTACCGTGACCTGGCTCGCGAGAACGGAGCCATGCGAGAGGCCTTCGACTTCGCGTGCCTGACCGAGGGCATCTATATTCATCCTCACAAACCGTTCTACACGTCATTGGCGCACTCGGCCCAGGACTATGAGGCGACGCTGCAGAAGCTCGACCAGATCTTCGCCGCGATCAGCTGAGCTAAGCATCCAGTCGGTGCAGTTGTCTGGTCACCCCGAGGGGTGAAAAGAACCTGAACAGGAGGGAACAACCATGAAGTCAGTTGTCATCACGTCCGCAGTCAGAACGCCCGTTGGCAATATGGGAGGGGTTTTCAGGGACATTCTGGCCGTCGAGTTGGCAAGGACAGTCCTGGAGGAAGCCGTCAAGAGGTCAGGCATCGAGAAATCCACCGTGGATGAGATCATCGTCGGGCAGGCAAAACAGAGCACGGATGCGCCCAACATTGCCAGAGTCGCCGCTCTGGAAGGCGGTTTTCCAGAAGAAGTCCCGGCATATACGGTCCACAGGCAGTGTTCGTCGGGTCTGCAGGCCATCCTGAATGCCGTGTGGCAGATCCAGGCGGGGTATGGCGACGTGATCGTGGCTGGTGGCGTCGAGAGCATGAGCACAGCTCCCTACTACCTTCGCAGCGCACGCTACGGCTATAAGTCCGGGAACGGCGAGCTGCTCGATCCAAACACCGAGAGCCAGCCAAAGTCACAGCCCGAAGAAATCTACGGCACCTTCACTATGGGGATGACGGCCGAGAATCTGGCTGACAAGTACGGGATCACCAGGGAAGAACAGGATGAATTTGCGTATACCAGCCATGCCAGGGCCGTCGCGGCAATCGATGCGGGCCGGTTCAAGGACGAGATCGTCCCGGTGAGCGTACGCGTGGGGAGAGGCGAGACGGCGCTTGTCGACACCGACGAGGGTCCCAGAAGAGACACGAGCCTCGAGAAGATGGCCAAGCTCAAGCCCGTGTTCAAGGCGGGAGGGACGGTGACGGCCGGCAACAGTTCCAGCAGAAACGATGGAGCCGCTGCTGTCGTGGTGATGTCCGAGGAGAAGGCTGCCCAGCTGGGGATCAGGCCTCTGGCAAGATTTGTGGCAGCCGGCATCGCCGGCGTCAACCCTGCCATCATGGGCATCGGCCCGGTGCCTGCCACGCGCAAGGCCCTGGAACGGTCAGGACTGTCGCTGGGCGACATCGGCCTCATCGAGCTCAACGAAGCGTTCGCAGCTCAGAGTCTGGCGGTCGTCAAGGAGTTGAGCTTCAACCGGGATATCCTCAACGTGAACGGAGGGGCCATTGCGCTGGGGCACCCACTTGGCTGCTCGGGAACGCGTATCTCGGTCACACTGATCCACGAGATGCTGCGGAGAAACACCAGGTATGGGCTTGCAACCATCTGCGTTGCGGGCGGCCTCGGTGTGTCGACAATCTTCGAGAATCTGTGCGTCTGAGAGCAGGAGGTTCTGTCTATGGTTTGTGACAAGTACAAAAGCATCAAGGACGCAATCGCTATGGTCAAGCCGGGGTCACGCATCATGGTCGGGAGCTTTGGCCTGGCCGGATACCCCGAAGAGTTAATCGAGGCACTTGCAGCAAGTGGGACTGGAGACCTGACGATCATCAGCAACGACCTGGGTACGCCCGGTGTGGGTCTTGGCAAGCTGCTCACCAACAACCAGATCCGGTCGTTGATTGGGACCTACTACAACTGGAATCCTGAGGCCGCGGTGGCACACAACGAAGGCAGGATCAAGGTAACGCTCGTGCCACAGGGCACATTTGCCGAGGCTATTCGCGCAGCGGGCGTGGGCATCCCTGCTTTCTACACCCCGACGGCTGCGGGGACGGAACTGGCCGCCGACAAGGAAACGAAGGAGTTTGATGGTCGCATGTGCATCCTCGAACCTGCTATCCATGCAGATATTGCACTCATCAGGGCGTACAAGGCGGACGAACTCGGCAACCTCGTTTACTACAAGACCGGACGGAACTTCAACCCCGTCATGGCCATGGCGGCAGACACAGTCATTGCAGAGGTTGATGAGATCGTGCCTGTGGGATCGCTCGATCCAGAATGCATCGTGACGCCGCACATCTATGTCGACATCCTGACCATGAGGAAAAGCTGAGATGCAGACCATACTTGAACAACAGGCAAAAGAGCGGATAGCTTCAGTCATAGCGCATCATTTCGATGCAGAAGCCCAGAACGGAAGGCTGTTCATCAACCTCGGCGTGGGCATTCCTACGATGGTGGCTGACCATGTCACCAATCCACATATCTACATCCAGGCCGAGAACGGGATGCTCGGCGTAGGTTGCGCGGCGTCGGAAGGCCAGATGGACCACGACCTCATCAATGCCGGCAGAACCTGCGTCACGGAGACCCCTGGCTGTTCCTATCTGGACAGTGCCGCGTCATTTGGCATGATCCGTGGGGGGCACGTCGACGCGACTGTCATCGGCGCGTTCGAAGTGGATCAGAAGGCCAACATTGCCAACTGGATCATCCCCAACGGGAAGCAGCTTGGGGTCGGCGGGGCGATGGACCTCGTGACAGGAGCAAGAGAAGTCGTCATCGCGATGCAGCACACCAGCAAAAACGGCAAACCCAAGCTGGTTCGACAGTGCACCCTCCCCATCACCGGCATCGGCGAGGCAAACATGATCGTCACTGAGTACGCCGTGTTTGTGTTTGAGGCCGGCCGCCTGGTCCTCAGGCAAATCGCCCCCGAAATCACCCTCGACGAACTGCGCAACATCACCGACGCCGACTTCGACGTGGATCTGTAACATTCGGGAAGGTTCCACAGTGTAACACTCTCGGCATATTTGGGACCGTCCCGAGAGTGTTACAGTTCCTTGGCGTTAGTAGTTGAACTGCTGGACCAGGTAGGACGGGTTAAGCTTCTCGCCGGTGGCGTGTTCGAATGGTACAAAGCAAATCTCCAACGTGGCATCAACTACATCCGATGGTACGAATATGCCTTGAGTTCGTCCGTCATGATCGTCATCATTGCTGAGCTGTCTGGCATATACGATCTTTCCAGCGCCATCATGATATTCTGTCTGAATGCGGCGATGAACCTGTTCGGGCTCATGATGGAACTGCACAACCAAACGACAGCTCGAACCGACTGGACATCGTTCATCTTCGGCTCCTTCATCGGCCTCATTCCCTGGGTTGTCATCTGCATGTACTTCTTCAGTGCCGCTGCCAGCGCGACGGGGACAGTTCCCACCTTCGTCTACTACATCCTTGGAACCATCTTCGTCTTCTTCAACTGCTTCGCCATCAACATGGTCCTGCAGTACCGGAAGGTCGGGAAGTGGCGTGACTACATCTTCGGCGAACGGGTGTATGTCCTGCTCTCACTGGTTGCCAAGTCCGCCCTCGCCTGGCAGATCTTCTTCGGTGCAGTGGCCCGCAACTGAGTCAACCCAACTCACTCGCAAAGCAGAAACGCCCAGGCATCTGCCTGGGCGTTTCTGCTTCCAGCCTCACATGACGTCTCAGTCCGAGATCCGCCCCCGCTTCACCAAATCGTCTGCGACATAGCCCAGGCCAACCTCACGTAGCCTCTGGGCTGTCGGCAGGCCGTTCTGATCCCAGCGGTACGCCTGGTAGTAACCGTCAAGGAGCTGGTCCACCATCTCCTGC
>Ga0209840_1000028_pt1 | contig 35498 bp, 39 predicted proteins | sample PersoiDNA2013190_FD_185802 | JGI IMG/M metagenome (GOLD analysis project Ga0209840, IMG submission 185802) | Permafrost soil microbial communities from the Arctic, to analyse light accelerated degradation of dissolved organic matter (DOM) -... | ecosystem: Environmental > Terrestrial > Soil >... | reverse complement strand
AAAACACCGGAACCGCCGACACTGCCGGAAGCGGTTTGGATCAACAAGCCGGAACGAGAAGAGGAAAGCGAGGTGGTGCTACACTAAATTGCGCAGGTAGGTGTCTCATAATCGTTGACACGCTCCGCTCCTTCGGTTAGTAAACCGTTACCCTCCTACATAACTTCACGGAACCGCTGTCAACTACCTTCTCAATCAACCCCCCCGAGACTGCGCGACTAGAAACGCTCCAAAGTCAACCACACGAAGTTCTGTACTTTCCCCTCTCCAAGACCCTCAAAAGTAATTGTCGCTGATCATCAAATACAGCTTCATGCCTCACATGACCTTCTGGCCGAGGAGCGATAAGCGCGAGTCCGTGTTTGTCCATCAGCACCATTACGGGGACTGCGGGGCGCAGGGCATGTACTACAGCGCTCTATGCAGATAGGTCGGTCTCCCGGCCAGATGTACAGGCGGGTGGCAGCTAATGACGGGCACCTTCGAGGGCCACTTCTGGGCCGAGTCCTACACCCCCAACTACGGCTGGCTCCCGGTCGACACAAGCGCGGCGCAGCTTGCCTATTACCCGGAAGGGGCAACCGAGAAACAGAGACAGTAACATCTGTACTTCTTCTTCGGCAACCAGGACGGCTTCCGGTGCATCGTGCAGAAAAGCGTGGACGAGCCGCTTATCCCGCCGGCCAATGAGCTCGTACTCTTACCGCTTGCGATCCAGGAGCCTGCGGCCCTCTGCGACACCATGGAGGATACCCCCGGCCTCCTTGTCGAGCAGTGCTGGAAACTCGACGCACGCGTATTGGAGCAATCCCACACGCTTACTCTCTAGCGAAGCAGGAAACCTGTTTATTGGCTGGGGTTAAAGGTTGACAGTAGTAGCTGCACCGTGGTTTCAAGCTCCTGTAATGCCTTCGTGATGGCATCCATCTTCTGTAACAGGGATTGGTTGCTTGATACGTTGCCTACGGCTTTCGTAAGGCCGTCCCACGCGTTCTTGAGGGCTGTGATATTCGTGTCCTTGACCTGCTTTGCCGACTTGACCAGGTCGTTATACGCTTTTTCGACGTCTTTAAACGCAGTTTTAAAGCTATCCACGCTGGTGAAGTTACCGGGGTTCACCAGTCCCAGTAAAGATGTTTCAAAATTCTGCAGGTCACCTTTGAACTGTTCTTCCGCCTCCTGTTGTGATACGCCGCCGCAGCCCGAAACAACAACGACCGTTATCGTGAGCACGACCACCGATGCCAGCAACAACGCGATACCTCTTCTCATTTTCTTTACATCCCCCTTCTCTTTCGCTATGCCCTTCATTGTTGCGTTTCAACAGACTGTCTGTAAACCCTTTCGCAATTCACATAGAATCGCGAGCGATGTGCGGATCATTCCCGATACAACTCCAGCTCCACGGGACCGACGGGTAAAACGGCTTCATGCATGACTGGAGACGCGGGGATTGACATATTGAAACCGCCACTGCGAGCATCATCAATTTTTAGGTCAAAGGGAGTCCTCGATGAAGGTCTACTTCGACGTGCCTGTCAACCGCCTACCGTATAAAGGAGGGGGACTTCGAGAGCTGGTACTCCGAGTGCAACGGAACGGCGGAGCAAATCCGCAAGATAGCCGACGATTGCCTAGCCCACGGCCACAATGTAAGCGCGAGAGAAGCATACATGAGGGCCTACAACTACTACAGGGCAGCCGAGTTCTACCTGCACGGGGATCCGGATCACCCGAGGATCACGGAGCTCTCGGGAAAGGCAATCGATTGATTCAGCCAGGTCGTTCGCCTGAGTCCGCTCGATTTCGAGCCGCTCGAGATACCATACGAGGGCACCACCCTCCCGGGTTACATGTACCGCCCGGACCGGTCCGGCGAACCCAAGCCCACCATCATCGCCATGACAGGTTACAACGGTACCCAGTAGGAGCTTTCCAGCAGAAAACCAAAGAAGTCGGCAGTTGTCTGAGCTACTTCCCGAAATCCGGGTATTCCACCATCCGGAGGTCGTCCGGGCGGCAGATAAGCTGAGTGGACATGCCCACGGCGATCAAGTTGTCTTTCTCATCCCTGATCTCCGCCTCGACCACACCGGTCTGCCTGCCCCTGTGGATGACGCGGCCCTCCCCGACCAGAGTGCCCTCCTTCATATTTGATATGTAGTTGATCCTCAGGTCCACCGTAACGCACATCTCGCCCGGTTCGAGCAACGTACCGAGCGCTATCCCGCAGGCGGAGTCGACGATGGTAGCCGCCGCGCCCCCGTGAAGCATCCCGTAAACGCTGTGCAGTTCTTTCCCTGCCTTCATCTTGAGCTTCGAATGCCCATCACCGGCGTCCAACACCTGCATCTGCATGTGCCTGTACATAGGCGAGTTGTTTAGAATCTCCCTGAAGGCTTTCCGGGTATTTTCGTCGAGCTCCATGTCAGGTACCTCCGCCAGTGTCTCGAGTCGTTGATACATCATTGAGGAAATCGAATATGAGGCGGTTGACGGTCTTGGGCCTTTCCATGTGGACCGTGTGGGTGCCGCCTGGAATAACCTCCATCCTCGCGTTCGGGATAGCCGCAGCGGTTTCTCTGAAGACATGCAGCGGATCCTTTGCGAGAGAAAAGAACTCGTCACGGTCACAAGCCACCACGAGTGTTGGCGCATCGATCCTAGAGAGCTCCTCGACCGTATAATCAGGCAGCTCCGTCCACATCCTCCTCATCTGGTCAGCGAACTCAACCCACCTGCGAGGCTCGGGCGTCATCAGCCGACGGATGCCCCTCGAACCCAGCAGGACTGAAGAATGTGGTTGAAGAAACTCGCTTATCATGCGCTTTGCCTCATCAGTATAGTTATCAGTGTTGAACGGGGTGCCCAGCAACACCATGCTTCGCACCAGTTCCGGTCGCCCGAGCGCGACCCCGATACTCGTGGCCCCGCCGTCGCTCCAACCGATCAAGTGCACAGGACCGAGTTCAAGCCGCTCAATAAGACCCGCCGTATCTTCGGCCATCTGCCGGTAAGTAAGCGGTCTCGTGCCGAGAGTCGTACGGCCGTGGCCCCTGGAGTCCATCGCGAATAGTCGGTATTCTCATGACAGCGCCGGGAACTGTCCCGCCCAGGTCTCCGCGAACATGAAGCCCCCGTGCAACATGACCAAGGGGTCGCCCGAGCCATCTCGCCGGAAATATATGTTGATGTCGCCGACATCAACCCGTCCGGTACTGTTTCTCGGGCGGGTGCGCAGCGTCCAGGCCTCGTAGTGCGCAAATACACGAAGCCAGGACAAAAACATCCGCAGGGTCTGGGTGAGGTTCATCATGACCTGCCTTCAGATGGCCCGAGCGCGGCGGTATAGAAGCCGAACAAAACCCTCGATACGGCCCGAATACTGTTTTCGTTGCGTATGTTAAACAATACAACAAAATGGCGTCGTAGGGGGGACAAAACTTAGCCGCCAGATCGCCGTACAATCCGCACGAGTAGAGGCTTCCTTATCCCTATCGCCTGGTACTCGCACAACTCGTCGCAGCAGAAACACCTGATGCATTTCTTGAGGTCCACCTCCGCAACCACCCCACCCATGGTTATGGCTCCGCGCGGGCAGATCTGCTCGCACCTGCCGCAAAGGGTGCATTTCCCCGGCAGGGACTCTGGCGTAACCGACAGGAACCGGCTGAATCGTTCTGTTATTAACACCGGTATCCGTTCGCTGAACACGTTCACGCTCGGAAGCCGGAAGTCGCTGTCCATTTCAGCTCCGAATACCGATAGGCGACCACAGGAAGTCTATTTCGCATTGGTGCCTGACCCCATTTTCGCGGCTTGTGGCCTTTCACAAAATCGATTCTGTGGTTTTGATATATAATAACCAACAGGTTTTTCTTTGGGTCTCACGGTACCAGACCAATGTTCAAAGAAGGAGGGAATGCTATGGCGCTGAAGTACGGCACCGACGAGTGGGAGAGCGAGTACCAGGCAGTGTTGGCCAGGAGGACGGAGAAGCCGCCGCCATACATCTACTTCACCCCGGAGTGGGTGTCCCTGTACGAGAAGATCATCCAGGGGGACGCGGAGTACAGGGAGGCCGCCAAGGACTGGGAAGGCACGGTCGTCCTGCACGTGGAGGCGGCACCCGATTACGGCCTTGACATCGACCTCTACGTCTTCATGGACCTGTGGCACGGTGACTGCCGCTCCATAAGGGTCGTCCCGCCCGATGTCGGCGAGGCCGGGGACTTCGTCATCACCGGCTCGCTGGAGCGCTGGACCCAGATCGGCAAGAAGGAGCTCGACAGCACCAAGGGCATGATGCAGGGCAAGCTCAAGCTGAAGGGCGACCTCCCCACCATCGTGCGCGCGGTCAGGGCCTCGCAGCGCCTCACTGACTTGAGCGCCGAGGTCGGGGGGACGTACCCCACCGAGCTCTCCGATGAAGATAAGGAAGAACTGAAGGCCTCCGTGAAGGATATGACGGAGAAGCTCATCGGCTGAGTCGGGCTGCGGCCCACCACCCGCGGGTCTGCATAGAGAACGGGAATACCGCACCCCGTAAGCGGCGCCGTCAAAGCTGGCTTGAGACGGGGACTTCGTGCCGTTTTCGAGACGGGAATGTATTTCAAGGGGGAGGTTTAACATGGCCTACGATAGAGATCTAGCATTCATATACTTGAACCCCACGAGGATCGTCTACGGCGAAAACACAGTCAAAGAAGTGGGGATAGAAGTCGGCGATCTCGGCTGCAGCAAGGCGTTCGTCATCACGGACCCCGGCGTGGTCGAGGCCGGACTCACAGAGCGCGTGGTGAAGGCTCTCGGCGGCAAACACGCCGGAACCTACGACGAAGTCATCCAGGACTCCGGCTTCCACATAATCAATCAGGCCGCCGAAGCCGTCCGGAAGAGCGGGGCCGACTGCCTTGTAAGCGTTGGAGGCGGCAGTGTAATCGACACCACCAAGGGTGTCGCCATCCTTGTGAAGTCGGGAGGGAAGCTCGAGGACTACAGCGGGTTCCAGCTGCTCAACGAACCGCAGACCCCCCACGTCGCCATCCCCACCACCGCGGGCACCGGAGCCGAGGTCACCTACGCCGCCATTGTCAAGGACTGGGACAGGAACCAGAAACAGGTCATCGGCAGCGACTACGTCATTCCCAACACCGCGATCCTCGACCCCACCCTGACCGTCGGCCTGCCGAAGATGCTTACGGCCACCACCGGAATGGATGCGATGTCCCACGCTTTCGAGGCGCTTCACGTTTCGTTGAACGAGCCTATCACGGACGCAATGGCGATCCATGCAATCAGGCTTATCACCGAGTTCTTGCCCAGGTGCGTCGAGAACGGCGACGACCTTGTCGCGCGGGGTCAGCAATTGATAGCATCGACGATAGCGAGCATAGCATGGGGCAACACGAGCACGGCCCTGGTGCATGCGATAGCGCACACGCTCGGCGGCCTGTTCGAGGTTCCGCACGGGCTTGCAAACAGCATCATCCTTCCTTATGGCATCATGTACAACCTGGACGAGTGCGCCGACCGTTACGTATTGGCCGCGCAGGCTATGGGCATCGATACAAAGGACATGAGCGACGAGGATGCCGGTAAGGCAGCGGCAGGCTTCATCTGGGATTTCACCAAGAAACTTGGCATCCCCCAGAAGTTGAGCGAAGTGGGGGTCCCCGAGGACGGGCTCGAGAAGGTAGCGGATATGGCCCTTTCTGATGCCGCGATCGTGTACAACGCCAAGATTGTAATGGACTCTGCGGATATCCTGGATATCCTTAAGAAGGCCTATTAACCGCTTCCTTTAGAAGTAAAACAACTTGACAGGAGGTGCGTCGTGGAGCAGAAGAATCCCTCGAGCGCGGGTGAACCGGACATCAAGATGGCGCCGGGCGCCGAGGAGGCCGGTATGGCGTCGATGCTTGCCGAGATTATCAAGACCAACCTGAAGAACAAACCGGAGCGGGTCAAGGACTTCAATAAGCTCAAGGGGATAATCTGGATCACGGCCGAGGACGCCGATATCGACATGACCATGGACTTCGACAGGGGGAGCCTTACGGTTAGCTCGGGCAAGATCGGAAAACCGATGCTGGCGATATCGACCGACTCGTCCACCCTGATGGACCTAGCCAACATCAACATCAAGTTCGGCATGCCATACTACTTCGACGAGACCGGCCGCATGGTCATTAAAAAGCTCTTGAAGAAGGAGCTCAAGATCAAGGGCATGTTCACCCACACGATGGCACTGACCCACATGACCAAGATAATGTCGGTCCAATAATGTGGTAACGCGTGTTCGCAACGGGCCACGCGACCGGCCAGGGAATCGATGGAGGGATAGGCGATGTACGGTAACACCGGGAAGGTACTAGAGGTAGACCTCGCTTCCGGGCAGGTGGAAGAACTCGAGCTTGACGAGGACGTCTACAGGCAGTATGTCGGCGGCTCGGGCCTCGCTGCGAAGCTGCTGGTTGACCGCAGCAACTTGGACGCGGAACCCCTCGACCCCGACGCACTGCTCATATTCGCCACCGGCCCTCTGGCCGGGACTGGCATGTACGGCACCAGCCGCCTTTCGGTTGGCGCCCGCTCGCCCCTGACCCGTATCTGGGGCCAAGCGAGCTGTGGCGGCAATTTCGGGCCCGAGCTCAAGAGGTGCGGCTACGATGCCATCATCTTCAAGGGCAAAGCCGCCGAGCCCGTCTACCTGCTGCTAGGAAACGAAAGCGCCGAGCTGGTATCCGCCTCGGACCTCTGGGGCAAGGACACCTACGAGGTCACAGACATCCTCAAGGAAAAGTGCAGCAAGCAACACAAGGTGGTCGCAGTTGGGCCCGCCTCCGAGAACGGTGTCCCGTTCGGTAGCATAGCGAACGACTATGGACACCATTTCGGTCGTGCCGGTATGGGCACCGTTATGGCCTCAAAAAACCTCAAGGCTATCGCCGCCAGGGGCGACAAGAAGACCGAGTACGCGGACCCCGAGGGTTTCAAGGACTTCTGGCAGAACACCATCCGACCCCAGATGGACGAGAACATCTTATGCAACGCAATCAAGGCCTTCGGTACGGCCGCCAACATGGAGCTGAAGATGATCGAGGGCGACGTGCCTACCAGGAACTGGTCGGTAGGCTCCTGGATGGAGGGCCCGGATACCCTGAGCGGCATAGCGATGTCGGACACGATCCTTGTCAGGAACGATACGTGCCGGGGCTGCGCGGTGCGGTGTAAGCGCATTATCAAGATCGAAGAGGGCCCTTACCAGGTTCCCGAGGGGCCTGGGCCCGAGTACGAGACCATCGGCTGCTTCGGAACTATGCTCATGAACCCGAGCCTAGAGGCGGTTGCCAAGGCTAACGAGATCTGCAACCGCCTTGGGATGGACACCATGACCTGCGGCTCCACCTTCGCGTGGGCCATGGACTGCTACGAAGCGGGCATCCTTAAGCCGGAGGACTACGACGGGGTCAAACTCGAGTGGGGGGACATCGACACCGTCCTGGACCTGCTGCCCAAGATAGCCGCGAAAGAGGGCAAGCTCGCCCAGTTGCTCGCCAAGGGCTCGCGCGCGGCCTCCGAGGAGATAGGGGGTGGAAGCGACAAGTTCCTGACCACCACCAAGGGCTTGGAGGCGCCCATGCACGACCCGCGCTGCAACTGGGGCGACGGGCTCGCCTACGCCGTATCCGTGCGCGGCGCGTGCCACGTGTCGAACACGATGTTCCTGCTCGAGTGGGGCGCCATCGAGTACCCGGAGCTCGGGCTCGACATGATCCTGCAGCCCCAGTCCTCGGAGCACAAGGCGCTGGGGGTTGCTGTTACCGCCGACCTCGGCTGCATCTGCAACTCGGCCTGCTGGTGCGAGTTCCCGGCGCTCGCACTGACAATCCCACAGTGGGTCGATGCATTCAACAAGGTCGCCGGCTACGGCTACGACATTGACTCGATGGTGCAGGCCGGGGCACGGATATGGTACCTGCAGCGCTGCCTGGGTCACATCTGGGGCGCAACAGGTGCAGACGACAGGCTGGGGCAAAAGGTGATGATCCCCACTGAGGACGGCATGATAGCCGGCTCTGTTCCGGACATGGAGACTATGCTCAAGGAGTTCTACGGGCTCCGCGGCCTGCAGGATGACGGGCGTCCCACACGCGAGACTCTGGAGAAGCATGATCTGGGCTATATGGCCGACAGGCTGGGGCTGTAGCCGCTTGCTCACGCAAGGCACCCGGGGGTAACACATAGATGCAGGTCGAAGTCCGTTTTGCCGGCCTTTTCCGGAGGTACACCGGGGAGCGGGAGAGAGTCTTTGATATTCCGGATGGTTCCACCGGGGAAGATCTTTTGCTTCTCATCGGAAGGGAATACGGCTCGCGTTTACCAAAGAACCTGTGGGACGACGAGTCCGGTCGCTTCCATCGAAGCATACGGTTGGCCAGAAGCGGGTCTCCCAGGTTGGACGAAACGGAAGTGCTGAGGGACGGCGATAAGATACTTTTGATATTTGCCATGGCCGGAGGCTGAGTTTAACCAAGGTTAAGTGTTGGACTACCCGTCACTAGTTGGCGGGTTGTTTTTTCTATTCCAGTGCCCGACAGCGGCCTCACTCAAGAAACTCGATGATGGGACTGGCGCAGTCGAGCGGGCACTGGAAGGTCAGACCGTGGCCGGCACCCTCCAGCAGCGAGAGCTCTCCGCCGGGCAACTTGCTCGCTGTGAGGGACGAGTTCCTCGGGTCGATCACCTGGTCCTCGGTGCCCGCGATTACGAGAGTCGGGATCTTCAGCTCGTCCAGCCGGTCGCAGGCGCCGGGCCAGTTCTGCATCGCGGCAGCTTGCTTCCTTACACTCTCGATGGACGGAGGCCTCGTCGCCAGCGTCAGTTTCTTCCTCGCCTCTACCTCGTCCACAGATCCTGTTTCCCGCGCTCCTCCATGCACGATGCCGAGAGCCAGCCCGTAGATACAGGCATCTGCAATCCAATTATTCTGTTATCGTCAAATGATGACACAGCGACTCCTGTGCTGGTAGCTATTTAATAGCTTATATATGGCTAATTAGCCAATACGGGATTTCTAGGTCAACGAGGCAGGCACAAGATTGACTGTGCGAAGCGGATTTGATGGTGTCGGAGGCCCGACACAACGAACCCCCCACAGGATTGAAGGGACGATTCGCTTAGAGCGCTAGCGATCTGGCGCTAGAGGACCTACACAATCAGTTGCACACGGATCAAGGAGTGGATACACGTGTGTTAGTCAGCATTCATTCATTCGCGCTGTCCCGGAAGAACCGTGCAATCTCCGCTTTCGCGGTCTTGCCCCCCGCGACTGACCGGACCAGGGCCTCGAGCTCTTCCTCTTCGATATGCGTCTCTACATCGTTGATGGAAAGAAAGACCAGCGCTGCAACGGCGCCCGTCCGCTTGTTACCGTCGACAAAGGGGTGGTCGCGGACTATGTGAAACAGGTATGCGGCGGCCATCTCGAAGACATCTTCATGGAGATACCTGTCGGCAATACCTGCGCGAGGCATTGCGACCGCCGATTGGAGAAGCTTGATGTCCCTGATGCCTGTAGTTCCCCCGTAGTGGTCTAGTTGGTCTTCGTGTATTCGGAGTATCTCCCCGAGCTCGAGGAACACAGGCTCCACTAGTCCGCAAGCCTCTTGAGAGCCCGGCCGTACTTCCGGTTGGTCTCGTCCAGGGCCTTTTCGAACTTCTTGCGCCTCTTCTCGTCTCGGATGGGAGAAATGATGAGGACGTCACCATCAGTTGAGATATCCAGGGGGGTGTCAGCGTCGATGTTCAGCAGGTCCAGCACACCACGCTCCATAATCAGTGCGAGGCTGTTGCCGTGCCTGGTCATTTTCTTGATCATGTTATGCCTTCAAAATAATCTGTACTACTATTGTTACTACATTGTAATACCATTTGAGAATGAGTTCAAGGTGTTCTCGTCCAGCACTTTTAAATTGCGTACCGGATTTTTTGGTGTCGGAGGCCCGACCCGTTTTACCCCCCACAGGCTTGAAGGTCGGATTCAGCTCTAAGAACGTTCGTTAGTAGGAGTGCCCAACATGAAGGTGGGCGCTTCGCCTATTTCACTGTCTCAAACTTGTTTGTTTCCACGAACCCGGGTTCTAGTCTTAGTCGAAATGCCCAAACTGGCGTTCTACGATCTCCATGTCGACGTTCGATTCCAGATCCAGGTGCACGAAGGAAGACCTATCCGCCGAGCTCAGCCGAGGTCGAAGCGATCAAGGTTCATTACTTTGTTCCACACCGCTACAAAGTCGTGCACGAACTTCTCCTGAGAGTCCTCACATCCGTAGACTTCTGCCAGGACCCGGAGTTGGGAGTTCGAACCGAAGATTAGGTCAACACGGGTGCCGGTCCACCTGAGTTCGCCCGTTACGCGATCACGACCCTCGAACACATCTTCGTCTTCCGAGGTTGCCTTCCAAGTCGTGCTCATGTCGAGCAGGTTCACGAAGAAGTCATCGGTGAGCATCTCTGGACGCTTGGTGAAGACGCCGTGCTGGGACTGTCCGAAGTTGGCATTCAAGACGCGCATACCGCCAACGAGAACCGTCATCTCAGGAGCGGTCAGCGTCAGTAGTTGCGCACGATCCACCAGCAGTTCCTCTGCCGATACGGCGTATTTGGTTTTAAGGTAGTTACGGAACCCGTCTGCAGCCGGTTCGAGTACGGCGAATGACTCCACGTCGGTTTGCTCCTGCGACGCATCCGTGCGTCCCGGCGTGAAGGGAACGATCACATCGTGACCGGCATTCTTTGCAGCTTGCTCGACGCCGGCGCAACCGCCCAGAACGATCACGTCAGCAAGCGAAACCCTTTTTCCGCCGGGCTTCGCGCTGTTGAACTCCTTTTGGACCCCCTCCAGGGTCTGCAATACAGTCGACAGCTGTGCCGGCTGGTTGACTTCCCAATCCTTCTGCGGCGCAAGACGAATGCGCGCCCCGTTCGCACCGCCGCGCTTGTCGGAACCACGAAACGTGGACGCCGACGCCCAGGCGGTCGAGACCAGCTCCGAGATGGACAGGCCTGAGGCAAGGACCTTACCCTTGAGGTCCGCGATGTCCTGTGCATCAATCAGCTCATGATCGACTGCGGGCACCGGGTCTTGCCATATCAGTTCCTCCGCAGGGACCTCCTCACCGAGATAGCGCGAGCGGGGGCCCATGTCGCGGTGCGTCAGCTTGAACCACGCCCGGGCGAAGGCGTCCGCGAACTCTTCCGGGTTCTCGTGGAAACGCCGCGAGATCGGCTCGTAGATCGGGTCGAAGCGTAGCGAGAGGTCCGCGGTGGTCATGATGGGCGCACGGCGCTTCGACGGGTCGTGCGCGCCCGGCACCCTGTCCTTCTCAGCCACATCCTTGGCAACCCACTGCGAGGCGCCCGCGGGGCTTTTCACCAGTTCCCACTCGTAGCCGAACAGCGTATCGAAATAGCCCATGTCCCACTGGGTCGGGTTCGACTTCCAGGCGCCTTCGATGCCGCTGGTGATCGTGTCATCCCCCTTACCGCTGCCGAAACTGCTCTTCCAGCCGAGACCCTGCTCTTCGATGCCAGCGCCCTCGGGCTCGGGACCGACAAGCGCCGCATCGCCAGCGCCGTGACATTTGCCGAACGTGTGCCCACCAGCAACGAGCGCGACGGTCTCCTCGTCATTCATGGCCATGCGCGCGAAAGTCTCGCGGACATCGCGACCCGAGGCGACTGGGTCAGGCTCACCGTTCGGCCCTTCCGGGTTCACGTAGATGAGGCCCATTTGCACGGCGGCAAGCGGGTTCTCGAGTTCCCGATCACCGCTGTAGCGCTTGTCGCCAAGCCAGGTGTCTTCGCTGCCCCAGTAGATGTCCTCTTCCGGCTCCCACACGTCCTCGCGTCCGCCGCCGAAGCCGAAAGTCTTGAATCCCATCGACTCAAGCGCGCAGTTGCCGGCCAGAATCATGAGGTCGGCCCAGGAAATCTTGCTGCCGTATTTTTGCTTGATTGGCCATAGCAGCCGACGGGCCTTGTCGAGGTTCGCATTGTCCGGCCAGCTGTTGAGGGGCGCTAACCGTTGGGTGCCGGACCCCGCGCCCCCGCGGCCGTCGCCCATGCGGTAGGTGCCTGCGCTGTGCCACGCCATCCTGATGAAGAGCCCCCCGTAGTGACCATAATCGGCCGGCCACCAGTCCTGCGAGTCGGTCATCAGCGCATAGAGGTCCTTCTTCAGGGCATCCAGGTCGAGTTTATTGAATTCCTCAGCGTAGTTGAACTCCTCGCCCATCGGATTGCTCATGTGAGAGTGCTGATGAAGAATTCTGAGGTTTAACTGGTTCGGCCACCAGTCACGGTTCGACGTGCCTCTGCGGGTTGCTTGTCGGTTTGCTCCGCCCGTTACCGGGCACTTGCTTTCTTCATTCATGAGGTGTCCTCCTCTCGTTGTCTGACCTTATGCACCGTGCTGCTATGAACATGAAATCGGGGAACTTCAAGGGGTCGCATGTGAAGAAGATGGGGGTGTTGTCGCCCACCATGTCGTAGTTGCCGAGCTTCTCGGTCAGGTGGGTGTCCTGGATAAGTATCGGCCCGTGCTCGCCCCCCGTAACCGTGAACAGGTCGCCGTCTACAGGCGCCCCGAAGTTGGTGGTCAGTTCTTCATCATTTTTTTTTACCATGACCCTGGCTTTTTTCCCTGGAATCCGTTCCGGTAACTACTTCCTGCCTGTCTTGTTCCGACACCGGGAGCACAGGCCCCTGAACTGCACATGGGTGGTTGCCACATCTCCCATTGTACTAACCTCTGCCGGCACTTCAAGGTGGTCGAACGCCTCGTTGTAGAAGTCGCCGACTTTGCAACACTCCGTACAGACGAAATGGTGGTGGGGGCTGGTGTTCGCGTCGAACCTCGCCCTCCCCCGTTGATGGCTGAGGGTAGTAACGAGACCCATGTCGTTGAGCATCCACAAAGTGCGGTAGACGGTATCCAGGGATATGGTGGGCACCCGCTTCCTCACCGCCCTGAAGACGGTCTCGGCGTCGGGGTGCTCGCCGGTCTTCGCCACCTCCCGGAATATCTCGATACGCTGGTGGGTCAGCCTAATGCCCGAATCACGCATGGCTTGCGTGAAAAGGTCCATCCGCGCCCGTATCTCTTCTTTCGATGGCTCCATGTCAACATTGCCCTACATGAGTATGATTCTTATGTAGGAACATAATACGATATAATTCGGCTGTCAAGGGTAGTCGACAAAAAGGCCCAGCTTTGACATTGCGTACGCTACGAGACACTTTGGTGTCGGAGGGGGGACTCAACTTAACCCCTACAGGATTGAAGGGACGATTCGCTTAGAGCGCTAGCGATCTGGCGCTAGAGGACCTACACAATCAGTTGCACACGGATCAAGGAGTGGATACACGTGTGTTAGTCAGCATTCATTCATTCGCGCTGTCCCGGAAGAACCGTGCAATCTCCGCTTTCGCGGTCTTGCCCCCCGCGACTGACCGGACCAGGGCCTCGAGCTCTTCCTCTTCGATATGCGTCTCTACATCGTTGATGGAAAGAAAGACCAGCGCTGCAACGGCGCCCGTCCGCTTGTTACCGTCGACAAAGGGGTGGTCGCGGACTATGTGAAACAGGTATGCGGCGGCCATCTCGAAGACATCTTCATGGAGATACCTGTCGGCAATACCTGCGCGAGGCATTGCGACCGCCGATTGGAGAAGCTTGATGTCCCTGATGCCTGTAGTTCCCCCGTAGTGGTCTAGTTGGTCTTCGTGTATTCGGAGTATCTCCCCGAGCTCGAGGAACACAGGCTCCACTAGTCCGCAAGCCTCTTGAGAGCCCGGCCGTACTTCCGGTTGGTCTCGTCCAGGGCCTTTTCGAACTTCTTGCGCCTCTTCTCGTCTCGGATGGGAGAAATGATGAGGACGTCACCATCAGTTGAGATATCCAGGGGGGTGTCAGCGTCGATGTTCAGCAGGTCCAGCACACCACGCTCCATAATCAGTGCGAGGCTGTTGCCGTGCCTGGTCATTTTCTTGATCATGTTATGCCTTCAAAATAATCTGTACTACTATTGTTACTACATTGTAATACCATTTGAGAATGAGTTCAAGGTGTTCTCGTCCAGCACTTTTAAATTGCGTACCGGATTTTTTGGTGTCGGAGGACCCGTGGCACCCTTGGCAAGCATCGAGAACAAAGCGGGGTCAGACCCTTTCATTGCATGAATTTCGAAATGGATGGTTTACAGACCGTCACGCAACAAAAAGGTCAGACCCCGATGGTGTCGGAGGCCCGACCCGTTTTACCCCCCACAGGATTAAAGGAGTAATTCAGCTTGGCGGAAACGAGCGGGGACAGATGTGAGGAGTGGATAAACGTGTGTTTGTCGTTAGAAGTTGGAGATCTAATCCTCCCCTATGACAAACTTGCGAAGAGCCGAGAGTCGCTTCAGACAGAGGATTCCCGTGGTGCCCGCAGCCGTCTCGCGTTTATCGCCACGATTATCGTGCTCAGAGACATAAACACCGCGCCGATTGCAGGGGTAAGAAGGATGCCGACCGGGTAAAGCACCCCAGCTGCCGCCGGTATCGCGAAAGCGTTGTAGCCTGTTGCCCAGACGAGGTTCTGGGCTATCTTCCTGTATGTCGCGCGGGCGAGACCGATGATGGAGACGATGTCACGGGGGTCGTTGCGCACAAGCACGATATCGGCTGACTCCACAGCCACGTCTGTCCCCGCTCCGATGGCGATTCCGACATCCGCCTCGGCAAGAGCCGGGGCGTCGTTTACCCCGTCGCCGACCATCGCAACGATGAGGCCCCTCGCCTTGATCTCTTTGATCTTCTCCGACTTCTGGTGAGGGAGCACCTCGGCAAAGTAGTCATCGAGCCCCAATTCCCTTGCGACCCACTCGGCGACGTGCCGATTATCGCCGGTGAGCATCATGCACTCAACGCCCATCTCTTTCAGGCGGCTCACAGCCTCGCGGGACTCGCTCCTGACCACGTCCGCCATTGCTATGGCTCCGGCAGGCTTCCCGTCGATAAGTACGAAGATGACGGTCTTGCCCTGCCCCGCAATCTCTTCAACCGTGGGGTCGCTGATCGTAATACCTGTCTCGACAAGGTACCCGGGACTCACTACAAGCACGGGCGTCTTGCTAACGTTGGCCTGCGCACCCTTGCCGGGAAGCGCCTTGAACTCCTCGGTCTCGGCGAGTTCGAGACCGCGCCTGCTCGCTTCGTCGACGACAGCGCGCGCAATGGGGTGCTCCGAGCGGGACTCGACCGCCGCTGCCATCACGAGCAAGTACTCCTCGTTGACGTCAGAGGACAGCAACACGATGTCTGATACGCCAAACCTGCCCTCGGTCAGGGTACCGGTCTTATCGAAGACTACGGCCTGGAGCGACCTGGCCGTTTCGAACGCCGAGCGGTCCCGTATCAGCAGGCCGGAGCGTGCCGCGATCGCCGTCGAGACGGCTACTACAAGAGGGACCGCCAGCCCCAGCGCATGCGGGCAGGCGATGACCATAACCGAGACGGTCCTCTCGATGGCGAACGTGAAGCTCTTCCCTATCGCGAGCCAGATGACAAGGGTCACTGAGCCGGCCGTGATGGCTATGATGGTGAGCCACAAAGCTGCCTTGTTCGCGAGGTCCTGCGTACGCGAGCGGCTCTCCTGCGCGGCCCTCACCAGCTCGATGACCTGCGAGAGGTAGGTCTCGGCGCCGGTCTTCTCGATGACGACCTCTATCGCGCCCTCGCCGTTGACCGCGCCACCGATGACTTCCTCCCCCGGCCCCCTTGATACGGGTGTCGACTCACCGGTGAGCATGGACTCGTCCAGGCTGGTCTCGCCCGTGTCTATACGGCCGTCCACCGGCACCTTCTCGCCTGGCCTCACCAGCACTCGGTCTCCAGGTTTGATCTCTTCGACGGGCACATCCCGGGTTGTGCCACCTTGCTCCAGCAGGTGCGCCTGGCTGGGGAGAAGCTGAACGAGCTTCTCTAGCGCGCTCGATGCTCCCATCACCGAGCGCATCTCAAGCCAGTGCCCCAGAAGCATGATGTCGATGAGGGTTGAGAGTTCCCAGAAGAGCGGCATCCCCTTGAGGCCGAATGTCACCGCCGTACTGTAGACGTACGCGACGGTGATGGCCAGCGCGATGAGTGTCATCATCCCAGGTGCCCGCTTGCGCAGCTCTGCGAAGATGCCTTTAAGGAACGGCCACCCGCCGTAGAAGAATAGTATCGTGCACAGGCCGAAGACGACGTACTTGTCTCCTGTGAAAAGGACTGCGTTCTTGAAGCCGAAGAAGCTACGCACGCTGGGCGACAGTAATAGCACGGGTACGGTGATGGCGAGCGAGACCCAGAAACGCTTCCGGAAATCTGCGACCATGTGCTGGTGCTGTGAATGCTCCGCGTGGCCGCCGCCGTTCTCTATGTGATGTTCCATTGCGCCATGTTTTTGCGGGGCTACTTGTGGTGCCTCGTGCGCATGGCCGGCCATCGAGCCGTGATCGTGAGCGGCAGGGTTCATCTTTTGGTCTTCCAATTCAAAATGCCTCCCGCCTATAGACTACTCGATTTAGATAATCTGTCGCACGAGCAGTTCTTATCTGTGTCCTCTAGAGTCCTGCTTTGTTGAGGTTCGCCCTCAAAGTTTCGGCCGAGGCCGCGAACTCGCTGCTTTCCTCCTCGCTCAACGGCATTTCGAGGACCCTCAACACCCCGTTCTCGTCGACTACCGAAGGCAGGCTCACACATACGTCGGAAACCCCGTACTGCCCGTCCATCAGCGACGAGACTGTCAAGACGACGCTCTCGTTGCGAAGGATGGCCTGCACAATGCGCCTGACCGCCAGTCCAATAGCATAGAAAGTGGCGCCTTTCTTCTCGATAATCTCGTATGCCGCGTTCTTGACGCTCTGGAAGATCGCATCCTTTTCCACGAGCGTGCACCCGCAGGGACAGCCCTGGCAGAACATCTCGAACGGCATGCCGGCGACGCTGGTGGCGCTCCAGGCTGCGACCTCGGAGTCCCCGTGCTCGCCGATTATGTAGGCGTGCACGTTCTGGGTGGCCACGCGGCAGTGCTCGCTCAAGAGAAATCGGAAGCGCGAAGTGTCAAGCAGGGTGCCCGAGCCAATGACCCGTCCCGGGGGAAATCCCGATATCTTTAGCGCGGCATATGTGAGCGCGTCGACAGGATTTGAGACCATCAGGATGATGCAGTCGGGGTTATTCGCAGTAATATTGGGAATAATCTCGTTCACGACCTCCAGGTTTCTGCCGAGGAGGTCGACACGGCTCTCGTCTGGCTTCTGTCGGACTCCGGCGGTAATAATGACCAAGCGGGTCTCGCTGCAGTCTTCGTAGCCACCAGCGCGAATTCTCACCGGCGGGACGAAGCTGCTACCGTGGTTCAAGTCCATGACTTCACCCAGTACTTTGTCCTGGTCGCGGCTGATGAGGATTATTTCGGATGCGGCTCCGGCGTTCATCAAGGCATAAGCCGTCGTAGCGCCCACTGCGCCGACGCCGACTATGGCAACCGCGTCGCGCACATTTTCACTCCCCATGGCTGATCACTCCCCCGTTTGAGGTGGACCCGATGCTTATAGAGTAAGGGCCAGAATCCCGTGCAATATCGCGACACCAATCAGGGTGTATGCGAGGGCGTGGTGAGTTGTTCTGTACTTCTTCTTTTTCTTAAAGAATCCAGATCCGAAGGTCAGAAAGATGAGAACGAAGAGAGAGTAGCCGAGGTACTTCACTATGTTGTGCTTGAGTTAGCTTTCCTTTTTCACTTCCGTCTTCGCGGGCTGGCTTTGTACTGGGGCCGCAGTTGCAGATACCAGCGCCGTAGCTGGGCTGGCGGCTACCCGAGCCGAAAGAACGGACTTTGACGCCATGGGTTGCGCAAGTGCTGGTGAGATGCCTATCACCAGCATCAAGAAGACCGTGAATGTCCCCAAGACGGCCTTCCTCTTCATTCTCATCCCCTTCTCTCCCCTTCGGCAGGTCCAGTTACTTCTGTCGCAGCACTCTTGGGCGGATTCCCCTACTTGTTCTTGGGAATCTCCCGTTTCAGCTTCCGCCGCCTCCTATGTCGCGTTTTATCTTCTCGAACTCATCGGCTGTTATCTCACCGGCCGCGTACCTTCGCTTGGCGATGTCTAACGGTGAGTCCGTCAACTGATTTGAACCGGCCCGATTTTCATAGAAAGGCCGCACGAGCAGGAAGACGATCACGACGATGACTACTGCGGCGAATATCATCATGAGGGCCATCCACAACCACCCCCCGCCGTTCCAGTCCATCATGTCACCGACCCGTGCAAGCAGTGAGAATCCCAGCATGGCGGCACCTCCTCTACATGAAGCCTCGTTTCATGTTGCCTGTATTCTTCTCCCGCAAGTATAGTCCTGTTTATTCCGAGTGAATCGGTGTGTTTATATTGCAGGAGTGCCGGTTGCCCTGTCAAAGGATAGACGGAGCAGACTCTGGTGCTCTCGGGTAGTGCCGGTTCCTCTTACACGGGAGGTCTAGGTGTACGGCGACAAGGCAGAGGCGAGAAGGTACGACAGGGTAGCCTGGCGTTACGACTTCCTCGAATCGCCGATGGAGAAGATGTTCTTCTCGAAACTTCGCATGGGGATACTCGCCGGCGTGCGCGGCAAGGTACTGGATGTGGGTATAGGGACCGGGAAGAACCTGCCCTTCTATACTGCCGGAGTTGAACTGGTTGGGATAGACATAAGCCCGAAGATGCTGGAGAAAGCAAGGCGGCGGGCCAACACGCTAGGCAGCGAGGTTGATCTCAGGGTGATGGACGTAGAGAACTTGGAGTTCGCGGACAGCACTTTCGACTTCATCGTAGTCACCTTCGTCTTCTGTTCTACGACAGATCCTGTGAAAGGGCTTCGAGAACTCGCCAGGGTGGTCAAGGACGATGGGACGATACTGCTGCTGGAACACGTGAGGAGCGAGAACAAGGTCATCGGAAAATTCATGGATTGGCTAAATCCCATCGCACGCTGGCTCTTTGGCCCGAATATCAATCGTCAAACGCTAGCGAATGTCGAGGCGGCAGGCCTCGAAGTTGTCTCGGTCGAGAGCAAGGGCCCTAAGATTCTCAAGAAGATAGTAGCTCGCCGCCCCATAATCATTAGAAAGCCTGGGTAACTGACTGGCTTTCATCCAGCTGTGTAACGAAGCGAACTACTCCTGGTCATTGATCCAGAAAACTCCGAACGCTTGCGCTCCATCTTTGACATTGCGTACGCTACGTGATCATTGGTGTCGGAGGACCGACTTGAACCCCCACAGGTTCTCCGGCACTTTGCATTTTTAAAGAGCACCTGCCAACGGCTACCCGCCGATAACGAATAATAGACCGCATTGGACCGAAGATTCCCTATTTGTACACCATGTCCCCACAGAATCGAGGGGTGGATTTATCTCTGAAAACGCGTGTTTACGGTTGAATGCCAGCTCGCGTCATCTCGAATAGGGCCTCGATCCGCGTCTTGAGCTGCCCGACATCGCCGGTGCCGTAGTCGGTCTCCAGGTAGAGCATGGGCACCCCCTCTTTTTCGAGGGCCTTGCCCACCTTGTACGACTCCACTGAGTACGGGTCACAGAACTGCAACGAGTAGTAGACTACCGCGTCTATCCTGTACTCTCTCGTGATCTGAAGGATGTTCTCGACCCTCTCGTCGTTCGGGGTGAAAACGGCGCAGTCTATCTTGAGGTATCGGTCGGCTATGGCATCAAGCATGCCCTCCATGTCCTTTTGGCTCTCATCCACCAGGTTGCGGAAGTACCTGATACCGGTACAGAGCTCGTCCATCGCCAATACGGCGCCGGAGGTCTCGATGACGCTTGCGAGCTTCCAGTTCGGTATGGCCATCGGGCAGCCGGTGACGAGCACGCGGGGGTGGTTCGGGAGGTCTGGGCCCTTGCCGCTCTCGCGCCGCTTCTCCAGCTCGTCGCAAAGCTCGTTGACCTTGACGGCCAGCCTGCGCGGGTCGTCGTAGAACGCGATCTGGTCGACCAGGAGGGCGTCGAGCCCCGAGATTACCGGAGGGTCGCTTTTACGGAGCTCCGCGAGCCTGAGAAGCGCCTTTCTCTTGTTGTTCACAATCGTAATAGCGTCACTCAGAGCGCCTTCTTCTATCTTCTTTCCGGTAAGCTCCTCCAACCGGGAGACGAAAGCCCTCACCTCACCGCGCCACAGTGCGGTGTCTCTCTCCCCTTTCTTCTGTGGTAGCTCCATGACGTAGACGTCCTGGAGCTCGCCCAGTATCTCGTAGAACTTCTTCTTTCCGTCACAGGTGGTCTCCCCTACCAGCAGGTCGCAGGACTCGTAGTACGGGCACACCTTCCCGAGCTTGAAACCCAGGGAGGACTTGATAAGCGGGCAGATGTTTCCAGGGAGGTACTTCGCGGCTGCTTCCGGCGCGATGTCGGCGCCGCCGCAAAGGCCCACCGCGATCCCTCCAGCAGCGATTATCAGTTCTTCGGGTACGTACGTGCAGAACGTGCCGACTACCACGCCACCGGCCTTCTTGTGGTTAACAAGCTCTTTGATACGCATCCCGTGGACCTCGGCGAATACGTTGTCGAAGTACGCCATCCGCGCAGGGCGTCCCTTCTGAGACAATATCGTGTCCTGGAACAGTGGTGGCAGCACCCCCAGAAGGCCGTCGTGCGCTTCCAGGTCGATACCCAGCTCCGCCCACATCTCATGGTAGTCGTCCATTACGGCGCCTTTCACCGGTAGACATGTATATTAGTTATACTTATACTTATATCAGGTTACATAATCCTAATAAGAGAGCGGAAAGGATGTCAACTTGAACACGGACAGCCTAAGGCACCTGATCGCCCTGGCGGATACCGGCAGCTACAGCGAGGCAGCCGCGCGCTCTGGGGTGACCCAGCCCGCAGTTAGCCTAGTGGTAAAGAAGATGGAGAGCGACCTTGGCGTGAAGCTCTTCGAGCGCTCGGGCAACCGGTACATGGCCACGAATATCGGGCGCATCGTTCTGGAGTACGCGTCCGAAATGCTCGACGCGGAAGACAGGCTGATGTCTTCCCTTGAGCAGGCCAGGGGAGAAGCAGCCGGAAGGCTGCGAATCGCGACCAGCAATATCCCAGGCGAATATGTCCTCCCGCTCATACTCGGCGACTTCAGGGCCGCACATCCTGACATCGAGCCCATACTCGAAGTTATGGATAGCAGCAAGGTTGTCGAGGTGGTAGGCTCGGGCGGCTTCAAGTTCGGGTTCGTCGGCAGCGGCGCCGTTCCAAAGAACCTGGAGATGACCACATTCTGTCCCGATACCCTGAAGGTCATCTGCCCACCTGCCCACCCGCTGGCAGGAAAACGTTCTGTTCAGCCTCAGCAACTGAAAACCGAGAAGTTCCTGCTCCGGGAAGAAGGCTCGGGCACCAGGGACCTGATGGTCGACGCGCTTCGAGGGGCAGGTCTGGATATCAGTCAACTGCGGGTCGAGATGGAGCTCGGGAGCACCAGCGCCGTGATATCGGCAGTGGAATCAGGCGCCGGCATCTCACTGGTCTCTTTTTGGGCTGCAAGAGGCCCGTTGAACGAAGGACGAATAGAATCTATAAACGTACCCCGATTAAATGTGGACCGTCAACTAAGCTTGGTACGACTGAAAAAGCACGTGTTTTCTCCACGGGCTGAGGTCTTCGTCGCTTATGTATTCGAAAGACGGGGTTTTCTCAAGAAACACGCCAGAGAAATGGCGAAGGCTATACCTGCGTAGTGATACCGGGTATCCCCAGCCTGGAATCAATACTGACTTTGACTTTGCGTACGCTGCGTGGTGTCGGAGGCCCGACACAACGAACCCCCTACAGAATCGAGGAATGGATAAACGTGCGTTAATTCAAACTAAAGGCTCAACATTCTCTCAACCGGGAGCAGAGCCCTTACCCGCACATCCTCCGGGACGGTGACTCTCGGCTCGAGGTTCTCGAGAGCCAACAGCACCTTCGAGAGCGTAATGAGCTTCATGTTCGGGCAAAGGGGCTCGTTGGCGGTCGGGTAGAATGACTTGTTTGGAACAGCGCGCCTCAGCGGATAGACCATCCCTGCCTCTGTTGCGACAACGAACTCATCAGCGCTCGATTCAAGAGCGGCGGCAACCATCCCGGAAGTGCTTCTGATATGGTCGGCCACTGATAACACTTCTTCGGTGCATTCAGGATGTGCAATTATCTCGGCGCCGGGGTGGTTTGCGAGCACCTCCATAACATCCTTCACGGTGATATCCTGGTGGACGTGGCAGTACCCGTCCCACGGTATTATTCTCTTTTCGGGCACATGTTTCGCCACGTAAGCAGCCAGGTTCCTGTCCGGGAGAAACAGGATCTCCTCCCCCTCGACCTCCCGGGTTACGCGCACCGCGTTCGATGATGTGCAGCAGTAGTCACTCTCCGCTTTCACCGCCGCAGTGGTGTTGACGTAGGAAACGACAACAGCATTTGGATGCAGTTCCTTCGCCCGCCTTACAGCTTCCACTGGCGCCATGTCAGCCATCGGACAGCCCGCTCGGATTTCAGGTAAAAGCACGATCCTGTCAGGGTTCAATATGGCGGCGGTCTCCGCCATGAAGTGCACTCCGCAGAAGACGATCACATCCATATCCGTCTCTGAAGCCTTCAGCGCGAGGCCCAGCGAATCCCCGACAAAATCCCCGATATCCTGTATATCCGGTCGCTGGTAGTTGTGAACGAGTATTACAGCGTTTTTCTTCCTCTTCTCTTCAAGAATCAACTTCACGAGTACATCGTCATCAAGCAGGCTTCTTTCAAGGATACGGTCTTGAGCTCCCTGCGCGGAATGCTCGACAGAGTCCTCTTTCGTATTCCCCTGCCTGTCAAGGTAGTCGTGGATTGCCCTGCGCAGGGCGTCCGCCCCGAGGTTCGAGCAGTGCATCTTCTCACTGGGCAGACCGCCAAGACGCTCGGCGACATCTTCCTTGCTTATCTGTAGTGCCTCTCCCACGGCTCTCCCCAGCGCCATCTCGCTCACCATGCTGGATACCGCTATTGCAACGCCACAACCGAAGGTCTTGAACTTGATTTCGCTCAATCGGCCCTGGTCTACCCTGATGTAGAAGGTCATCATGTCTCCGCATACAGGGTTTCCGACCTCACCAACCCCGTCGGCGTTTTCTATCTCTCCCGCGTTTCGTGGATTCATGAAGTGCTCCATCACGGTGTCGCTGTATCCGGCTATTTTGATCAACTCCCTCGTTATGCATATTCCAGAGATGCAGCTACTGGCTCAGCTTCACGCCACCCGTCAGACAACTTATCTTTAAATCCCCTGGATCTCCTCCCAGCGTTTCTTCAGATCCTCAAGCGTATTTTCTTCGAGCACTCCCCTCATCGCCATCGTCATCTCACCCCATAGTTCGCGGGCAACGCAGTCCTCAGCGCGGTCGCAGACCAAAGGGTTCCTCAGGCATTCCACCGGTGCAAGCTCGCCCTCGAGCGCCTCGAAAACCTCGTCAAGCCGGATATCTGAAGCAGGTCGGCTGAGGCGATATCCGCCGCTTGCACCCCGCTCAGCCACGACGAGGCCGCTGTTCCTCAACTGGGTCATCATGTGCTCGAGGTATCTCTTGGATATTGCCTGACGTGCGGCGATGTCCTTCAGTAGGACCAGCTTGTCCCCGCCGTTTACCGCGATGTCCAGCATGGCCCTCATCCCGTACCTGGCTCTGGTAGAAAACTTCAAGTTGTCCTCCGTAAACTCGGTTCACGCGCCTCACAGGCCAACGTAACGTGAATACAGCGACCTGGCGATATGCTCGTCAGTGGTTCCTTTAATCATCGATCTTCCCGTCGGGAATATTGTCATCTCATAGCCGTCGATGCAAAAAACAAGAAGGTACCCGTTATCCATCACTCGTCCCACCTTCGACAGGTCACATGCCAGCCTCCCGAGGTCTATCTCCGTCGCGTTAGCAGGCGTGATTTGAACGGCGTTCCTCCCGCAAAGGGACGTGGTCCAGGAGGTGCTTTGCCGATTCAGAAACATATAGTCGCCTTCGACGCAGCATTGGCAATCGGGCACGCGTTCAACCTCGAACTGTTGGAAGTCATTCTCCCAGACATCTACAAAAGTTATCTTCCCCCCGGCCAGGTGATTGCCCGTCAGGATCTGAATCGCGTGGGTGCTCTGGATGTTGGCCACCACACCTGTTGCCGTGTTCAACACGCCCAGTACATCGCAACCCTGGAGAGGTTCCCCTGGCGGGACTGCCAGGTAGCAGCGGTAACACGCGGTCTCTTCGGGGATTATTGGCATCTCCTGGCCGCACGAGCCGACAGCGGCACCGTGAATCCATGGGATGCCCGCCTTGAAGCAGGCGTCGTTGAGGAGAAAACGTGTCTCGAGGTTGTCCGTGGCATCCATCGCCAGGTCACATCCATGCAGTATCTCTTCGATGTTTATGGGAGTAACGTCGGTTACCGAGGCTTCGACCTCAATCTCCGAGTTTATCGATTTGAGGACGGTCTCGGCCGCCACCGCCTTAGGCAATCTCTGCCGCGCGTGCTCTTCGTTGAACAGTGTCTGCCTCTGAAGGTTGTCGAGCTCCACGAAGTCGCGATCAACTATCTTCAGGTGGCCGACTCCCGCCCTCGATAGCTTGTCCGCGATAACCGTCCCGAGGGCCCCACACCCGATAAGCGCGACGCGAGCTCTCCCAAGCCTGGCCTGACCTTCCACACCTATTGGCTCGAAGAGAACCTGTCTCGAGTAGCGATCAGACTTTTGGGAATCTCCCATATCAAACACTTGTCTCTCGCTTAACAATACCGCCACAAAGAACTGTGTCGCCTCTGTACATTACTACCGACTGGCCCGGGGCCGTGGGTTCCTGCGGGTCGTGAAATTCGACAAACGCGCGTTTCTCGTCGATTGGCACCAGCGTAGCCGGTACCTCGGGTTTCCTGTACCTCGTCATCACTTCAACTTCTATCGGTCCCGCCGGCTTACTTATATAAATGTAGTTCATCTCGTCAAGCAAAACCCGTTCTTGCCTGAGAATGCGGTTTCGGGGCGCCACGGTAATCGAGTTTAGGACAGGATCGATATCGACAACGTACATCGGTTCGGGAAAGGAAATGCCGAGCCCGCGCCTCTGGCCCACAGTGTAGTGATGCAAGCCTCTGTGAGTGCCGATCACCGACCCTGACTCATCTAGTATGTGGCCTAGTTCGGCGCCTACGTCGGCATGCTCAGAGATGAAAGATGCATATCCGTCAGGCCCGACGAAACACACATCCTGGCTCTCCGGCTTATCGTGCACTTTCAACCCAAGGTCTCTCGCGATCTTGCGCGTCTCGGCCTTCGTCATATCACTCATAGGAAACATCGCGCGGGCGAGCTGTTCCTGGGAAAGCGAGTGGAGGAAGTAAGATTGATCCTTGGATTTGTCGGCCCCCTTTTTCAATACATACCTGTTTGTCACTCCATCGAATTCTGCCCTGGCATAGTGGCCGGTGGCCAGGAAGTCGGCGCCAAATCCCATCGCAGTCTTGAGGAGTATGTCGAACTTGATGACCTTATTGCATGGAATGCACGGATTAGGGGTCTCACCGCTCATATATGACGTTGTAAAGTAATCGATCACATGCTTGCGGAACACTTCCCTGAAGTTCAGGACATAAAAGGGGATGCCCATTGTTTCGGCGACCCGTCGAGCATCGTCCATCTCCTTGATGCCGCAGCAGGTTCTGAAGGGGCCGCTCGCGTCGACCTCTTCAACCAGTTGCAGGCCGATCCCGACTACCTTGTGACCCTGCTCCTTCAGGACCGCCGCCGTAACAGAGGAATCGACGCCTCCCGACATCGCAACCGCGACCATGTAATTCAACATACGACCTTTACTGATCTTGCTTGCATTCACTCGAGGCGGACTGTGCGCCGTTCCCGTCCCGGTGCTCGAGCTTATTAAGTCTGCGATCGACCTCTTCGAACATGTCGATAAGCGGGTCCGGCAGCTTCTCGTGGTGCAGGTTCATCTGCGAGATTCGCTCTCCCGAGCAGACCGTGAGCCTCCCTGGAACGCCGACTACGGTGCAGTTCGGCGGGACATCCTTGACGACGACAGCCCCGGCGCCGACCTTCGAATCCTCGCCAACCGTGATCGGCCCCAGAACGCTCGCGCCGGCAGCGATTACGACATTATCCTTGATGGTGGGATGTCGCTTGCCCCTCTCCTTGCCGGTCCCGCCCAGGGTTACGCCCTGGTACATCGTGACGTTCTCGCCGACCTCGGCCGTCTCGCCGATTACCACTCCCATCCCGTGGTCGATGAACAGGCCGTGGCCGATCCTGGCGGCCTGGTGTATCTCGATGCCGGTCGCGGCGCGTGCGAACATTGATATCAGTCGCGGCAGTAGCGGCACCTTCTTCTGGTGCAGGTAATAGGCCAGACGGTGCATCCATATCGCGTGCAGTCCAGGGTAGGACAGCATGATCTCAATCGTCCCTCTGGCCGCGGGGTCACGCTCCTTGATGGCCTGGATGTCCTCTTTTGCCACCGCTATCCATCTATTCAAAAGGGCTTTTGCCTCACCTGAAGGCTCACTCATTTATTCCTCCTTTATCTCTATCGCGGCGTGGTCCGATGTCAGACAAGCAGCCGCGCTAATCTCTCAACCTTATTGCGGACAGTTCACGAAGCCTGGTTACCGTATCCGGGAGAACCTCCAGGAGCCTGTCCACGTGTACCTCGGTGTTGTCACGGCCGAACGAGAACCTGATGCTGGACTGGGCGAGCTGCGGCGAGAGCCCCATCGCAAGCAACACGTGTGATGGGTCTGTTGCTCCGGATGTGCACGCTGAGCCGGTAGAGACCGCAAAGCCGAGAAGGTCCAGGTTCAAGAGCAAGGATTCTCCGTCCACGCCCTCAAAGCTGATGCTCAGAATGTTGGGCAGCGATTTCTCTTTGCTTCCATTCCGGTGTACCGCCTGGATTCTCTCGGATATACCTGACGCTAGTTTCTCCTTCAGAGACCTCAAGCTTTTCTCGGATTCGGTGAGCTCTTCCACTGCTAGCTCGACGGCTTTCGCGAACGCGGCGATTCCCGGCACGTTCTCGGTGCCGGGGCGCAGGGAACTCTCGTGATGGCCGCCGTAGAGCAGAGGCCGCAATGAGGTTCCCTTCCTCACGTACAGGGCTCCGATGCCCTTGGGTCCGTATATCTTGTGTCCGGATATGGAAAGCAGATCCACCCCGAGGTCCTCGACATTGACCGGTATCTTGCCCACGGCCTGGACCGCGTCGGTATGGAGTACGGCGCCGTTTGCCCCAGCTATCGCCCCGATCTCGGCAATCGGCTGGACAGCGCCGGTCTCGTTGTTGGCGGCCATCACGGTTATCAGTATCGTTTCCGGCCGGATCGCTTCGGCTATCCGCGCCGGGTCGACGAGACACTCCGAGTCGACTGGTACATAGCTGACCTCGAACCCCTCTTCCTCGATGGCCTTGCAGCAGTTCAAGACAGCGTGATGCTCGATGGCCGTCGTGATGATGTGATTGCCCTTGTCCTTCAGCGCGTAGGCGGTGCCCCCGATGGCGAAGTTGTCGCTTTCCGTACCCCCGCTGGTGAATATCAACTCGTCCGTTGCCGCGCCGATGCAGGAAGCGACACGTTCCCTGGATTCCTCGAGTATCCTTTTCGCATCTTGCCCGGACGAGTGTATGCTCGACGCGTTGCCGAACGTCTGCGACATAGTATCGGCCAGCACCTTCTGAACTTCGCTCCTCACCGGCGTGGTCGCGGCATGGTCGAGATATGTGTAGTCCATTTTCAGGCCTCTTTCAGAATTTCAGCGAGTATCCGCTCGTGCTCGGCACAGAACTCCCCGCCCCCGTCCAACTGTGCCCGCAACATGTCTTCCTGCCAGTGCGCGTTGTAAAGCCGGCAAGTTTTCTCCTCGCAGAAAGGCTCGCCGGTCAGGTAATAGAAGATCGTCTGCGCCAGGTAACCCTTGAGCACCTCGGTCGTGCGTGGATCGTCATACTCAAGGAACGCGGCGGCGGTCCCTTTCTCAAGCGCCTCAGCCTCGAATCCCATCCCTTTCTTGATGTAGTAGGACCTAGGCCTTGCCGGCGCCTCTACAAGGCCCGTGGTCGAGATCATGCACGGGTGACCGTAGATGCTCACACGCGCGTGGTAACGAGAGTCATGTTCCTCGTACGTGCCGAAAAGCTGGTTCGTGATTATGATGAGCCAGCCGTCCACCTGCCGGTTGGAAAGGGACAGCAGCTCTGCGTAGGCGAGGCACAGCTCATAGCCGTCGTAGAAGACGCCGGTAGGCCGGGGGGGCTCCCGATCGAGCATCCTGCGCTCGTACTGAACCACGGCCGAAAGCGGTTGCCCTTGCCCGACATCTCGCGCCAGATCGCTTACCCGGGCAGCCGCGATTTGGGCGGCGACAGCGTCCTTTACATCGGCCGCCCGGCCCTCTTTCATGCTGTGGGTACAGAAAGAGATAAAGTCACCGTGGTTCACTATCGTGACGGAAGGCAAGAGCGTACTGCAGTACCTCGCGAGCTCCACCATGTCCAATACGGTCGAGGCCGCGCTATCGAAGATATGGATTTCCCCCGGCAGCACTGACCCCAAGACAGGTCACCCCCTGCCTCCAGAGAGGACTACCTCGGCCGCTTTCTTGCCCGACAGGAGCATTGCTCCGAACGTCGGGCCCATCCGTGGCAGCCCATAGGCGGTGCTGACGGCCATACCTGTCACGATAAGCCCGGGCCAGATCTCGCCCGTATGCTCGAGGATGAGGTCCTCTGACTGCTCGACCCACATCGCGTTGTGACCGGGCAGCTCGAGGACACCGCGCTCCGCCAGCTTCGCGAGCACCATCGCGTCGTGGCCCGTCGCGTCGATGACGACGTTCGCCTCGATAGCGATTGGATCGACGCAGGTTATCTGCCGGGGAAGCGACTGAACTGGCGTCCAGTTGATGACCACGCCGCTGACCCTGTTCCCTTCCCGAATCACCAGGTCGTCGAACACGGTCATGTTGAGCGTCTTCGCGCCCGCGTCGCAAGCCGCTGCGATTAGTCTTGAGCAGGCGTGTGGGCCGTCCGCCACGAACAGCCCAGGGCTTACTTCCTTATGCGGAATCCCGAGCTCGGCAAGCTCGAGCTGGGAGGGCGCCCTCACAGTGATCTTGTTCATGAGGTATCCGCCGATCCAAAAGCCGCCTCCGAGGTAGTTGTTCCGCTCAATGATCACGACCCTTCGCCCCGCGTCTGCGAGCACGCGCGCGGCCATAAGACCGCTGGGTCCGGCGCCCACAATAACGACGTCGCTCTCGACGAACTCCTCGAACGTCGCAGCGAACTCCGACACTATCGCCCTCGATATGTCTTTTTCTGAAACGGACGCGAATACCATCTCTTTACTCATTCTGTTTCCTCCCTGGGTTTAATGGACCCCTACAATTGCGCGCTGTCTAGTGAGTCAGGCGGTGCCTCAAAAAGCCATGTTGAGAGGTAACGCTCCCCCGTGTCAGGCAGTACAACTACTATCATTTTTTCCTCGTTCTCCGGCCTCTTCGCCACCTGGATTGCGGCCCACGCCGCCGCGCCGGAGGATATGCCGACTAGGATGCCCTCGAGCGTCGCTAAGTCTCTGGCTGTTTGCCCTGCGACCTCATCCTCGACACGGACTATCTCGTCTATCAGATCGGTCCTGAGGACATCCGGGATGAACCCGGCACCGATGCCCTGTATCTTATGAGGACTTGGCTTTCCTCCCGAGAGAACAGGGGACTTATCCGGTTCTACGGCAATCACCTTGAAATCCAGCTTCTTTTCCTTAATGACTTCCGCCACTCCTGTTAGGGTTCCCCCCGTCCCAACACCGCTCACGAGGATATCAACCCGGCCGTCCGTGTCGTCCCAGATCTCACGAGCGGTTGTCTCCCTGTGAATCTTGGGGTTGGCAGGGTTCTTGAACTGCTGCGGGATGTAACTATTCGGGAGCTGCTTTGCCAACTCCTCTGCTTCTGTCACAGCACCGGGCATACCCTTGGCACCCGGAGTCAACACTAATTGTGCACCGAAGATAGTCATGAGCTTCCTGCGTTCCACGCTCATGGTATCCGGCATGGTCAAGATCAGCTTGTAACCCCGGGCCGCGCAGACAAAGGCCAGGGAAATCCCGGTGTTTCCGCTCGTCGGCTCGATGATTGTCGTCTCCGGGGTGATAAGTCCGGCCTTCTCGGCCTCGTCTATCATGCTGACGCCGATTCGGTCCTTTACGCTAGCCAGCGGGTTGAACGACTCCAGCTTCCCATAGACATCAGCCTTCGCACCGTCGGTGACCCTTCGAAGCCGTACAAGCGGGGTATTTCCGATCGTCTGCGTTATATCCTCATACAATCTGCTCATTTTCTTTCTCCTCCTCGTTTGAACTTATTTCCACTCTGACAACCGACAGGTTGGGTTTTGAATCAGCCGGAGCTTCTTCGCCCAACCATCAAGAAGTGGGGGACAACACATAATGCATGGGCAACACCAGTCCACGCCATCATGAGTGAGAAACCGAAAACGAGTCCCGCGAAGAGAACCCAGCGTTCCCACCTCATTGCCTCTGTTCCTATTCATAGTCACCTTGGGTCGCCTCCCAGCCGCGATCTTGCTGCCTTGAAAAGAACCCTAGATTCAGGTATCCTATAATTGTCTACCATTTTGGTAGGGTATCTAATAAATACTATACAGGCCTCCGGAACTTGCGTCAAGCCCGACCGTCAACCCGCGGGCATGAATAAGCGGAAGGAGCATCTATGAGGGATAATGCAATTGAAGCAAATCTCAAAACGAAGCACCTGGCACTGAAACGCAACCTGGCGGAAATGGGAAGCGTGGTCCTCGCTCTTTCGGGGGGCGTTGACAGCACGCTCCTACTTGCCGTGGGCAAGGAAGCGCTCAGTGACAGGATAGTTGCGGCGACCGCTCGATCGCCACTCTACCCGCAATCTGTGGTTCGAAGAGCCGTCGAACTTACTCAACAGCTTGATGTCGAACACGTGATCCTGGACTCGAACGAGCTCGATGACCCTCAGTTCACATCGAACCCTCCGGAGCGCTGCTACCTCTGCAAGCTGGAGCTCTACAGCAGGCTCGACCGACTCGCCAGGGAAAGGGGGGTTGCAACGGTCATCGACGGCACGCAACTGGATGACACGGCGGATTACCGACCGGGAATGTGGGCGGCGGCCGAATTCGGGGTGCGAAGTCCCTTGCTCGAGGTCGGGTTCATCAAGGAAGAGGTCAGAGTTCTCTCGAAGGAGCTCGGCCTTGAGACCTGGGATATTACGGCTGGCCCGTGCCTGGCCTCCAGAGTGCCTTGCACGGAAGAAATCGCGGTCTTCCAATCTTTCTCAGAGGTGATCAGTGAGGCCGACAGCAAGTTTGTCGTAGTGGATACCGCGCCGACTGGGCATACGTTGTTGCTACTCGACGCAACGGGCGCGTATCACAGGGATATCCTTCGGCACGCAAAGAATGGCAAAGAGGTCTTCACCCCCTTGATGCGCTTGCAGGACTCAACGTGGACGAAGATCCTGATCGTAACGATTCCCGAGACCACTCCGGTGCTCGAAGCAGCCGAATTGCAGGAGGACCTGCGCAGAGCAGGTATCGAGCCCTGGGCATGGGTTATCAACTCATCTTTGACCGCTGCAAGTACACGCGATACGCTGCTGGCAGCACGAGCTCGATCCGAGGGCCCCCAGATCGAAAAAGTGCAACAGGAGCTTTCGCATCGCCTGGCCATTGTTCCCTGGTCACCCATCGAACCCATGGGCAGAGCTCGCCTGTACGAGCTATCACACGGGAGAGGTCTCGGCTAACCATGGTTCGAAGGTCGAAAGTGGTCGACAGCGCCCCCACTTTGACCATTCGTACTCTGCGTGACACTTTGGTGTCGGAGGCCCGACCCGTTTTACCCCCCACAGGATTGACGGCACCATCGGGCTCAGTAAGAACGAGCGTTCACAAGAATGATTATGTTGCTTTATGTCTATTGGTCAGCGTCCTTCCACCTGATCCCTTTGATCAGGTCAATTCGCGTGACTATTCCCTTGATCTTCTGCCCCTCTCCTACCACAACGAGAAAGCGTGTCCCATCAACGAACATCTTGAGCGCTGCCCTCTGGATAGTAGCATCCGGGCTTATGGTGAACGGGGGTACGTGCATGATGTCCCCCACCGTACGATACCGCACCACGAACGGCTCCCTGGCCACAAACATCGCCAGAACTTCCGAATCCCTGGCAATGCCAACGAGTCTTCCTTTAGCGTTGACCACGGGTACCCCGTGGAAGTGATACGTCAGGAACATTTCAACCAGGGAAGAAATCGGTTCATCCTCTGCGATGGTCAGCGGGTCTACCGTCATTACGTCCTCAACCTTACCTGTGAGATACGGTTGTTTCTGCGACTGCTCCATCCCGGAACCCCCTATACGTTCGCTTCTCCAGCCTTTATCACCGCGTACCTTGTGCTCGGAGGTCCAATAATCTGGAAGAGCAGCGAAGTCGCGGCGATTACGCTGATGGCCATGACGCCCAACTCGATTCCCGCATGTCCGTAGATCTTGGCACCAAAGGTAATCTTTGCCTGTATCGAAAGGCCAATCGCCACGCCGGCCTGCGAGAACAGGCAGAGCCCCAGGTACTTGCGGACTGTCTCCGGAGCGTTTGATATTACTCCGCCCAGATACGCCCCGGATATCTTCCCCGCGCTCCGCAGGACAATATAGAGCAGGCCTATGACGCCCAGGCTCACGAGCTTGCTCGCATCGAGCTGCGCTCCAATCAGCACGAAGAAGATCACGAACACTGGCGGGGTCGTGTTTCTTATGAGCTCGAACAGGTCGTCTCTCTTCCAGCGGGTCAGGTTGACGACGGTAAGACCCAGGGCCATGTTCGCGAGGATAAGAGAGAACTGCAGGATGTTCGCAAGCGCGGTCGTCGCGAATATGACACCCCACGTTAGGACCAGGAGCCCACGCCTTGCCGTGTAGTTCCTTATCAGGAAGAGGAATGCAAGACCTATCACGAGCCCCAGGGCTAACGAGCCCAGTATCTCTCCCGCCGGCCTCAAGACGGCTTCCGCTATATGCACATCCTTGTGCGAGAGCAACATCTTGGCGAAGAAGGCCGCGAAGGCGTAGATGATGACAGCATAAGCGTCGTCTATCCCCACGACCGCGAAGGTGGTCGTCGTCAGCGGCCCGGATGCCTGGTACTCCCGCAGTACGTCGACGGTGGCCGCTGGTGCGGTGGCAGCTGCGAGTGCCCCCAATATGAGGGCTATGTATAGTTTCCTGGTGTATAGATAGACTGCGGTTGTGACCAGTACCGTGGCTCCGAGGGTCTCCAGCGCAGATATCCAGATAATCGATTTTCCGAGGTTTCTCATCTTGTGGAATGCGAGCTCACCGCCGATATCGAAGCCGATGCAGGCGAGGCCGAGGTAGATGATGAAGTAGAGCCCCTGGATGTTCTGGTCGTTGAAGACCCCGAGCAGTGATTTCCCCAGCAGTATTCCGACGATTATGTACCCGACTACCATCGGGGTCTTGACTTTCCTGCAAAGGAGACCTGCGGCCCAGCCAAGAAGGAGTGCCAACCCCAGGGCAAGCGCGATGAAGTTCGGGTCTTTGGGGATGAGTTCTTTAAGCATGGTCCCCCACGCGTTCTTCATCCTTCATCTGAAGATAGCTACGCGTGAAGGTTTCTAGCGATGTCTCCAGTTGTCTGATTTCCTGTTCGTCCATCCTGCCCAGGACGTCGTTTATGAGCTTTCTTCGGCGGGCATTGACTCTCCGAACCACGTCCTTGCCCATGCCTGTCAGCTCAAGAACAACCCTGCGGCGGTCTTCCTTTGTGTGACTCCTGTCTATGAAACCGCCCTCTTCGAGCTTCGCGAGTACCCAGGAAATCGCAGGAGGGCTGATGTCGAGCATCCTGGCCAGTTCCGCCGGCTTATCTACCCCGTTGTAGATCATGTCGAGGATGCGATACTGGGGCGCCGACAGACCTTGAACTTTGGCACCAATGAGCGCCTCGGCAAGGATGTTCACCATGATCTTAGAGGCAAACAAGATCTTCTCTCCAAGCTCCTGGTTAACAGCGGGGGACATGTCAGGTTTCCCTCCTTTTGTCATCGATTCAACATGCCGACGTGATTATCATAGTTTTGTGCTCCCATCTGACCTGACCGGAAAGTCATAATGATTATAATGATTAATAATTAAATAATCTAACATATAACCAGTTTAAAGGGAAAGCTTCGCTTGGAACGGCGAGGTGCTCTGAGATCCTCTGTGGTGGTGCAGTGAGTGACTGGAAGCAGTGGTATGGAGATTGACCTTACGTACGCTACGTGATCCTTGGTGTCGGAGGACCGACTTGAACCCCCACAGGTTCTCCGGCACTTTGCATTTTTAAAGAGCACCTGCCAACGGCTACCCGCCGATAACGAATAATCGATCGCATTGGTCCGAAGATTCCCTATTTGTACACCATGTCCCCACAGGATTGACGGCAAAATACGAATGAAACCGGACAGATGAACGTAATCGAATGTTACTACGACGGAACCGCTTATTCTGTTTATGCTGTGCTACCAGTAGTCACTAGAGGACACGGGTCGAAGCGGTAGGCTTTGGCGTCTTGACCACCAGGAAACGGAATGGGGAATCGCTTTCGTTCATCAAGCGGTGTGGTATGCCCTTTGGACTTTCGATAAGCTGGTCCGTCATGACCTCGGATTGTTCATCGCCAATCTCCACAATCCCTGTTCCCTCCAGCACATAGAAAAACACATCGACCGGCGTGATGTGTTTCTTTAAGCCCTCGCCCGGCATGAGCTTGATCTCAATGACCTGAACGTGTTCGGAGTCGAAAAGCTTACGTACGTCGACTCCGTGTGGTGTCTCCTGGATTGGAGCGTCCTTGTAGTTGACTGTGTTTATCATGTCTCCTCCTCGTACTCGCAATCATTATGCGGAACCCGCGCTCGCGAAGGTGCTTTCTATTTCTCGAACCTGATCTTGCGATAAAGGTCTGTTCCTTCTCTTGCCACCCTGATGAGGTCGAGGGCCAACTGCGCGAAATCCGTGATGATGCTCATCCAGGATCTTCTTCTTCCGATATTGACCCCGGCTGACTGCTTCTTCTCAGGAGACACATCGTCTTCGTTGGAAGTTGACGATCCTTTGACCGTGCAGGGTTGCTGAGACCCCGCCCCTCTATGCGTCCTGTTCTGCACGTCTTTCATCCTTTGTCTTCTTGCCGTCACAACGACCGATCAGTCGTGGTGACCGCACGTCCCTTGTCCGTGCCCACCGCAGACCGCGTCACCACCGACGAGAGTTC
>Ga0209840_1000027_pt1 | contig 35868 bp, 34 predicted proteins | sample PersoiDNA2013190_FD_185802 | JGI IMG/M metagenome (GOLD analysis project Ga0209840, IMG submission 185802) | Permafrost soil microbial communities from the Arctic, to analyse light accelerated degradation of dissolved organic matter (DOM) -... | ecosystem: Environmental > Terrestrial > Soil >... | reverse complement strand
CCGCTGTTCGTCAATAGACACTCTTTCCAAGGTTGACCTCCAAATTGCTTCAGAATTCCGTTTGCGACCCGACTGTATCCAGAACGCGATTGAAAACACGAATCACCGACAGAAGCCCGGCCGCACCTGTCCCTGTCGCTTCAATTGGGCCGCGGTCTTTCGACCGCGGCAACGTGAGTATCCTGACTACTGTGCTACTTGCTGACTCTTGTTCTCACCCAATTGCCTATTCTTCCGAGCTATCTTTGCAGGGGCTAAAATCAATATTGGCAGAATTAGAAGCACAATGGCAACGTATCCAAAGAATCCATACCCATACTTAATTATCTTAACGATTCCAACATTTGATATGACATAGGTCGCGACCAGCCAGATTAGAACCCAGATTCTAAGTCTGAATTTCTCATCTCCCCACTGACCCTTAGCGCCTGCACCGTATCTTGTCCATCTCTTTGCGCTTGAATAAATCACAGATACAGCGGTAGTAATGAGAGCCAAAAGCAGCATAAGACAATAGAGATATGTAAAGATTGATGGCATCTGGTTCACGATAGTAATAGTTGGTGTAACGTCTTTTAGAACTGCTGGGTAATTTTCAGAAATCGTCCAGACCATAAAAGTCAGCATAATACCACTTAGAAGGAAGCTAATGATGCCGGCACCGATGGTGTCTTTGTGTGTTTTTAAGATGCTGCCTCCATTAATATAGGAGCCGATAAGCGTTGACTGAAAACCTGCATAAACTAGCATAGACAAGAAGGGGCTTGTGAAAAACGTAGGGCCAAATAGGGGTTTGTAAGGGATATTGACCAAATTACTCCCAATCTGGGGTAGCCTGAAAGCGATAAGAAGAATAATTACACCTATGATACCAATGGACATCCAGGCAGAACTCGCAAGCACAACCTTGAGCCCAAGTGATGCAATGAGGTACACAATAACTGCGGCAATAAGATAACCTAGATACAAGGAGATCTTGAAACCGAGAAGTCCTCCCAGGGCACTGGACATGCCTGCGAGTGCCGCTCCTGCTGCCAACACGACCATACACGAAAAGACGATATCATACAAAACCATAAATACTTTACCAAAACGCCCGAAGAATTTCTCAAAAAAGTCCTTATAATCAGAAATGCCATAAAGTCGTTGGAACTCCCAGGCAAAGTACAAGACGGTCGACAGAAGCGCCATGGATATCAATGGGAGATAAAGACCGAGTTTTCCAAATTTCACGAAGTATTGGACTTCCTGCGTACCCAGTGCAAAACCGCCGCCCACGTGGGTTGTAAAGGCTAGGGCACCAACTTCAAAAGCCAGCAGTATTCCTAGACTTTTTGCCTTCTCATTCATACTTTGCTCCCTTTGAATGATTTTTAATTTTTATAGCATTTACCTTAACATTCACTATTCGAGGTCAAAGATCTTTCCCGGATTGAGTATGCCATTTGGATCAAAAACCTTCTTTATTCCTCTCATCATAGATATTGTGTAGTCACCTAAGCTTTCCCCCAGAATATGCTTCTTTACGAAACCTATGCCATGTTCACCGGAAACCGTGCCTCCCATGTGAGATCCAAGCAGACAAAGCTCTTCATAGAGTTTGTCTGAAACTTCAATCCATTCTTTGTCTGACCGGTTTGGCATAATATCCATGACCAAGGGATGCAGATTCCCATCGCCAATATGGCCCACGAATGATACCTGAAGGCCCGGATACTTCTCAATGATTTCTTGTGTCCTTCGAATGAAGTCTGCAGTCACTGAACGAGGGACAACGACATCGCCTGTCAAGACATGAGGCCAATTGTCAAGTATTACAGCAGGCACGTTTATCCTTATGTTCCACACTTTCTCAGACTCAGTTCTTGTTGAAGCCACAAAGACATCGAGCGCGCCCATCTCAAGACATGCAGTGCCGGCCTTTTCAGCAAGTTCATCCAGTTCATCCGGGGTCTTACCTTCCAAGGTAAACAGTAGATAGGCTTGAGCTTTATCCTGGGCTGGAAGCGCCGGGAGGTTGAGGTGTTCTGTAGTAGTCTTTACTCCGAGGATGTCCATGAACTCCATTGATATAGGATATACCTTGGTGGTTCGTATGACGCCGCTGGATGCTTTCACCGCATCATCAAAGCTTCCAAATGGGACCAGCAAGTCGACTGTCGCATTTGGGGCAGGTATGAGATTGACGATGACCTTTGTCATAATACCGAGCGTACCTTCAGAGCCGATCATGAGCTGAAGCAAGCTGTACCCACTGGTTTCCTTGCGTCTCTTGCCGCCCAGCACAAGCTTCTCGCCCGTGGGCGAAATACACTCCAGACCCAGCACATGACTCCTCGTGCTCCCGTATTTGATGACCTTGGATCCTCCTGCATTTGTTGCGACGTTGCTGCTAATATAGCTTGTCTCAGTACTCATGGGATACCCTGCGTAGAGAAGACCCTTTTCTGCAACAGCCTTGCAGAGATCATTGGTGATGACGGCAGGCTCGCAGACTGCCACCATGTTGTCCTCATCTATTTCAAGGATCCTGTTCATCTTCTCCATCGAGAGCACGATGCCACCATAAAGTGGAACAGCGCTACCTGCCAGACCAGAACCTGCACCCCGTGGTGTCACCGGGATGTGCTCCCTGTTCGCCAGTTTCATCAACTGTACGATCTGCTCTTCGTTCTCGGCCTTAACGACAACTTCTGGCATATGCGAAAACTGTTTCCCTCCTTCATCATACGAATATGACTCTATTTTCTCAGCCTCAGTCAGAACATTTCGGTCGCCAAAAATCTTTCTCAACTCCCCCAAGGTTTCTGGAGTTACCTTCTTGTACTCCATGTCAACTTCCTCCTTTACTACTAGTTGCTTTGTGTTCCCCTTCACTACTAGTTGCTTTGCGTTCCCTGAGTTTCTCGATCAGGGCCGGCAGGATTTCAAGCGCGTCTCCCACGATGCCAAAATCGCACACCTTGAAGATTGGAGCATCCGGGTCATTGTTGATGGCCACGCAAATATCAGCAGAACTCATGCCGGCAATGTGTTGGACTGCACCGGAAATCCCAGCTGCGACATATAGGTGTGGGCTCACCGTTTTCCCAGACAGGCCCACTTGATGTGAATAGGGAATCCAGCTCATGTCGACCGCTTGTCTGGAAGCTCCTACGGAGCCACCCAGCAAATCTGCAAGTTCATGGATCAAGTCGAAATTCTTAGCGTCCTTCAGACCTTTGCCCCCCGAGACAATGATCTCTGCCTCTTGAATGGGCAGCGCTGTCGTTTCATCTTTGATGAACTCGATGAACTTCACCTTGGAAACGAAGAGTTCATCAGGGTACACCTTTTCGACGATCTTGCCTTTTCGCGATTCATCTTTGGCAAGAGGTTTCTTGGATCTCGGACGTACCGTAGACATCTGAGGTCTATGGTCTGGCGTCTTGATGGTGGCCATGACATTGCCGCCAATCGCCGGGCGCGTCTGAATGAGAAGACCGCTCTCCGGATCTATGTCTAACTCAGTACAGTCTGCGGTAAGCCCAGTCTCTGTCTTTGCAGCAAGCACAGGCATAACAGTTCTTCCATAGGTCGTTGCTGATGCAATGAAGATCTCTGGCATAAACTCCCGCACCAACTTCTCCAGGATGGCGGCATGGACGTCAGGAGTGAAATGTTCCAAGCCAGGATGATCAACAACGTAGACGACGTCTGCCCCGTGCTGAATGAGGCCGTCAACCTTCCCTTTGACATTGTGACCAAGAACCACACTCGCAAGTGTTGTGCTTCTCTTGTCTGCCAGTTCTCTTCCCCAGGCCAGCAATTCGTAGGAGACAGAACTGATCTCACCGTCTCTCTGCTCTCCCAGAGTCCAGACCCCCTGGAACGTTCCTTCGCTGCTTTTCATGGTATCCTCCTAAACCAAAGCCTTGTCGTTCAAGAACTGAAGGAGTTGTTCGACCGTCTTGTCAGGATCCTTTCCATCAACGATCGTGCCATTTCGAGACAAGGATGGGTAGAACACCTTTACAACCCGCGTTGGGGAACCAGTGAGGCCTGCCTTTGAAGAATCCAATCCTACATCTGCAGCGGTCATGACGGTAACTTCTGTCTTCCTGGCACGTATCTTTCCCATGAGGTTCGGCATGCGTGGCTCGTTTATTTCCTTGACCACACTGACCATGGCAGGAAGAGAAGACTCGACAGCCTCGTGCCCTCCTTCAATTGCCCGTTCAACCACGATCTTGCCGTCCCCAATTTCCCTGATCTTGCTTACATAGGTAAGCGCAGGCATATCAAGTTGTGCCGCTACGCTTGGCCCCACTTGTCCTGTCTCGCCATCGGTCGCTCTTTCGCCTGAGAAGATCAGATCAAATTTCCCAAGTTTCTCCAATCCTGATGAAAGAGTCCGGGCTGTAGCCCAAGTATCTGCCCCACTGAAGACTTTATCAGAGAGAAGAACTCCCTTGTCACATCCCATTGAAAGTGCCTCTTTAATGGCATTAACGGCCGCTGGCGGTCCCATTGAGACCACAGTGATTTCTGTCCCTTCCATCTTTTCCTTGACCCGTACGGCTTCTTCCACTGCGTACAGATCCAATGGGTTCAGCTCGGCTTCAATAGCACTTCGTATCATTGTTCCCGTTTTTTCATCCAACTTTACCTTGTCTGTTGACGGAACTTGCTTGACAAGCACCACAATTCTCATCGTCCGATCACCTCTTCTGGTTTTTTCTAAGAGTCATATAACAAAAAAATGACTTCTAGAAACTTTCGCATCGCCTGAAAAAAGTCTTCCTCCTTTCTTTCTCCTTTCTTTCTCCTTTCTTCCTCCTTTCTAGTCGCTGTTTTTGCGATTCTATGAGCTTCAATTAAGTCGAGGTCTCTCAACCGTGGAAACATTCAACGATGTTTTCTTATCTCGGTTTTCTGCCCACATTCCAGTGTGTCACAGACCACCAGAACCACGATTCCGGTAGTGAGTTCCTCAGACTCGATCCAGCCATTCAGCCTTGAGAGCCTCCAGTTTCCTTGCTTTGAACATCTCGGAAGACCCCTTCACGGTCACTTTAAGCGCTTGTGATTTTTTTGCAAGCGCGTGCAGGGAAAACCAGGGAGACAGGACCGAGTCCGAGTCGAACTGATGCTGTTGCTGGATGTCTCAGGCCAGCCCGTACTTCCGGTGGAGGACAATGCTCAGGACCAGCCCTGCTGCCGCCAGCACTCCGGCTGCCATGAACACCGGCGTGTAGGTGCCCGTGGCGTCATAGACCAGTGAACCGACGGTCGGCGCGAAGGCTCCGAAAGCGAAGGCGGTGAACACCAGACCGAAGTTGACGCCAAGGTGCTCGATGCCAAAACAGATGGACGTCAACGTGGGAAACAGGGCCAGCGTGGCCGCGAACCCCCAGCCGAGACACGCAGCAGCCACGTACAACATGAGCTGGCTCGTGGCGATGACGCCGAACAGCAGGAACGTAACAGACTGAAGCACGCAGGTGAGAATCATGACGCGCATAGCTCCAAACCTGTCACCAAGATACCCGGCCACGGGTCGACCGAACCCGTTGAACGCGGCGAATGCTGAAGTTGCCAGCGCAGCTTTCGTGGGCGTAAGGCTCAGCACCAGTTTGCCATAGGATGGGATAAGCCCGATGCTCAACTGCCCACCAGCCACCACCAGGGCCATTGTCGACCAAAGGACCCAGAATACCGGGCTTCGCAGCTCCTCTCCTGGCAGAGCCTCCTTGCGGACCGCAATGACCTTCCTTGTTGCAGGCACGGGGGGTGCCCATCCACTGGGAGGATTGCGCATCAGCGAGGCGGCAAACAGCGACACGACAGAGGCCATGACGGCGTCGAGAAGGAGGGTCCCTTCGATACCCAGTCGGGGAATCAGGACCGCCGCCTTGATGGGAGCGAAGAACAGCGCTCCAAACCCAAACCCCATGACGGCAACTGAGACGGCAAACCCTGGTCTGTCGGGATACCACTTGCGCGCGGGAGGAGATACACTCGCATAGGTCAGCGCGCAGGCGGCGCCCCCCACGACGCCATATGTCAGAACCAGCCACCAGACCTGAGGAAGACGACCGACCAGAGCCGCCAGTCCGTAGGAGACAAAGAACAGGATGGCGCCAGCGGAGGAGACCCGCCTGGGACCCAGTTTGTCCTGCAATCTACCCGCAGGCACCATGGACAGTGCAAAGACGACCATGAACACGGAGTAGGGGAGCGCCGACATCGCCGTCGTCCAGCCAAACCTCTCCACCAGGGGACTGATGTAGACGCCCCACGTATAGGAGAGACCTCCCATGAGGCCAAGCAGGAAACCGGCAAACGGGATTCTCCACCTGGTCCGGAGCAGGCGCTCGGATGTTTTGTCCTTGGCTGTGGGCTGTGCAGTGGACTGGTCGGTACCGTTCATTTCGTTTCTCCCACAGAGCGAGTGTGCTCGAGTTTGCATGCAGCACCAGTGCGCAACCCCTGGATAGTCCATGTGGCCCGTAATGCACGTGCATCCAGCCTACTCTGGCCTTGGCGCATTGTCAAGCTTAGCTGTTGAAAAGGGGCTGAGATGGTCGACCGCGGAAGTGGCGGGCACCGGAAACCCCCTCGCAATTGACAACCTGCCATTCCGACGGTGCAACCGTGCCTGCAGCTCCACGCCGCCGCACGATGAGGAGAAACGTGCGATAGGGTGTATCATAAAGTAGACAGCCATGACAGATACACAGAGCAATGTGCAAGGAGGCAGCGATGCCAAAACCGATCAACAAACAGCAACTGCTGGATGAGGCTCAGAAGAAGTACGAGGCACTGGAGCGGCAGTTTGCATCGCTCACACCGGAGGAGATGGTCCGGCCGGAAGTCATCGGCACCTGGTCCATCAAGGATATCCTGGCACACCTGTTGGAATGGCAGAGGATGTTGATGGACTGGTATGAGGCGGAATTGCGCGGCGAGACGCCAGCTGTTCCGGCCGAGGGGTACAACTGGAGTCAGCTGCCTGCGCTGAACCAGGCCATCTACGAGCGGTGCCGGGACGCGGCGCTGGACGACGTCAGGAGCCAGCTGGACGCATCGCACAAACACATGCTGGAGGTGGTTGCATCACTGTCTGAGGAGGAGCTGTTCACGCCCGGGCGCTACGCCTGGATCGGTATCAACACGCTGGCTTCTTACGTCGACTCATGTGCCGGTGACCACTACCGATGGGCCCTGTCAGGCATCCGCAGGGGGACAAAGGTCTGGTCCGGTGAGACGCCGGCAGCGAAACCAGCACATCGTGTGGCCGTGGGCAAGAGCAAACACGTGAGAGCGAAGGCGCCGAAGAACGCGGGCGGGACTGCCTTGTTGATCATCGACGTCCAGAGGGAACTGTTCGAGAAGACCACTCCCACCTACGAGGCTGAGAAGATGCTCGCAAACATCGGGCTCCTCGTGGACAAAGCTCGTGCGGCGAAGGTCCCGGTGTTCTATGTCCAGCATTCCAATGACAAGGAGCTGGTGGAGGAGACAGACGGCTGGAAATTGCATCCCGCCCTGACACCGCTCCTCACGGATCACTTCATCCACAAGCACCACGGCAACGCATTCGAAGACACGACGCTCAAGGCAGAGCTGGATGCCCTGCACGTGCACTGTGTCGTCGTGGCGGGCCTCGTGACCAACGGCTGCGTTCAGGCCACCTGCAACGGCGCGCACGAGCTGGGGTACGACGTCGTGCTGGTGAAGGACGCCCACAGCAACTACGATGCGAAAGCTCGCGACGTCATCGACGAATGGAACGAGAAGTTGAGCCACGGCATCGTACGGCTGCAGTCTGCAGCCAACGTGGACTTTCAGTCAGCGCAGGCGTTGCGCCAGCCTGCAATCTCGCCTCCTACTGGACGATGAAATCCCCTGTCATCGTTGTTGGGTGCACGTCACATCGGAAGAAGTAAGTTCCTGGTGTTGTCGGCGCATCGAACGTGTAGGTGACAGTCGCCACGCCGGTCGTCCTTGCTCCTTGGTAGATAATGGTTGTCGCCGCTGTTGACGTGTAGAATGCGATATTGTGTGGGATGCCGCTGTCATTGTTCTGGAAGGTGATCGTGACATGCACGCCCGCAGACACAGTAATGGTGCTGGTGTCAAATGCCATTCCTGATGCTGTTACGGTGATGTTGTTGCCACCCGTTGAGGGGCTGGGGGTGGGGGCTGGGGGTGGGGATTGGTGTCGTCTTGGAAGCACAGCCGGCAAAGAACGCGACGAGTGCAACCAATGGGATGAGAGCGAACATGCTTCGTTTATGCAGCATGAGGTACCTCCTTTGAATCACAAACCTTCGTACGATGCAAGAATCAATCGTGTCCTCAAGGAATCTGTATGCAGTATACTTGGTACCCCGACTACCTCCAAAAACGCACGGCATGAATAGTTTTGTTGACGGCGCTTGCTCAACATGCGAGACCGGGAACTTCTGAGTCTCAAGCATCACGGATCCCGGGAACTTCCCGGGCACACCGACCGTCCTAGCAGTGAACATGAAACGCGACTTGCCGAACGAGCAGGCGCACATTCTGATAGCGTAACACAGGAGGTATGCCATGAAGAAGAGATTTGCATCTGTTGCACTGCAGTCCATTGCCATCATAGCCATTGCTGCCATCATTGCCTTCTCGCCGACCCTCGGTGCCAGACAGCCCGTCAAGGCTGACACGACGGCGACGGTTCCAACAGTCAGTGTCACCGGCACCGGCAAGGTTACGGTCAAACCCACCATCGCGCGCATCGACTTCGGCGTCCTTACCAGCAAAGACACGGCGAGCGCCGCGCAGACTGAGAACGACGCCATCATGAGCAAGATCACCGCTGCCGTCAAGGCCGCGGGCATCAAGGAAGAAGACATCCAGACCACCGGATACAGCCTTCAGCCCAGATATGTGTGGGACAAGACGACCGCGAAGTCCGTCCTCCAGGGCTACGACATGAACCACACCATGACGGTCACCGTCCGCAACATCAACGACGCCGGCAAGACCGTCAGTCTCATCGCTGACAATGGCGCCAACACGGTCAGCGGCATCTCCTTCGAAGTCGACGATGCAACACTTGAACAGACCAAGCTCGCCGCCCTCAGCCTCGCCATGGCCAGCGCTCGCAAGAGAGCGGACGTCGTCGCCAAGGCAGCCGGCAAGACCATCCTGTCCGTCCAGACGGTCAACGTGAACGAGAATACTTATACTCCGTACCCAATGTTCAAAGCCGCCGACACGACGGTCGCCTCGGGAAGCGCACCAGCCCCTGTCGAAGCCGGGACCCTGAACGTCGAGATGAGTGTCAGCGTCACCTACCTGTTCTAGAACTTGTAGCATACCGTCCTGAAGAAACCCCCTCCTCGTGCGGGGGTTTTTGCTATGAACCGGTCTGCCGGACACATAAACCTATGACAAGTCAGACCAGTACCTGTCGCAGGACAGACTTTCTTGTCTTGCACAGAACACTTCACGACATAGACTATGCAACAGAAGGAACGGTCAGGAGGTAGCACATGGCGACATGGCTGTTTCGGGGCAACCCGGGGGACTTCGACGTCAACACGTACTTGCAGGTACACCGCGACATCCGGTGGTACGTCCACCAGCAACTGCTGATTCCCGAGATGCACCTGGGCGACCCCGTCTACATCTGGCGATCGGATGGCGGTTCCCCTGGAACGGGAGGAATCGTGGCCCATGGGTTCCTGTCAGGCCCGGCTGTCGTGCGCGCCGACAGCAACTTCGTTAGCTGGCTGCGCAAGAAGCCAGACATCTCCATCCCAACCATCCTCATCAGGCTGGACGACATTCGCCTTACGCCCCGCGCCGGTTGCCTGCTCAGGATGGAGATCATGCAGGACGCTATCCTGCGGAACCTGCAGGCCATCAGCATGCCCAGCGTAACCAACTACAAGCTGACCGCGGTCGAAGACGCGCGCCTGGACCAGGTATGGGAGGCACGGAGGGTGCGCGACCTGTAGCGACTCCTGGAGGGTCAGTCTGTCAACCATGCTGACAGGAGTCCAAGTCCTCTCTTGATGAATGTGAGCGATGACGTACAGTACTATCAGACACAGACACGGGAGGTACGATATGCCGACTTGGCTGTTTCAGGGAAGTCCCAAGGACTTTCCCGCTTTTGATGATTATCTTCGCAACTATGCCGAGATCTCATGGCATGTACGGCAGAAACGCGCCGTAGAAGAGATCTACCCGGACGATGAGGTATACATCTGGCGCCTGGAGGGCAATAAGCCGGGGACCGGTGGTATCGTTGCGCACGGGATTCTGATGACAGAGGCTCGCGTCATCCAGGACGAGGGCAAGAAATCGTGGGTGAGGCATCAACCGGGCCCGACGGTCCCTTCGGTCGACATCACCCTTGACGACGTCCGTCTGACGCCTGAGGAAGGATGCCTGACACGGGCGGATCTGTTGGAGGACGCGGTGCTGTGGAACATGCACGTCGTCCAGTCGCCGCACCTCACCAACTACAAGTTGACCCCCGAAGAAGAGGAACGGGTCGCCACGCTCTGGCGCGCTGCGAAGCGGTAGGAGCGTCCACGGCCTAAGATGACAGCACGATGACGACAAACCCACAACGTGCTAGAATAAGAGAGCAATACTGTTTCGACGCCAACGAACCGGCGTGACAAAGGAGATGACAGCTGTGGAACTCGACAAGGAAAAAGGGCCGATCTACTCGAGATATGACCGTGACCGGCCGGAAAACTATAGTGCGGTCGTCGACTATGCCGCACCACCGCGAACCAGCGAGGAGATCCAGTTCATGCTGGCGCACAAGATCACGCCGAACCAGGCCGACCCGAACGACATGCGTCCCGGCTCCAGCCGAACGTATCAGGAAGGAACGACGACACTCCCGACGTTCCTGCAGGCATTGAACGCCTCGATGTCTCAGCGGACTGCCGGGCAATCTGCTGACGGTCAGAACGAGGCAAACCAGGCTTCATACTGGCCGGGCCGGCGTCGGAATACCAAGCGGACCCCGGCACAGAACAGGGCTGCGCTGGTCGGCGTCATCATCTGGTTCATCTTCATCATCTTCTCAATGCTGATGAGCCTCTTCAGGAAGTAGCGGGCAGTCCCGGGAACGTCCCCATGTTGCTTTCCTGGCTGCTCTCCGATACCTGGTTGATGTCCGTGCCCGCCCGGGTGGCGGACGTCCTGCTGATGGCAACTATGCTATGGCTGGCGTCACTGTGGTGCCGCAGCAAACAGCGGACCTTTGGCAAGGCCCTCCTCGTCTCGAGCGTAAATGGCGTTCTTGGCATAGGACTGTATGCGCTGTTCGTATGGGTGCGCGATACGGGTGCACTGCCGTGGCGTGGTCCACTGTGGCTCGTCGAGATGTTCCTCATCGCTCAGACTGTGCTGTTCGCCATCCTCGTCCTCGTCGCCTACCGACGTGATCGGTGGCGTTCCCTCAACGTGGCTCTCGTTGCAGTCCTGTTGACGGCCATCGTCGAAGCAAAACTCATCTTCCTTGTGTCCGTCCTGGCACCCCACGCTGGAGGCAAGTAGCGCTGACAGCGGTCCCCTCTTTCGCGGGGACGACAAAACGCGCTCTGTCCGTCATTCCCCTGAGCCCTTTTGTCCCTCGCATCCTTTTGTCCAAGATGCGAGGTGTTCTTCAAGGCCCCCGAGCACTTTTTTCCCATGCGAGGGGCGCTTCTGAGGGGTGCTTCCCACGAGCCCAAGGATGTTTTCTCCCGAGCACTTTTTTCCCATGCGAGCGGCGCTTTGGTATCCGAGGGTGTTCTGCATGTTGGTGCAATGGGAGTGGCGCTCTGCCGTGCAGGCGGGAATCCAGTCCTTGCTCCTTGTCTGGGAGACGTTGATGACCAGGTCAAGCCAACCCAACGTGCATGACCACCCGCGGGCAATTACCAGCTGACCCCATAGCTGAAGGTGAGACTTAGCACGCACAAGGCGGCCCCCCGTAGAGAGCCGCCCCTGCTTCTTTTCTTGCCTAGATCGTCTGTACCGCCGTCACGAGGTTTCTGACAGCTACCCCATGTAAGCGTTCTTCCAGTCGATAGTTCCCAGCGGCGACTCGTAGAAGTTCTTGATGTGCTTGCTCAGGAGCACCGGGTTTGTGTAGAAATAGATCGGAGAATGGGCATATCGGTCATGATGATCTTCTCTGCGGCATGGAGGGTCGCCATGCGCGCCTTCGGGTCGGTGGTCACCTTGGCTTTTGCAATGAGAGCATCGTAAGACTTGTTGCTCCAGCCAGTGTTGTTCTGTCCGCCACCCGTTACAAACACCTCCAGGAACGTGTTGGGATCCATGTAGTCGGCATTATTGCCCGTCCACATGACATCATAGTTGATGCTCGCCCAGTCATTCAAATAGGCGCCCCTCTCCTCGTTCTTGAGGGTGCAGGTGATGCCAAGGTTCTTCTTCCACATCTGCTGGATCGCCTCAGCGATGGTTCTGCGTGCGTCGGAAGTGATGAAGCCCAGTGTGAAGGTAGGGAATCCCTTGCCATTTGGATAGCCGGCCTGAGCCAGCAGAGCCTTTGCAGTCGCGATATCGTTGTCCTTGAAGTACGAACCACCCACTTTGCGGAAATCACTGCCAGGGAGCACGTCTGGCATGCCATAGGGAACAAGGGCCATCGCGGGAGGCTGTTCACCCTTGGTGAGGGAGACCTCGAAACGTGGCCGCCGGATCACCATTAATGTGGAATCTGTGAAGGAACACCAGAACAAGTAGTGTGGCTATTGCGCTATCCTCACGAACGATGTGAAGGACCCGGCCCTCGCCCTCCGTATTTACCGTGACAAGGATGCCGTGGAGAAGTGTTTCGACGACCTGAAGAACCGGCTGGACATGAAGTGCCTCAGGATGCACGAGAGATTCTCGACCGATGGACGGCTGCTGGTGCCGTTCATCGCTGTAACGCTGATGAGCGTGTTGTAGAACAAGATGGGCGAGCTCAAGCTTGATGAGAAGTTCACGGTGCGCCAGTTGTTGGTAGATCTGGAGACCCTCAGCGAGGTCAAATTCTCAGGCCGGTACGGGAAAAGTGCTGACTGAGATGACCAAGGTTCAGCGTGAGATGATAGAGGATCTTGGCGTGCCGGCGGAGACATGGCTATACAAATAGTGGAAATTAAGGTGAGGAACTGAACCGCACTACAGACCAACGGGAGCGACCCTTTGCGCGAAGCGACTCACGTTCGACCTCCGTCCTTTGACACCCCCGTACCACCATCGGTCATAATGGCAGCCAGACGAAGCGTCCGCTAGATCGATGATCCTCATGGGAACTATGAAGCCAAAATGGCAAAAACACGGGGCACTGACTGACGTCGCCGGAAAGTCTCAGTCACGGAACGCCATACCAAGTCTTGGCAGAAGAATTGTTTTGTACTTGGCTTGTTCCACCCCCCTTATCAAATATCAAAAAAGGCCTATGCATACCATAACAAGCAGAAAGCTGCCTTAAAACACCAAATGAAAGTTGTTTTAACCTTCCCCTGTTTTTTCTGTTTCATTCATGTTTATAATATCAAACCTCGAAAACTCTTTCGGGCTTCTCACCCTTTATCCACTGTATCGTGTCTTCAACTATCATTTCAGAATGTCTTGCAGGAACGTCGTAGGATGCTCCTGCAAGATGAGGAGTCAAAGTCACGTTGTCAAGGCTCAATAAGGGATGGTTTGCAGGAATGGGCTCATACCAGTAAACGTCGAGCGCAGCTCCTGCAATCTTGTGTTCGGTTAAAGCCTTCACAAGGGCTCTCTGGTTGATTATGGCTGCCCTTGCAGTATTGACAAGGTAGGCTGTGGGCTTCATCATGCCCAGCTCTTTTTCGCCGATGAGCCCTTTTGTCTCATCCGTTACCTTGCAGTGTAGGGATATGAAGTCGGACTTTTTCAGCAATGTATCAAGAGAAACAAGTTTTACTCCGTTCTCTTTCGCCGTGTTTTCACTACAGTAAGGATCGAAGGCCAGTACGTTCATTTCGAACGCCTTTGCCATTTTGGAAATCCTTGTAGCAATATTTCCAAATCCAACAAGACCAAGAGTCCTTCCGTTGAGTTCATAACCCCTGAACTTCTTGTAGGGGCTGTCTTGATCAAGATTCCAAACGACGTCGTCCTTCTCGGGGAGGTCGTATACGTTTTGAACTGCAGGTCCAACATATAAGCCTATTTTTAAGCTGTAAAACGCGCGAGCGATATTCCTTACTTCTGAGAGAATCATGCCCATGGTATATTCTGCTGCGGAATTTGCATTCCTTGCAGGCGTGTATATTACAGGTATTTTACAGGATTTCGCAAACTTTGAATCGACGTTGATTGGGTTGCCTCTTGTACAGCCTATCAATTTGAGTTTTGGTGAATTTTTTATGACATATTCGGAAACCTTTTCATATCCCACAAGAAGTATATCGGCATCCTTCAAAGCCTCGACCATTTCCTCCTCGTTCAACATAATTCCGGTTTTTGCCCACCCTGTTAGGGTAATATCACAGTACTCTTTCAAAATGTTGAGATTTTTTTTATCTATAAATGCCGTTACAACAGTTTTTAACTTTTCCATTTTCAGTCCTACTATTTTTGTCCGTATTCTTCGAGGAAAAAGGAGCGCATAAATTGCACGTTTTCATCACTTATGCACACCGGACCGCCCAAAGCCTGTACGTCGACGAACACTCTCGCAGCCTTCTCCACTATCTGGCAGATGACGAACGCTTCCTTCATGTTTCGTCCAATACAGACCGGTCCATGGTTGGCAAGGATTGCTGCATTTCGTCCTTCGAGGGCTATCATTCCATTTTTTGTAAGTTCATCGGAACCAGGAAGACCATACTTTGAAACTCTGATTGAACCTCCAACTATCTGAACCATATCATCGAGTATGGGGGGAATATCCTTATGAGCTGCAGCTACGATACATGCGTTAGTTGAATGGTTGTGTATTACGGCGTTTATGTTTGGACGTGCCACATAAATTGCAGCATGAAGGGGGGTTTCCGTTGAAGGCTTCAAATTCCCTTCATAACTCAAATCGTGTATGTTTACTTTTACCATGTCACAGGGTGCCAATTTGTAATAGTCGATCCCGCTCGGCTTTATGTACATATAGTCATCATCGATTCTCTCGCTGATGTTTCCCCATGTACCAGCAGTCAGCCCCATTTCACAAAGTTGAACACCTGCATCGCATACTTCCTTGTTTATTGCATTCAAATCCATAGTTCTCACTCCTCTCCTATTGGGAATTTTATAAATTCTGCCCTTTCCTTCCAGTATCCTTTCATGTTGCCCCTCAGTTCCTTAAATAACTTGTAAAGCCTGATATAGACCATGTGATTTGTATTGTCGGGCATGAAAACTTCAGAATCGGGACACCCCGAAGCTTCAATTCCCATATCAAAGGCTTCCCTCAGAAGATAATATATACCCTGAATACCAGGTTCATAAATCTTTTTCCTTACCATGGGCTTCCCGAGACAATCTGAGAAAAGCTGGCAGATAAAGCTGCTTTGCGCTCCGCCTCCGGATATATATACCTTGTCAAACACCTGAGGCAAATTCATATAGCAGTCATACATAGATAGTGCAAGTCCCTCATAAGCTGCTCTGATAAGGTGAAACCTGCTGTGTCGTTCGGTAAGGCCATAAAAACCTCCGCATGCCAACGGATTTTTAAAGGGGGATCTTTCACCGTATATATAGGGGAGGTATATTACTCCTTCACAGCCACAAGGTATCTTTTTCATGCACTCTTCAAGTTCGTCAAACGGCAATTCTGGAACTATTATACTCCTCGCCCAGTCCAAAGTCGATGCACCGCTCAAGGCAGCCATTATTCTCAAATACTTGTCTTTTGAGACGAAATCCAATACGCTACCGCTGACACAGGGATTTTTTGCATCCTTTTCATCAAGGAGTATTTCGTTGCACAAGGTAGTGCCTACTATGGTACATGCTTGCCCTGTTTTTTTCAGGCCAATGCCTAAAGCTGCAGCTGTGACATCTATCGCCCCGCAGATTACGGGCGTGCCTTTTGCAAGACATGTATCAAACGACGCACGTTCATTTACAAGACCCACTATCTTTGATGAAGGATAAGCCATTGGAAACAAATTTAAACTTTCAGGTATTCCGAGCATCCCAAGTACTTCCGTTGAATATGACTTTTTGAATATGTTGAAAACCGCGGTTGAAGCGTCGGAATAGTCCGTCGCAAAGTTTCCCGTAAGCTTGTAGTTAAGCCAGTCTTTGCAGTGAAGTATTTTATAAACCCTGCTATAATTTTGAGGCTCTTTTTCCTTTACCCATTTTGCAAGAAGAGGGGCTGCACCCGAAAAGAGAGAGGTTACGGAATGATTAATACAATAGTCATTTATGTTGTCAAGGTCACTGAAATTCATATTTTTTACTCTCGTATCATTCCATAATATCGCATTCCTAACTGGCTCGCCTTGTTTGTTTACAGCCCAGAATCCATCTCCCTGCCCCGTTATTCCCAGCCCAAGTATGTTCCATCTTTCCTTGTTTCTGTCATAAAGTTCCTTTATCGTGCTACAGAATACTCTGTAGAAGGAAAGCATATCGCTCTCGCATGCCCCGTCAAAGGGATGCAAAACTTGAAGCTGCTGTCCTGCGATATCAAGCTGCCCTCCGTTCCCATCAAGGAGAGCAGCCTTAAGTCTTGTCGTTCCTGCATCCACGCATATGAAACATCCGCCTGTCACTTTATATAATTGAGAGCCTGGTCAAAATCAGCAATTATGTCATTTACGTCTTCAATACCAACTGAAACTCTAATAAGCCCATCCGGTATTCCCATTTCCAATCTTTCCTCGGGAGCAATCTTTCCATGGGTCATGGTTGCCGGATGTTCAACTAGAGTATCAAGATCTCCAAGACTTACTGCATAGTATGCCATATTCAAGTGATCCGTAAGGGACCGTACTTCTTCAACTCCGCCCCTTATTATGAAGCTTACCATTCCGCCGAAGCCGTTGCTGAAAAGTTTTTTCGCAAGCTCGTGCTGTGGATGACTTTCAAGTCCGGGATATATTACTTTCTCCACATGTTTGTTGGTTTCAAGCCATTTGGCAAAGACCATCGCATTTTCGCAGTGGGCTTTCATTCTTAAGTGAAGAGTCTTGACTCCCCTGATTCCCAACCACATTGCAAACGGGCTGGGAACAGGTCCGAATTCCTGATAAACGCCACTCCTTACGCTTTCTATAAATTCGGCATCCCCGACTATGATTCCGCCAACATGATCTCCATGTCCATTCAAGTATTTTGTAGTGCTGTGAACGACCACATCAACTCCAAGTTCAAGCGGTCTGAAGAGATATGGAGTTGTGAAGGTATTGTCCACCATTGTTTTTATTCCTTTTGCCTTTGCCCATGCAACGACTTCGGGAACGTTGGTAACTTCAAGAGTTGGATTTAGTATACTTTCCATGTAGACAAGCTTTGTATTTGGTTTTACTGCCTTGTTAAGTTCTTCAACGGAAAGTTTTGGGACAAAAGTAACCTCTATGTTGAATTCCTTGAATATCTTAGTGAAAAGTGCATAAGTTCCGCCGTAAACCGTTTTGCAAGAGATTATATGGTCCCCACTGTGAACAAAGCTCATTATTGCATTGGTTATTGCAGCCATTCCTGAGGCTGTAGCCAGAGCTGAATCTGCGCCCTCAAGAGCAGCTACCTTTTCCTGGAATATGTTCTGGGTAGGGTTTCGTGAACGGCCATAGGTGAAGATACCCGCCTTGTCTCCTGAAAAATATCTGTCAGCCTTTTCCGGGGTGAATACGAAGGTGCTCGTCAGATACATTGGTTGAACGAGAGCTCCCGTTTCTTTGTCAGGATGCTGTCCTGCATGTACGGCTTTCGTTGCAAATCCACGTTTCTGTAAATCCATTTTTTACCTCCAAAGTATATTTTTTATTCCAAGTCTGCTATTTTGATTGCTATCTTTACATGACTGTCGGGGTTTTTAAGCAGTTCTTCAAACCCATCCTCAACTATCCTGTCAAGGGTAATCCTTCTCGTGATGATTTCGAGAGGCCTTACAACGCCTTTGGACATCGCATCAAGTACGATTGAAAGCTCGTCAATATATGCCTGTGAGGTGAGTAGTATCCTTTCGCCTTCCTGGAAGAGGTTCATTGGGAAAGAGGGTTCCTTTTCGTAAACTCCCATAACCATTACAATTGCGCCATTTTTACTTATATTGATCGCTTCTTTCAGGGTTGCCTCTAATCCAACGCATTCATACACAACATCGAACTTTCCATTGTTTGTCCACTCTTTTGCATATTCAATTACATTGACCTTCTTTGAGTCAGCATATATGCTAGCCCCCAATTTCTTAATGAGAGCTTCCTTCGTGTTTCCAGTTCCTATTACCATTATCTTTTCGGCGCCTGCAAGTTTTGCTGCGATAAGGCAGCTTATACCTATCATTCCAGGTCCAACTATTGCAACTTTCTTTCCCTTCAGACTTCCTACAATGTTCGTTATTAGTTTTGTTGAATGGACTCCGCAGGCCAGAGGTTCGGTAAGTACGGCCTCCTCAAGCGTAACGTTGTTAGGTATCTTGAAAGCCTGATATTTAGGAATGAGTATATATTCCGCAAAAGCTCCGTCATCGCTTATTCCATTGAAACCAAGTTTTTCGCAGATGTTTATCCTTCCACTCTTGCAAAATTCGCATTCCCCACAGACCAAGTTGCCTGAGGCAGTTATTCTGTCTCCAACCCTTACATTCTCAACTCCATCTCCCACTTCAGTCACGATTCCGGAAAATTCATGTCCCAAAATCAAGGGAGCCACCCGTCCTGTAAGCCTGTGGGGCTCTTTCACAGGAATGAAAATGGGTCCTACATATTCATGTCTGTCTGTTCCGCAAATACCTGCCCAGGCTACTTTTACTTTTATATAACCCGGTTTGATTTTTGGCTCAGTTACATCCATAACTCTTAAATCCTTGTAGCCATACCACACTGCAGCTTTCATAGCAAATCCCCCTTCAATTAAATACATCTCAAGTAAACAAAACGATTAATCAAACATTTTTTCAAACAATTCCTTTAAGGCATAAGAAATCGGCCTGCCGTTTCTGCAAGTTAAGTCACTGTTGTTTATTTTCTCCGACACAAACCTTGATACTCCATCAAGGAACTTTACAGAAGCCTTGCATGCCTCAGAAGGGTCATCTCTGTAAGGATACATGTCGAGAGATAGCCATCCCTTGTAGCCGGTTTTGTCAAGCCAGTACATAAGTTCAATAAACTGGGGGACATGGACCGAACCTGAAGGCATGTCGTCATCGCACCTTCCATAGTTGTCGTTCATATGAAGGTGAAACAGCCTTTTTTCATACATAAGTATGCTTGCGATCTCCGCTGGGTTCTCCAAGGCATTTAATGCATGCCCAACATCAAGGGTAACTCCTAGGTTGTCTCTTCCAACAGCTTGGCAAAGTGCAAGGGCTTTTCCGCCCGAATTTACAAAGCAGTTCAGTTTGGGCTCGCTCACTTTGTATTCCAGCCCAAGTTTAACTTTGGGGTTGTGATCTGCACAATCCCTGAGGCTTTCAACTAGGTTACGCCATGCATTTGGGTAATCACTTTCAAAAACGTAGTCAAAACCATCCTGTCCAAGCCAGAGGCTCACGACTGGAATATTCATAATTTGTGCAAGGTCCATTGCTTTTTTTGTAAGTTCAATGGCTTTTATCCTATCTTTTTCGTCCTTTGAGCTGAAAGAACCGTTTTTCCATTCCTTGTCGCAAACGAGCTCAACTCCCATGGAGGAGATGGTCAGCTTGTGCTTTAAAAGCAATTCCCTTACCCTATTTGCGTTCTCCTCGTTGACATCACCGGGATACGTCACCTCTATTCCGGATATGCCCTCTATTTTGGATATTTGCTCAACCCGCTCGTAGAAGTCAATATATTTTTTATAACCCTGGCTTACATATCTGTCACTGCCCATTCCATATATCCATACGCCAGCGCTTATTTTTACATCCATATTTTGTCCTCCTTCAATCCCCACCCAAATATGCCTGTGAAAGCTTTCCATCAGACAAGAGCTCACTGCTGCTCCCCGTTTTTGAAATGGTACCCGTTGAAATGAGGTAGCCCCTGTCTGCGATCGAAAGCACCTTCATGACATTCTGTTCAACGATTAGCATAGACACACCGTCTTTGTTTATTTTTTTAAGCGTTTCAAATATCTGATTGAGTATAATCGGTGCAAGTCCAAGTGAAGGTTCATCAAGCAAAAGAAGTTTGGGCCTTGCCATAAGTCCGCGGCTTATGGCAAGCATCTGCTGTTCACCTCCGCTCAGCAACCCTCCATATTGAGTTTGTCTTTCCTTCAGCCTCGGGAAGAGGCTGTAAACATATTCGAGGTCGTCACCTATCTGCTTTTTGTCGTTCCTCAAGAAAGCACCGACCATAAGGTTTTCGAGAACCGTAAGGTTTGGAAAAATCTGTCTTCCCTCAGGGACATGAACTATGCCCATACCTACGACCTTGTATGGCAGGAGAGGAAGCTTTTTATCAAAGAAACTTACGCTTCCTGACGCTGACTTGTGCATGGCGGATATTACTTTCAAAAGAGTCGATTTTCCTGCACCATTTGCCCCAAGTACAGCAACGACTTCCCCTTTATTGACTTCAAGGGATATTCCACGAAGAGCTTTTATTCCGCCGTAGTTTGCATAAAGTTTTTCAACTTTAAGCACGGTTATTCCTCCCCTCCCAGATAGGCTTCAATAACTATTTTGTCAGCCTTTATTTGTTTAGGAGTACCCTCAGCAATAGTCTTGCCAAAATTCAATACAATTATTTGATCGCAAAGACGCATTACAACGTCCATATGGTGTTCAATAAGGAACACGGTAAGTGAAAACCTTTTGTGAATATCCTTTACAAAGTTAACAAGATCCGCCGACTCATCGAAATTCATTCCTGCAGCCGGCTCATCCAGCAAAAGAAGTTTGGGATTTATAGCCATGGCCCTTGCTATTTCAAGTTTTCTCTGATGACCGTAAGGAAGACTTCCTGCTATTTTATCCTTTTTATCGTTGAGCCCAACGATTTCGAGCAGGTTCGTTGCTTTTCGCGTCAATTCAGACTCGCATTTATTAAATTTGCCAACCCTTATAAGAGCATCCATTAAATTATACTCAGCATCCTTGTGACAAGCAATCATAACGTTTTCTTGAACCGACAAATTGGTAAACAGCCTTATATTTTGAAAAGTTCGCGCAATGCCCAGCTGTGCTATCTGAAAAGCCTCCTTGTGTGAAATGTCTTCACCAATATATTTTATCGTTCCTGAAGTTGGTGCATATATGCCTGTTATGGTATTAAATATGGTAGTTTTCCCTGCGCCGTTTGGGCCAATGAGACCATACAACCCACCCTCATTAAGTTTTATTGAAAAATCATCTATGGCATGAACTCCTCCAAAGCTTTTGCTCAGGTTACTTATTTCAAGTATATTATTTATTTTGCAGCCTCCTCTTTTATGACTATGATTTTGTTTTGATGAAAGGAAGCTTTTTAAACCAGTTCAGTGAAACTTCCTTGTAGCCCATAAGGCCGGTAGGCCTTAAAGTTATAACCAATACAACGGCAACTCCGTAAAAAAGCATCCTGTAATTTGCAGCAGATCTCAATATTTCGGGAAGCAAGGTAATTAGCATACTTGCAAGAATTGAACCAGTAAGGCTTCCCATTCCTCCTATTACAACCGTTGTCGTGAGTTCAATCGATTTGTCAAGGTTAAACATCGCTGGGGTTATGAACATCATGTAATGGGCAAAAAGCGCGCCAGCCCATCCTGCGTATATTGCACTTAAAGTGAACGACATCTGTTTATATTTTGCCGTGTCAATTCCAACGGCTTCGGCTGCAACTTGCTGTTCTCTTATGGCCATAAGGTTCCTGCCATATTTTGAATGAATGAAATTCCATGCTCCTGCAATTGCAAGAACAACTGAAACCGCTACGACCGGAAGAGTTGTATATGGTTTTATTCCTCCGAATCCTCTTGCCCCTCCTGTGAATTTGTCCAGAAATTCCATAAGGAGTCTCACACATTCACCGAAACCAAGAGTTGCAAAAAGGAAATAATCTCCTGTCAATTTTAGTGTGATCTTGCCGAGCCCCAAGCTTAAAAGGCCCGCGAGCCCTGCTCCGACTATTAGTGCAGGAATAAAAGGTACATGGTATCTGGTGGTCAGTATTGCTGAGGTATAAGCTCCTATAGACATAAATCCTGCGTTTCCAAATGAAAACAGTCTTGTAAAACCTGTCAGTACGGAAACTCCCAGCACCGCAATAATGTTTATTCCAGTTAGTATCAGTAGCCCTAACACATATCCATTCATTGTTTCAGCAACTCTCTTAAGCTTTTTCCTGAACTGCTTTTCCAAACAGTCCTGACGGTTTGATAAGCAAAACAGCAACAAGCAATATATAAGTGACTAAGTCCCTCAGCGCTGAGCTTACATATCCGGAAACGAATACTTCAAGTATTCCAATTGTAAGCGCTCCAATAACAGCCCCCTTTACACTTCCAAGCCCTCCAAAAACGGAAGCGATGAAAGCTTTGAAGGCAACGTTTCCCATCTGGGGATATAGGGTATATTTCATTCCGTAAAGAAGCCCTGCGACTCCAGCAAGCGAACCTGCAAGGAAAAAGACGTACATTATATATCTATCGATGTTTATTCCCAAAAGCGAAGCTGTATTCATGTTTGATGAAGCAGCTCTGACTGCAAGTCCAAATTTTGTCTTTGTAATAAGCAGCTGTAATAGTATCAAGACACCAAAGGCGATTATCAGAGAAGACATATCCAGAACTCCAATTTTTGCTCCTAAAAAATTTATGGATTCTACTGGAACCACCGGTGGAAACATTTTAAACTTAGGGCTGTAGAAAACTATTATGAAGTTCTGAAAGGTAATCGAAAGCCCCATTGCCGCTATCATAAGGAACATGGTGGGCGCATTGTTATTTCTTATCTTTTTGTAAACAAGTTTTTCATTTAGTGTACTAATAATTCCTGCTCCCGCTATTGCAAAGATGGCACAAAGCCAGAAAGGAAATCTTCCCAAGGTCAAGGCCAGAAATCCTATATACGTTCCAAGCATTGCGACATCACCGTGAGCCCAGTTGGAAAAGCCCAGCAGGCTGTAAACCAAAGCATAGCCCGTAGCCATTAGTGCATATATTCCTCCAACCGAGATTCCGTTTATAAGTTCCTGTAAAAGCATTTGCATTTAGCCCGCCTTATTTCTATTAGATATAAGGGAGAAACAGACTCTCCCTTATATCTTATATTGAAGTCAATAGTCTATGGTTTGAAGTCTCCAACGTATACGAACTTTGCTGATTTTATTTCATAAACGCTGGCCGGTTTGCTAGGGTTGTGGGTCTTCGGGTCAACCGTCATCACGCCCATAAGTCCCTGGAAGTTTTTAGTTGTTTCAAGTGCATCCTTAAGTGCAGTCCCGTCAACTTTTCCTGCTCTTTCGAGTGCATCTTTTATCCAATACAAGCCATCATGGGCAAAGAGAGCTTCTGTTTCAGGAACAAGATTGTTGTATTCTTTCATGCATTCGTCGTAATAAGGCTTTGTTGTTGGGTTAGCGAAAGATGGCTGTGAGGTATAATAGCATCCCTCAAGAGCAGTTCCTGCCATTGTAAGTAGTTCCTTTGAGTCCCATCCGTCTCCGCCAAGGAAGACTGACTTTATTCCAAGTTCCCTTGCCTGGTTTGCAATAAGTGCAACGTCTTTGTAAATCCATGGAATAAAAACGATATCAGGTTTTGCCACAGCAATCTTGCTGAGCTGAGCTCTGAAGTCATTTTCTCCGGAGTGGCCCTGAACCTTTACAGCTGTCTTTCCGCCGTCTTTTGTAAATTCATCATCAAAGTACTGGGTAAGTCCTGTCGAATAATCCGAGCCGATATCCGTTATTATGGCAGCCGTCTTTGCCCCCAGTTTCTTGGCGGCAAAGCTTCCAAGAACCTGCCCTTGGAACGGGTCTGTGAATCCTATTCTGAATGAATATGGATGAAGGTTACCATTTGCATCAACTGTAACTAGAAGATTTGAAGTTGCAGTTCCAATCAAAGGAACTTTTTTCAGATCGGCAATTGGTGCCATCGCTATGTTGCAGGCTGAGAAGTTAGTTCCTACAACGCAAAGAACCTTGTCAATATCAACCAGTTTATTGAAAGCATTTACTGAATCAACTGGCTGCCCTCTTCCATCAAGGCCAATTATTTCAACTTGTCTTCCCAAAATTCCACCCGCGGCGTTTATGTCTTTTGCACTCAGTTTCATTCCATTGAGTCCTGCTTGTCCCCAAACAGCTGAATCACCTGACAAAGCCCCAATGTATCCGATCTTTATAGTATCTTGTGATTTTTGAGCTGTACTCCCGCATCCCATCAAGCTGATGGACACCATTGCAAGAACTAAAATTAGAACCAAGATTCGGCCCAATTTTGAGTTGCTCATGCTAATCCTCCCCTAATATTATCATCGTAGCTTCAAGATGTCGTTAAAATCGATCCACCAGAACCTTCCTATTTTCATGAGTTGACACGTTTTGCTGGGTATAGCCTAGTGCTTGTGACAGCATTTATGTCATAGCGATCACCTCAATCTCAAGCGGGCTTTCGCGCGGCAAAGCGGCAGCCTGGATACAAGACCGGGCTGGTGCTGAATCGGGAAAATATCGGCTGTATTGTTCGTTGAAAGCATTGAAATCAGCCATATCAGTCAGAAAAACAGTCGTCTTGACAATATTCGCCAGCGTACAACCAGATTGTTTCAGAATGGCCTGGATATTTCGCAAGCACTGATCAACTGCATCGCCAATGGATTTCACATTCAGGTCACCAGTTGCCGGATCTATCGGCAACTGGCCCGATACAAACAACAGATTACCTGCCTGAATGGCCTGTGAATAGGGGCCGATTGCCGGAGGCGCCGCTAGTGTCTGAATTACAGTTCGATTCATAGTGTTCTCCTCTATAAATTTCTGGCTGAATTCAAAATGCTCTCGATCCAAGATCTTGATAGATTCATGGATCAACGTTTATTCAACATGATATCTAACAAAACATCATTCATATTCGGCATGCCTTCTTTGGGGCCAGTGCAGCAGCCAACGCCAAGTCGGAATCATGGGCACCTGGAATATTGACTGCCATTGCATTTTTGATAATCCCTTGGCTGGCCCGGACAACTATTCCTTTAATGGGTTCATCCGGAATCTGACTTTTGGCCACAGCTGCTGCATAGGCAACAGCGATGGGTTCTGTGCAGCCAACCGCAATGACCAGTTCTTTTTCCAATAGACCGAGATAATCAAAGTGACTCATTATTCTTGCTCCTCAATGACATTCTTCATGAGTTTTGTTTGTTAGCCGCAGTGGCCTCGATGGTTGCACGGAGACCTGCTCCACCACTGCCGACGTGTGACATGTCGTCCTGGTTTCTGAGAAAACGAGCCTCCCGCACGTAGTTGTAAACCGTGTAGACAGAGACTCCCATCTCGCGTGCAACAAGATGAGTGGCATCCTTAATGTCAAAGACCCCCATCCCATAGAGTTCTGCCACAATGAGCCTGTTTCTCTTCGTAGAGGACATACTCTGCTGACCCTCCACTCTACTGAGAGCCCTGTTAAGACTCGCGCGAACAAGGTCTGAGACACTGGAGGGAAACGTCTCACCCGGAAGCGGCCGGGATTGAGTATCCTTCGAAGAAGCAGTCTCCAGGTAATCTATGAGTGGTGCGGACATGTCCATGTTGAAGCACAGAAAGCCGATTGGCTTTCCGAGATCGTTTCTAATAACGATAGACAATGACCTGAGCGTTCGGCCGTCGCTGGTCGTGGTCAGATAACTATCAAACACACTATCATTGCTAGTCTCTGCACGCTTGAGGATCTCGATGCCATAGTCCGTCATAGGCGCACCAACTGTTCTACCGGTCACGTTCCCATTCTCGATCTTGATGACTGAATGCAACAAGTCGTCGGTCGCATGGAGGACAACTTCGAAGTGCTTTCCAAGGTACTGTGCCAGACCCTCTATGATGGGCTCCAATGCTTTCAAAATGACTCTATCACAAGACATGCCTACACTGGTCTGCATCGAGACGGTCTTGGCAGTTCTGTGCGTCTTGTCCACGAGTTTGCTCATCATGCCTCCTCAACTGATCTTGACATCTCTTCATACTGTATACGCATACAGGAAAAAATTGCAATAGTGTTCGCGCCAAAAATGTAACAATTGTTCCTATTGTACTACATTGCTTTCCCTGTAACCCGGACAGTCCTTGTATTCAGTTTAGTCTACGGAGCATGCCGAGCCGTGAATATGAGCGATGTGGAACGCCAACAATGCGTACGTCTCTTACCACAAGTAACTGGCATTGACCTCTATTTACAATGTACATATACGGGGAAAATGCAAAATTGCAATAGAATCTACACCAAGAATGTAACAATTGTTTTCTAAGATGCCAGCACAGGCTGAACCTCAGTCCTGCTACAACACGTACATCTTCTTCCATTGTTTCTCCTCAGTCACCTGGTTGGAGTAGATTTATCCGTGAGGCAACGATGAAATTTGGAGTAGAAAAGAGATGAGGCAATACGTCCGCTTGACAAGATGCTGCGCCCGCGTACACTGCGCAAAGAACAACAACTTCGGAGCGAACAACAGAGGCGATCGTGGACCCAGACAGTGGATCGGAGCGACATAGTACCCTGCGACGTCCGAGCAGCTGATTCTGATGGTCTTCTTTATAGCGTGACACAATCATCCCTCGCGCCTGCCAGCGGTCTGATTACCTGACCGGCGGCCGGATGAGTATGTCCCCTGTACTATCATTCCTTTGCTGGAGGTCAGTGCCGTGAGCACTCCCATTGTCCCAACCGAAGTCACAAAACGCAAGCGCGACGAGGTCCCAGCTCAGATGTCGAAGCGTCTCGCGTCTTTTGCCTGCATGGATTCGGCCGCCGTCATGAGCCAGCTTGGCACGAGCTCCACAGGGCTCACCAACCGGGTGGTTGACGATCGCCTGGTCCAGTATGGCCACAATGAGGTCGCGCGCGAAAAGCGCATTTCGCCACTCAAGCGACTGATCGCTATTCTGTCTAACCCGCTGTCCATCCTGCTGATCATCCTGGCAATCATCACCGCCGTCACTGGTGGTGGTCCCGGCGTCTATTTGATCCTTCTCATGGTCATCCTTGGCGCCGCTCTGCGCTTCTTCCAGGAACAGCGGTCAGACAACGCCGCCGAGGCCCTTCAGAAGATGGTCACGACAACGGCGACGGTCATCCGGGACGGCGACACAAAAGAAGTTGCCCTCAAGGACATCGTCCCCGGAGACCTGGTCTCCGTCTCCGCAGGGGACATGGTGCCCGCCGACGTGCGCCTCATCACCGCTAAGGATCTGTTCGTGAGCCAGGCAGCCCTCACCGGAGAATCCTTGCCCGCCGAGAAAAACGCCGACGTTGTGGATTCCTCTCAGACGGATGTGTTGAGTATGCCGAATCTGTGCTTCCTGGGCACGAACGTCGAAACCGGCTCTGCAACGGCGGTTGTCGTGCAGACAGGAAAGGACACCTACTTCGGGTCCCTCGCCAGCAGCATCGTCGGTCACCGCGAGCTGACCAGCTTCGATAAAGGTGTCAACAACTTCACCTGGCTGATGATCAAGCTGATGCTCGTCATGGCACCTGCCGTGTTCCTCATCAACGGTCTGGTGCGGCACAACTGGATGGAGGCCTTTCTCTTTGGCCTCGCTGTCGCTGTGGGGCTGACCCCCGAAATGCTCCCAATGATCGTCACCGTCAACATGAGCAAGGGCGCTGTCGTCATGTCGCGCAAGAAGGTCATCGTCAAACGCCTGAACGCCATTCAGAACTTCGGGGCCTTGGATATCCTTTGTACCGACAAAACGGGCACCATCACCCAGGGCCGCGTCGAGCTGGAAAAACATGTGAATGTCCTGGGGCACGAGGATGGTCATATCCTGGACATGGGATTCCTCAACAGCTACTACCAGACCGGCCTGAAGAACCTCATGGACGTTGCCATCCTGGCTCACCTTGACAAGGCCCGGGAGCTTGTCGAGGAGGCAAAGTACAGCAAAGTGGACGAGATTCCTTTCGACTTCTCGCGCAAGCGCATGTCCGTTGCCGTGACAGATGGCGGCGGGACCGACTTGCTTATCTGTAAGGGCGCCGTCGAAGAAGTCATGGCGCTGAGCACCAGCGTTGCCCTCGACGACAAGAGGTCTCCCCTGGATGACGCCCAACGTGCAACGGCCCTGAAGCTGGTGGCTGACCTCAACGGACAGGGATTCCGGGTCCTGGCCCTCGCCACGTCCAGCTCCGATCACGGTGCCTCAGACCGCATCTACACGGTGAACGACGAACACGACCTCACCCTGCTGGGCTTTCTTGCCTTCCTGGACCCGCCCAAACCCACGGCAGGAGAAGCCATCGCGACACTTCATTCCAATAGCGTCGACGTCAAGATCCTGACCGGCGACAGCGACCTGGTCACCGTGAATATCTGCCACCAGGTTGGCATAACCGAGCCACACGTCCTCCTGGGTCCGGCCATAGAAGAGATGTCTGACGACGATCTGGCTGCAGGGGTCGAAGATACCGTCGTCTTCGCCCGGCTCTCACCACACCACAAGGAACGGATCATCCGCGCGCTGCAATCCCGCGGCCACGTGGTTGGCTTTCTCGGCGACGGCATCAACGACGCACCCGCTCTCCGCACAGCGGACGTAGGGATCTCCGTCGACTCGGCAGTCGATATTGCGAAGGAATCATCAGACATCATCCTGCTGGAAAACTCACTTCTGGTCCTGAAAGACGGTGTCATCGAAGGCCGAAAGGTCTTTGGCAACGTCATCAAGTACATCAAGATGGCTGCCAGTTCCAATTTCGGCAACATGTTCAGCGTCGTGGGTGCCAGTGCGTTCCTCCCGTTCCTCCCTATGCTGCCGCTGCAGATATTGACCAACAACCTGCTGTACGATTTGAGCCAGACCACCATCCCGACAGACACAGTCGACGAAGAATGGCTTACCAAACCACGGAAGTGGGAACTTGGCAACCTGCGGCGCTTCATTGTGATCATCGGACCCATCAGCTCCGTCTTTGACTACCTGACGTTCTTCATCATGCTGGTTGTGTTCAAGTGCTGGAACAACCCAGCGCTGTTTCACTCCGGCTGGTTCGTGGAATCGCTGTTCACCCAGACGCTTATCGTCCACGTCATCCGTACCAACAAGATCCCATTCATCCAGAGTCTGGCCAGCAAACCGCTGCTCATCAGTTCGGTGGCGGTCGTCGCCACGGGCGCACTGATGACTGTCATTGGGCCAATCGCACGCATCCTGGGCTTTGTCACGCTGCCGCCCCTCTACTGGCTGCTCCTGCTGGGCATGCTATTGACCTATGTTGTTCTCACTCAGATGGTCAAGACCTGGTTCATTCGCCGTTTTGGTGACGTCTGACAGGTAGTGCCACCAGGGAGACAGCACGTGAAACCATATCGCGGTCGTATCCTGTGGGTCGACCTGACAGCGGGCACCTGCACCAATGAGGAGGTGCCGGAGTCGGTCTACCGCGCGTACCTCGGCGGACTCGGGCTTGCCGCGACCATCCTGTACGACCGCATGCCCGCAGGCGCCGATCCTCTTGGTTCTGACAACATCCTCGCCTTCGTCTCAGGCCTGCTGACGGGTGCGGGCAGCCTGTTCACCGGACGGTGGATGGCCGCCGCCAAGTCACCGCTGACGGGAACATGGGGCGACGCCAATTGTGGCGGTACCCTGTCTCCCGCCATCAAGCAGTGCGGCTATGACGGCATCTTCGTGACAGGCGCGAGCGACCACCCTGTCTACCTCTACGTCGACAACCATGGCCCCGAGCTGCGCGACGCAACAGCCCTATGGGGCAAGGACACAATCGAGACTGAAGCGGCACTGAAAAAGCTGGTCGCCGGAAACCGCGAGCCGTCCGTCGCATGCATCGGCCCGTCCGGTGAACGCCTGTCGCTCATCGCCGGCATCAGCAACGACGGTGGCCGCATGGCTGCCCGCTCCGGACTCGGCGCGGTCATGGGGTCCAAGATGCTGAAGGCTGTCGTGCTGTCCGGATCACGCCCGATCGGGAGCGAGGACCCACGCGAGATGACACGGCTGAGCCGCTCGTGCGCCCAGCATGTCACGCACGGCATCCCGCTGCCGCCCGGCTGGGCAATGCCGGTGCTGGGCGCCGCACTGCGCCACCTGCCCACTGCCGTCCGCATGGACGGCCGTCTGTCCATCCCCATGTTCCGCAAGTGGGGGACGTGTGGCATGGACCAGGCGTCGGTCGAATGGGGTGACACACCGGTGCGCAACTGGTCCGGCAGCGAGAGGGACTACCACAGGAAGCTGTCCGACGCCATCGATCCGGACCGCATTCTGGCACGCGAACAGCGCAAGTACCACTGCTACTCGTGCCCCCTTGGCTGCGGCGGCATCTGCGCGTGGGAGGGGAGCGAGGCACACAAGCCGGAATACGAGACGATTGCAGCCTTCAGTGCCCTGCTCATGTGCACTGACCTGGACGCCGTATACGCTATCAACGACCGGCTGAACAGGGCCGGGATGGACACGATCTCCGCCGGCGGCACGATCGCATGGGCCATGGAAGCATGGGAAAAGGGTGTCATCACGTCCGCCGACACCGATGGGCTCGAACTGCACTGGGGCGATTCGGCCGTCGTCCAGCGCCTCGTCGAGCTCATGATTGCGCGAGAGGGGATCGGCAGCCTGCTGGCAGATGGGTCCCTGCAAGCTGCGCGCCATTTTGGGCACGGTTCAGAGTCGTTTGCGATCCAGGCGGGTGGTCAGGAGATTGCCATGCACGACCCTCGCCTGGACCCGGGCTATGCGCTGCACGCAAGCGTGGAGCCGACGCCGGGGCGCCATACGACAGGGTGCCAGGTCTACTATGACATGTACCGCCTCTGGACGCGCGTGACTGGCCTGCCAAGGCCACGTCTGCTGTCCGCCAAGGCCGGCAAGTACCGCGCGGACGCCGCGCAGGCTGCGATCGCTGTCGCAAACAGCTGCTTCACCCAACTGTATAACGGGGCCGGATTGTGCATGTTTGGAGCTATGCTTGGCGTCGACAATATCCCGGTGTTCGAGTGGTTGAACGCGGCGACCGGCTGGCATATGACGCCTGAGGAGTATATGACGGCGGGCAGGCGCATCCAGACCATTCGACAGCTGTTCAACGTGCGCGAAGGCATCGACCTGCACTCACTGACCATCAGCCCCCGCGCGGCCGGCCATCCACCTCTTCAGCGCGGCGCCAACCGTGGACGGTCTATCCCACTCACAGCCCTGATGCATGACTACTGGGAACGCATAGGCTGGGGGGCTGACACGGGCGTTCCCACCGCCCAGACACTGCGGGAACTGGGTATCGAAGGAAATCTGATACCCTCGGCCGCGGCCCGAGGTCATGCCAGCACTTCGTCTGAATGATGGGAGGAGGAGACATGGCATACAGCATTACCGATACTTGCATCGGGTGCGGCCTGTGCACACACATCTGCCCGGTCACCGCCATCGGAGGGCAACTACACACACGGCACACGATTGATGCCGACATGTGTATCGATTGTGGCGCATGCGGAAGAGTCTGCCCGGCCTCTGCCATCCAGGACAGCACTGGGTCGATGTGCACGCTGCTGAAGCGCGAAGACTGGCCGCGGCCCGAGGTGGACAATACCCTCTGCGTTGCCTGTATCGCCTGCATCCAGGCATGCCCCGTCAGTTGTCTGGGCCTCGGGCGCGCGGACCCACGAGACCACCACGCCAGACCTGTCCTCAAGATGCCGGACAGGTGCATAGGATGTGGCTTCTGCGCGGATTCCTGCCCCGTAGGCGCTATCACGATGAGGTAACGCGACCGGCTGACGCTCCTGCCCTATCGGATCCGCCGCGGACGGAACGCTCGATTGGCCCAGCACAGGGCTTCGCGGTCGGTGACCTCGTGGAAGTCCTCGTAGAACTGCCCGACAGCCATCAGCCATTCGGCCGCATGGACTGCCACAACACGGTACCCCTGCTCGACCAGCTGACGCATCACTTCCTTGTCCACGACCGGCGTTCCGACCGTGGGGACGCATCCCATGCTGGTGACGACATCCACAGCAGCGATCATCGTCGCTCCGGTTGCGATACCGTCGTCCACAACCAGCACACGGGCGCCGCGTTCCCATGTCTGGGGGATGTAGCGCTCGAACAGTTCTGCGTACAGGACAAGACGTTCCTTCTCGAAGCCGATCTCGGCGTCGAGGTGCTCGCGCGGTTCGTGTGCGGATTCGGGTGACAGGATGGTGGCGAAACTGCCGTTTCCGGCATAGCCGAGGGCCCCTACGGCAAGTTCACGGTTGGCGTCAGCACGGATCTTGCGGATGAGCAGGACACCAAACGGCAAGCCGAGCTCCTGGGCGACAACAGATCCGACGATGACCCCGCCGCGTGGAATCCCACAGCAAAGGTCGAAGGTCAACCCCTGGTCACGGACCTCACTTGCCAGCTTGGCTCCCGCTTCTTCCCGCGACAGGAAGACCATAGCGTTCCTCCCATTAGGTCATGCTCGACGGTGTCGGAATCTCCGCTGACATCAGCATGACAGAACAGGGAATTTGGTCAACACCCTGGACCCGGTGTCAACCGGACCCTGAGAAATCGTGTCGGAGGGCTTCAGACCTCGAGATACCAGACGATGGCGGTCTCGTCCTCGCTACCCGGCGTGGCCTGCAGATAGAAACGGTCGAACCCGCCGATGACAAACCCGTAGTCACGGTAGAACATGCATGCTGTCACGTGGATGTCCTGCGTTTCCGCACGCAGCCAGTGCAGTCTCCGGGCAAGAGCCCATGCCTTGACAGTATTCATAAGCAACGTCGCGATGCCGTGATGAAGGTGGCCATGCTCAACGCGCAGGCCCCAGACACGCGCCATGTTGTTGTGATCTTCCTGGACACACACCTGTCCTACGAGTTGCTCTTCGATAAATGCGAGATAGATGGCCGCATCATCTCTGCCGAGATAGGCACGGTCGGGACAGCAGACCTCTGCCTTCTCATACGGCTGTTGGACGGAATCGACGTCAAAGTCATAGTTGTCACCGCACATGGACACCTTGACACGCGCCTTCACGACCAAGTTGGGGCGGAGCCTGTCCACGTAGCCAGCCATGTCTGGCGTCGCCCGCACAATTCGTATGTCGAGACCAGTCATGTCATCCACGACCATATCATACACGAACGGCGCGCCGAAGCGGGAAGCCGGCATTCACAACCAGACACTGCTTCCTGAGGACACGCACTGGACGCTCTCCTCCGCGGTTCGTCCCCGCCTTCGTGAGGATCACGTACAAACCTCCTGGCCTGTCATTTCCTCGCAGGCGCGAATCCATGTGTCCTGTCGAACGCGCGGCAAAGGTGTAACAGTCTCGAAGGAAATGGAACCGTCCCGAGAATGTTACACTTCTTCTGCATCCACCATGAATTCAGATGATGCGGCGCGCCTGTTGTCCTCGACATCGCCTGAGATATACTGCAGGCAGAAACATGGATCCTCGTTGTGAGGCGAATAGTTGAGACAGCAACTGTTCCGGTCGATGCTGACATGCACGCTCGTCATCCTGACTGCATGGAGCGCCGGATGTCGAGCAAGTACGACGGACATTCAGGAGGCACCTATGGGAATCACGGTTACCAGCACGGCATTCACCCCTGGCAAGCCCATCCCGGTCAAGTATACGGGGCAGGGCGAGGACATTTCGCCGGACCTTTTCTGGAGAGACACGCCGTCCGGCGTCGTCAGCTTTGCCCTTGTCTGTGACGATCCTGATGCCCCCGCCGGGACCTGGGTCCACTGGACCATGTGGAACATTCCTGCCGCATCGACGGGGCTCGCACAGGACGTGCCCACGAATGCGTCCCTGCCTGACGGTTCGGTACAAGGTGTCACCAGCGCGGGCACGTCCGGGTACCACGGCCCGATGCCACCACACGGCAACGCCCATCGGTACTACTTCCGAATCTACGCTCTGGACACGATGCTGTCCCTCCCGACATCGGCGAACCGGACACAGCTCGACGCAGCCATGAGGGGACATGTCCTGTCGCAAGGGCAGTTGATGGGGACGTATCAGCGGCAATAGCAGAGGTTCCCGAGGTTAGCAGGCGTCACGCAGACTCACAGCGGAACCCTGCAGCGTGGTCGCCCTACTCGGGCGCCTACTGTGGGGTCGAGGCTCCCCCGGAAACGGTCGTGGTGCTGACGGTAATGGTGACAGTCTTCCTAAGTGGCTCCCACTGGACGTCTGCACCAAGGTGCTCACTGACGAAGCGCACTGGCAGCATGGTCCTGCCGTTCATGATGGCTGCCGGAACGTCCAAGGTGACCGCCTTGCCGTCGACGACGGCAGTCCGATTGCCGATCTGAAGCAACAGGGTCGTGCCGTTGAACACCATTTCGACACTGCGCGTTTCGGGGACCCACGTGATTACGCCGCCCAGACCCTCAATGATGGGGCGCAATGGCACCAGCGTTCGACCGCTCACAATGACAGGAGGAGTGTCCAGGGTCACGAGCTGGCCGTCCAGATGGGCGACCTTGCTGCCCACGGAAAGCGTGATGATGTGCTGGTTCGGGTCGACGGACTTCTTGAACGTCGCCAGGAAGGACTTGCTGGCATCCATTGTGAGCGCGAACGGATTGGCTGTTCCAGTGATACTGCCGCTCCACCCCGTGAACTCCCATCCGGCAGCCGGCTTTGCGGTGACCGTCACCGTACTCCCTGCAGGATACGATTTCGTCTGTGGCTCCATGCTCAACAAGCCATTGCCAATGATCGTAGCGAGCAGCGTGTATGATGCGGGAGTGACCCCACCGATGACGTACTGTGCCATGGTCTGCTCGTTGCCGTTGAACCAGTCCAGGTCGACGTTGTGCCCTTCAATGCCCGGAACGGTCCCAGTGTCAGTATACTGCCAGAATGCCCACGAGCCCCACCCGCCCGTGTTTGGCTGGGCGGCAGCAGCATAGCCCGCTAGCCAGAGATGATAGCGCCCCTCGATGGTCGGGTCGGCGTTGTGGAGGTCCGCAGCGACAGAAGCGCTGCAGTAGATCACCGGGTTGACCCCCTTGGCCGCTCGCACGGCACCCGCCCATTCGTCGATCCAGTGCACCATCGCTATGCCATGGATATTGAACTTTGGCTCGATGTCCAGAACCGGGAAGAGAAAACCGGGGGCAATATACTGTCCCGCGACCTGGAGGAAGTAGGCCGCCTCGGCGGCGGCGGGGTTGTCAGCCGGCCAGCAAATGTGATAGACGCCTGTCAGCAGCCCCGCTGAGCGCGCACCTGGTACCAGCATGCTCATGGCGGCGTCCGTGATGTTCAGTCCTTCGGTCGCCTTGACATAGGCAAACTGAAAGCCCGTAGCGCGCACGGCGGCCCAGTTGAGGGGGTTTCCTGCCCGATCACTGCTCTGCCACCGCGAAACGTCGACCCCCTGAATCATCCCGACCCTCATCTGCGCGGGGATATTGATGCTGCCCGTGGGACAGGTGATGCGGACGAGACTCTCATAGGTTCCCGCCGGCATGCCGGTTCGCTGCACTCCGACGTTGATGCGCTGGCTTCCGCTGACAGGCAGGCTCCCTGTCAAGGGCGAAACTCCGACCAGCCACGAAGCAC
>Ga0209840_1000024_pt1 | contig 39042 bp, 30 predicted proteins | sample PersoiDNA2013190_FD_185802 | JGI IMG/M metagenome (GOLD analysis project Ga0209840, IMG submission 185802) | Permafrost soil microbial communities from the Arctic, to analyse light accelerated degradation of dissolved organic matter (DOM) -... | ecosystem: Environmental > Terrestrial > Soil >... | reverse complement strand
CACGGAAAAGATCAAGGATATCGGAAAGAAGACTTCGGAGACAGTAAAAGACGCCGGGAAAGATCTGGAAAAGGCCGGCAAGGATGCGAAGGCGTCAGTTGATAAGGCTGGGAGAGAAGTAAAGAAATCGGCGAGAAACGTAAAGCGAGAGGCCAGCAAATAGCGTTAGGGGTAGGCACATCCAAGCCTCGCCTCCTGGCGAGGCTTTGATGGTGGTGCGTCACAAACGCGAATGTGAGGCCAGCCGCTCAGGGGCCGATCATATCTAGATTCTAGAAAACAATAGTCTCGGGGCTGGCTCGGCAAGCAGCACAACTCAACAGGGGGGGTAGTCTTATGAGGACTCAGCGTCGCATGGTTGTTCCCGCGCAACCCGTCGAGTTGGTACAAGGGCAATACGTCGAACCGCGCCGCAGGTACTTGCCCTATCCGGCGGCTCCCATAGTCGGCGCCGTGGCCGGCGTGTCCGGGGTCCTCGTGATAATCTCGACGTTTTTCTCATGGATCTCGGGGAGCGGAGTGACGGGCTGGTCGATGATGTCCAAGGGCGGCTTCGGGACGTCGCAGAACTTCCTGTTCTCCACCGGCGGGAGCCGGATCGTCTTCAGTGGTTTCTGGTCGCTGCTGTTCGGCGTACTAATCGTTGCGGGCGCGGTGACCCTCATCACCGGCTGGGGGGGCGCGAACGGTCTTGTCCTGACTGCGGGCATCCTGGGTCTCATCATATCGGTATTGAGCATCGTGATGATCTACACGCTCAAATTGCAGTCGTTAACTCCGGGGGCAGGACTGTGGATGTTCGCGGTGTTCTCTCTCATTGCGGCGGTCGCTGGAGGCGTGGGTCAATCGCAGATGGATTACATGGCCGAGGGCTAGGCGTCGCCGAGCGGAGGCGCGCCAGCCGGCGGTTATTGTCCTAGCTCAGGCCGAGCACACATCTGCAATTACGATTAGGAGGTAAAAAGGATGCTGAAGTGGGCTGTTGTATTCTTGATCATCGCTATAGTAGCGGCGGTCCTCGGTTTCGGAGTACTCTCTGGCGCGGCGGCTACGATCGCCGAGATACTGTTCATCGTGTTCCTGATTCTCGTGATCGTCTCGTTTATTTTCGGATGGAGAGGGCGCCACGGCGCTTAACGATCGGGAAGTCGGGACTCTAGAAGCATCACCCGGTCGCGTATCGTAATCATCATTAATACTTAACGACTGTCCACGACGACAGCCTGCTTCCCCGCTCCATCCTTATACGCATAGTAGCCCGGAAGGAAGGCCTTGATAGTATAAAACTGTTTAATGGAAATGCAGCTTTCTCAACTAGAACAAGCGAGTATTGCTAACGTTTTGCTAACGAACTCCGCGGCACCAAGCGGTACGGGACGACACCAGACGGCACGGCGGTCACCGGTCTCGAAAACCGTTGAGCCTTCAGCCTGGAAGTACTGAGGCCGGGGTCACCGCGCGCCGCAGGCGCGTGGGGTGGTTCGAATCCTTCTCCCTCCGCCAGAGCCCTCGTTGTGTCAACCTGGAGTAAAAGGAAATTTACTGACTATGCTATTCAATTCTTTTTCAAGATCTCTGCGTGGGACCGCCTCCACAACGTAGAAGACCTCGCCCCGGAGAAGACCTATAACCCTTGTATCCCCGATCCTAAAATGGCCTAGCTTTACCTTGTCCCGCATTTATTGTATAAACCCGCAAGGAGCGAGCCCTTGAACTGCTGAAGAATGCTTGAGAAAGGGAAATTCCGGCAATTAGGGGTCGCTATGAGAGAAAATCCAGCGGGTGAAAGCCAAGACCGGCCAATCAGGCTGCTTTTCGACCGCCGTCTGAGGCTGGAGTTCCGGGGAGCGAAGATAACCACTGACGCTGGTCTGCTGGCTGTAAGAGAGTTTGACGAGATGATGGGTCTCACCGACATGGCGGGGGACTTGATAGTCGAGGGCAGGACCGGGAAGAACATACAGCACCGGATACCGGGACTCCTGAGACAGTCTGTTTACGCTCGTCTCGCCGGCTATGAAGACACCAACGACCACGAGGGGCTCTCCCGCGACCCGGCGATGAGGGCGGTCATAGGCAAGAGGGCTCTCGATAGGACGGCGGCAAGTTCGGGAACGGTGTCGCGCTTCGAGACAGAGATCCTCGCCCAGGAGCAGAATATCGAAGCCCTTTCCACCCTCAACAGCGCGTGGGTCTCCAAAGCCGTGTCGCTCTCAAAGGCGAAGAAGATAATCCTCGACATCGACAGCTCGAAATCACCCGTCTACGGCAGCCAGGAGGGCAGCGCCTATGACGGGCATTTTGAATCCACCTGCTATCATCCGCTCTTCTGCTTCAACAACTACGGTGACTGCGAAGGAGCGGTACTGAGGCCCGGCAACGTCCACTCCGCTGACGGCTGGCGTGAGTTTCTCTCCCCCATAGTGGACAAGTACAAGAACATGGAAAAGAAGCTCTACCTGAGAGGAGACGCGGCCTTCGCCTCCCCGGATGTGTACGAATACCTTGAGGACAAAGGAATTCTCTACGCCATCAGGCTCAAAGCGAACAACAACCTCTACCGCCAGATAGACCACCTCATGACCCGACCGGTTGGAAGGCCATCGAAGAAGCCAAAGGTGTTTTGCCACGCCTTCTCTTACAGGGCGGCATCATGGAAGAAGCCGAGAAGGGTCGTCGCCAAGGTTGAGTGGCATATCGATGAGCTCTTCCCCAGGGTGGGCTTCATCGTCACCAACATGACCTCCTCTCCCCAAAGCGTGGTCCATTTCTACAACAGGCGCGGCACCTGCGAACAAAACATCAAGGAAGGGAAACACACCCTTACCTGGACGAGGCTCTCCTGTGCGAAGTATGTGTCCAACAGGGTGCGCCTGGCCCTGTTCATGCTCGCCTACAATCTTGGCAACTTCCTGCGCCGCTTCGCACTTCCGAAAGAGGTCTCACACTGGTCGCTTACCAGCATTCAGCTCAAACTCGTGAAGATAGGGGCGAAGATAGTCTCCCACTCCAGGATGACCATCTTCCAGATGGCGGAGGTCGCTGTTCCCGAGAAGCTGTTCCGGTCGATGCTCTCACGAATCCACCGCCTGGGAAGGGCATGCATGAGGGCACCGACCTTGAGCTTGTGAAGGACGGGAATAGAAAGCAAGGTGGATTCACATGCGGGACAACTGTCACTCAACAAGGGAAAACCTTGAGGCCTGGGGGTGACATAGAGAGGTTGGTTGGCGAGCGAGCGGCAATCGCCAACCAACCGTGCCGGAAAGGAGCGAGTCGTGTTAATGTCACGACGTTGGAGGAGGCATATGGGGAATACTGGTTGAATCAGACGAGCCGCCGCGCCGCACCGTTCATACGGAGTATAGAACATGCCGGGCGCTTCAGGGGCCGCGAGGCGTACAGGCGCCCGTTCTCCTCGAAAATGAGCGTTTCTTGCTCAGAGTCCTTGACTGCCGGAAGGCGCCCATTTATTATTGAGCCTTGCTAACTATTTAGAGGACGACGCGCACTTGGACGAGCAGAAGAAAAAAGAACTGTCTGACAGGCTTCAGGAGTCGATGGGCACCATCATGCGCGCCACCGGCGCCATGTTCCGCAGGGACGCGGAGCGCTACGGGATAACGTTCGCTCAGTTCCACATGCTCAAACTGGTCAGGGCACGTGGCCCGATGACGATAACCGAGATGTCCAGGCTGATGATGATAGCGGTGTCGACCGCAAGCCGGATGATCGACGGGCTGTGCGAGAAGGGCCTCCTGACCAAGTCGAGGAGCGAGTCGGACAGCAGGGTCACCATGGTGAGCCTGACGCGTGAGAGCAAGCGCAGGATACGCCACTTGGGGCAGGTCCAGCGCCGCGCGGTCGAGGAAACGCTTGAGGGCGAGCCGGAGGAGAAGCTGGAGTACATAGTCGAGTTCATGTCCAAGCTGGCGGATCGGCTGGCGGCCGAGAGCCGCGGGCTGCGGGCTGCGGAAAACGGGAGAACAGATGAGCGAGAACGGTAACGGGACCATTGTCGAGGTCAACGAGCTGGTCAAGAAGTTCGGCAAGCTCGTGGCCGTCAACGGAGTGTCTTTCGAGGTGGACTCGGGGGAGATCTTCGGGTTCCTCGGCCCCAACGGGGCTGGAAAGACGACGACGATCCGGATGCTGTGCACCCTGCTGCGCCCCACCGAGGGCTCCGCGCGGGTCGCGGGCTACGACATCGTGAACCAGCCCTCGGGGGTCCGCAGGAGCATCGGGCTGGTCGCCGAGAAGCTCATCCTCTACGAACGCCTCACCGCGCTGGAAAACCTGTGGTTCTTCGGCCGCATGAACCACATGGCGACCTCCGACATCCGCGAGCGCAGCGAGAGCTGGCTCAAGAGGCTGGGCATGTACGAATGGCGCGACAAGCTCGCGGGCACCTTCTCGACCGGCATGAAACAGCGGGTCAACATCGCCCGCGCACTTCTGACCGAGCCGAGCGTCATGTTCCTCGACGAGCCGACGCTGGGGCTCGACCCCCAGACCACGCGCGCGATCAGGCAGTTCATCAAGGAGCTCGCGGAGGCGGGCGTCACGGTGGTCCTGACCACCCATGAGATGGCCGAGGCGGAGGCGCTTTGCGATCGCATCAGCATCATTGACCAGGGCAACATCGTGGCGCTCGACACGGACACGAACCTGAAGAAGCTGCTCTCCGACGATGAGGGCGCTGTAGTCGACGTCGAGGTGGAAGGTATGAGCGACGCCTCCGAAGCGGCCTGCTCCGGGCTGGAGTGCGTCAGCGCGGTAGCCGAGCCCGAGGCGGGCAGGCTGCGAGTCACGGCATCCGGCAAGGGCGCCATAGGGCAGATCGTCGATTCGATCGAGCAGGCGGGCGGTGTCGTGAAGCGCATGAACACGCTCGAGCCCAACCTGGAAGACGTGTTCCTCCACCTCACGGGCACGGAGATTCGCGACGAGGTCTCGAACAACATCCCGACTGGTCGGCCCATGCACGGCCGCAGCGCGGGGAAGCGGGTAAGGTGAGAATCATCAGATGAAGAGGCTGATGAAACGGGCGCTGGACTTTCTCGGGGACAGCGGCCAGGTGACAAAGAAAGATTTGAAGGACTTCTACCGCGACCGCGCACGCATAATCTCCTTCATCATCATGCCACTGTTCATGATGCTGCTGACGGGCTTCATCTTCCCGTCTCAGGGCTCGCTGAAGGACGTCCCGGTGGGGATCCTCAACCTCGACAAGGCCTCGCCGGGCCAGGTCTCACTGTCCGACCAGGTGATCTCGACGCTGAGCTCGATCCAGGCCGAGGACTCCACCAAGAAAGTGATGATCGTGAAGCCGGTGCAGAACGAGGCGACGATCAAGGAGCTCATCCAGAGGCAGGACCTGAGCGGGGCCATCATCATCCCCGAGAACTTCTCGAACGGGCTTACGAAGGAGCACAAGCAGCAGACGATCACCATCATCACGGACCAGTCGAACCCGCAGATATCGTCCATCCTGAGCACGATGCTCGACAAGGTCTTCGATAGCATGGGCAAGAAGATGAGCACCATCGCCATCGGCAGCCTCATACAGCCCAAGCTCAGCGACGCCAGCATGAGCGCGCTCATCAGCCCGATGGCTGTCGAGAGCAAGGGACTCGTCCCAGGCAAGCCCAACTACTTCCAGTTCGTCGCCCCCGGCGTCATCGCCATGGTCACCATGATGGCGGTGATGATGGGGCTCGCGGGCTCCATTGCGCGCGAGAAGGAACAGGGGACGCTGGACGGCATCCTAGTGGCGCCCGTGTCGCGCTTCTCCATCATCATGGGCAAGACCGGCGCCCAGACGGTGCGCGGGCTCATGCAGGGCGCGATTGTGCTGATTCTGGCGATGACGTTCTTCCACGTAAAGATATACGGCAACTTCCTCATCATGCTGGCGGTTATCATCCTGGGGATCTTCTCCTTCGTCGGCCTGGGCATCCTGGTCTCAGCGGCCGTCGAGGAGCAGGAGACCGCAATGACCATCATGATGACCGTTACGTTCCCAATGCTATTCCTGTCGGGGGCCTTCTTCCCCATCCAGCAGATGCCGGGCTTCATGCAGGCGATATCGAAGTGCGTGCCCCTGACCTACGAGGTCCAGGCGCTCAGACAGGTCGTGGTGCTGGGCGCCGGCCTGGGCGAAGTGCTGAAACCTCTGCTGATCCTGCTCGGCTTCGGCGTGGTCACCCTCGCGATATCGATTCCCGCGTTCAAGCGGGTCGTGACGCGCTAGAGCCCGCCCGCTCTTTTTCTTGTCCGATCGCACTTAAATGGGCCTTGCTGTGTAAGCCTGTTGTGCCGCACACGGCTCCAGGCAGTATTACTAACGCCGCTCCATTTTTCCGATGCGTTCGATAATTCGGCTTATCGTGCGCAAGGTACTCTGATTCTATTGACAACCCCGGAATTACTTGTCACAATCATAAAAGCAATATTGTCATAATGACATATGGGAGTTCATGATTATGATATACCTGAACAGGGAAATCGCGAGGCCATTAAGGGAGGCCCTCGGGGACTTCCCGGTAGTGGTGATTGCCGGGATGCGGCAGGCAGGGAAAAGCACCTTGCTCCTCAATGAGCCTTTCCTTGCCGGTAGAACATATGTCAACCTTGATGATTTCGCGTCCCTAATGGAGGCGAGGGAAAGCCCCGAAGCGATGCTCGGGCAGCCAGGGCCTCTTACGATTGACGAAGCGCAACGAGCTCCGGACATGCTGATGGCGATCAAGAAGCTGGTTGATGAGAAAAGGGAACCCGGGCGTTTCCTCCTTTCGGGGTCGGCCAATTTTCTATTGATGGAAAAGGTCTCCGAAAGCTTAGCCGGGAGAGCGCTCTATATGTACCTGCGCCCCATGAACCGAAGGGAGTGCCGGGAGAGCATCAAAAGGGAACCGTTTATCTCGAAGGCCCTAAAAGAAGGCGAACCGAAGCGGGTGCGAGGGGGAGCTTCTCTGATCGAGGATACCGAGATAATCGACGGAGGGCTCCCATCCGTCTGCACGGGGCAGGTCAGACAGAAAGAAAGATGGTTTGCCGGATATGAGGAAACCTACGTCGAGAGAGACGTAAGGAACCTCGCCAACGTGGGCGACCTGATATCCTTTCGCAGGATGTTGCGGCTTGTCGCAAACAGGACCGGCCAGTTGTTGAACATCAGCCAGCTCGCGAGCGACGCTGGAACAAGTGTGCCAACCGCAAGGAAATACCTGAGCCTCCTGGAGACCTCCTTCGTGATTACCATGATCCCCCCGTATCTCAGCAGCAGGACCACCCGGTTAATCAAGACGCCAAAGGTGTTTGTCACGGATTCCGGACTGGCAGCGCACATGGTTGGTATACGCAGTCTCTCCGGGGACTCATTCCGCGGGCACCTATTCGAGACGTATGTCGCCCAGAACCTTCAGTCTATCCTCGAAGCGCACGCGTCAAACGCCCGGTTGTATTTCTGGCGGATTCAGGGCCGGTACGAGGTGGACTTCATCATCGAAGCGGGCGAGGACATCATCGCGGTCGAGGTGAAGGCCGCCACGAGGTGGGACTCCGGTGACCTCGCCGGACTCAACGCGTTCTTGAAGGCAGAGCCGAGGTGTAGAACCGGGCTCCTCGCTTACAACGGGACCGAAATGGCAAAACTCGGCGATAGGTTGTGGGCTGTTCCCCTTGACACACTGTTGTCTTGAAGCGAGATAACGGCTATCTACTTTCACCCGTCGAGCGCTCCTGGGAGGCAAGCCTGCCAGAATGCGCGTCATGGAGCCGAAGTGTTCGATAGTGTTTCTTACCGCGCGCACCCGGTGTCGCTTTTACTATTGGCCAGGATAGGACCACCCGCAATTTCGACATCCGTTGAAACGGGCATCCCCTCGGTCAGCCTGAGCCTCTGGGACACCTCGCGTTTGGCGCCGAACGACCACACGCGCTACTATACAATAGAGAATATCCGCCCCGAGTCGCTGGTCATCGCCTTCAGACGGTCACCGACATGCGCGAGCGAATCGACCGGGATTAAAGAGCAAAGGGCGGAGCAGGGCCTCTGGGCTCGGTTCGGGGCTCCACGGGAACGGTCAAGGCCATTTCTCGCAGTGTCGGTGAACGACATCAACCTGCGTTCAAAGGGGGGAATCGCGATGAGCATGCGAGTCGCAGACTTCAACGGCAAGAACGTCTACATCGTGGGAGGGTCGAGCGGCATCGGGCTGGCCACGGCCAAGCAGCTCTCGCAACTCGGGTCCAACGTCCTGATCTTTGCCAGGGGCAGAGAGCACCTCGAGGAGGCCTTGCGGCAGATAACGAGCAGCAGGAAAGCGGAAACTCAGCGGTTTTCCTTCAAGCAGATGGACGTCTCCGTCCACGACGAGGTCAAGAGAGTCATGGACGATGCCGTGGAGGAGTTCGGTCCGCCCGATATCCTTATCAACTCGGCCGGCAGGGCATTACCTGGCTACTTCGAGAACATCAGCTACGAGCAGTTCGACGAGACCATGAAGTTGCACACCTACGGGATCTGGAATACGGTGTCGACCCTTCTGCCTTACATGAAGCAAAAGGGAGGATATATCGTAAATGTAAGTTCAATCCTCGGTGTCATGGGCGTCTTCGGGTACTCGGATTACTGCCCCTCGAAGTTCGCCATCCTTGGCCTCAGCGAGGTCTTGAAGAGTGAGTTGAAGCAATACAACATAGGTGTCTCCGTCCTGTGCCCGCCCGACACCGACACGCCCGGTTTCGAGGTCGAGAACAGGACCAAGCCCCCGGAGACGGTTGCGGTCAGCGAGGGCGGTGGATTGATGCAGCCGGAGGAGGTAGCGCAGGCCCTTATCAAAGGAATGAGAAAGGGCAAGTACCTGATCGGGCCAGGTTCGGTCAAGACGGTCCACTTCATGAAGAGACACTTCCCCTGGCTGGTGGACATGGTAATGGACAGGCAGATCAAGAAGGTTCAGAAGGGGTCGACCCGCTGAGGGAACCTGACAAATCGGAGGTGGAGTCGATGAGCTTTTTCAGCGGTAAGACAGCCATAGTGACTGGAGCGGGGTCGGGTATCGGCAGGGCGCTCGCCAACGCGCTCGCCGACGCAGGCTGCAAGGTGGTCATAACAGACATCGTCGAGGAACGGATAGTCGAGGTGGTCGAGGAGCTCAAGCGAAAGGGAGCCGAGGCGGGCGGCTACCGGGTCGACCACACGAGCGCTGAAGAGGTCGAGGCGTTCTCCAGGCGTTTCTTCGAGGAATGGGACCACGTCGATATCCTGTGCAGCAATGCGGGGGTGGGCTGCGGCGGCAGGCTGGAGGAGATGACCCTTGAGGACTGGAAGTGGGTCCTCGACATCAACCTCTGGGGAGCGATCTACATGATGCACTACTTCGTTCCGGAGATGATGAAGCGCCGCCAGGGCTCCGTCCTCCTTACCGCGAGCGACGCCGGGCTCTTCTCCATACCGGGGATGCTCGCCTACCAGACGAGCAAGCACGCCGTGATGGGACTGGGAACCACCCTGCGCGTAGAACTCTCAAACCACAACATCAAGTTGAGCATGCTCTGCCCCGCGATAATCAACACCAATATAATCTGCGACGGCAGGATCAATTTGCGCGACGACAGAGGCGAGAGCGCCAAGGCTCCGATACAGGAGTACTACACGAAGCACGGGGTGCCCCCCTCGGTACCGGCGAAGGCGGGCTTGAGGGCGCTCGAGAAGGATATCGGGATAGTCATCTCACCCTGGTCCCAAACCGGCTGGCAGTACCTCCTGTGGCGCCTCTCACCGCAGCTGTACTTCGGCATCTTCCGGTTCCTGTGGAAGAAAGGCTTCATCCACAAGATGTTCGGCATACAACAGTAGACAGGCCGGCGAGGCGAGGAGGCAAGAAATGATTGAGGCATTCCAGCACGTAGGCATTGGCGTCAGCGACGCCGACCGTTCCCTCGACTTCTATAAGAAGGTCCTCGGCTTTTCGTTGAAGCTGAACGACCACGAGGAGGAGTCGCAGGAGATGGTCCCCATCGTAGGCGCGCTCCGCCGGATGCGCATGATAATGTCGATGAACCTCTCGGGCGGTGCCGCCGTCGAGATCATCCAGCACACCGACAGCGAGCCGAGGCCGCTCCCGGACGACGCGGGATGGGGTGACCTGGGGTACCTGTCCGCCGGCGTGAAGGCATTCAAGCTCGACGAGCTCATGCCGATTCTCGAGAAGAAGGGCGCGAAGTTCGTCACGCCGATCGTCACCACCGAGGTAAGCCAGGGCGGCACCTGGCGGTCTGTGTTCCTGCGCGACCCGGACGGCCTGGTAATCGAGTTGCTCGAGACCAAGGAGCTGCGAGTAGCCGGCAGAAAGCCTCGCGTTGGAGGTTTCAGCCATGTGGTCATCGGCGTGTCCGACGTCGACCGCGCTATGGACTTCCTGTCGAAGGTAGTCGGCTACGACGCGGTCGTCTTCGACCGCGAGGAGGCGCGCCCCGAGCTGGAGCCGGTTACCGGCGGCCTGAAGGCAAGGACCGTCATGCTCAAGCGCTCCCGTGCCCCACAGAGCGCCCTGCCACTCGAGGGCGGGATGGTCCAGCTGGTACAGTCCAGCGCCTCGAAGAGCAGGCCTCTGTACGAGGGAAGGCGCTGGGGTGACGTAGGGATAATGGAGATGGCAATGGACGTCATCGACGTGGCGGGCTGCTATGACCTGGCGGTCGAGGCCGGCGCCGAGGCGTTCTGCCCGCCGACCCACATGGACATGGGCATGGGCTCGATCGGCACGTTCGCCTATATTAAGGACCCAGACGGTAACATCGTCGAGATGGTCGAGGTGAAGAAGCTGGGGTTCATGCCGCCGAAGGTAGTAGCCCCGCTGCTGTCGGGCGTGCTGAAGCTCAGGTCGAAGTTCTGAGTTCCCAGGATAGTAGCATCTTTTCGGGATTTACTCAGAGTTTGTCTGCAATATGGGGAAGATAACATACCTATTAATTGCTTCGCTTGTTCCCTTTCCCATACGTATTCGCGCTGGAATTCTGGCAGCAGCAAACCTAGCTTTCGAATTGCATCCATTACTTCTTTGATTTGCACTGAACCCCCTTGAAAAGCTAGTAACAGCCGCCTTTCAAATAGATTTATAGAGCTCAAGGGCGGATAGCGCCGTGGATCATCTGGTTCGAGTCCCGACCAGCTGAGATGGAACACTCATGATAATGTCTCTTATCGTGCTCTAGTCGAGAAGGGTGGCTCTTATAAGGGTCAATAACTTATGAACCAGCGGACGTGTGGGGACCAGTGACTGCCGGCGGCAGCCGCGCCGGTCAGACGAGCCATGTCGTTATCTCGTCGAGCGGTGGACGGTCGGTCGCCGGTGGCCACTCGGTGGCGTAACCGAGGGCGCAACCGACAAGGGCGAACTCACCTTGGGTAAGCCCCAGCAGCTTGCAGAACTCGGGGTTGTCCGACTGCTGGGAGACGGTCGATATGAGCCGGAACCCCATTCCGAGCGCGGTGGCCTTGAGCCACATGTTCTCCATCACGTGCGCGAGCGACTGCAGTTCGGCGGGAGGTACCCCCTTCTTCTCAGCGGCCACAACGAAATAGGGGGCGCTCTCGAAGCCGATCTCGCCGCCCTCTGCGACCGACTTAAGGCGCATCGCGAAGGGAGGAGGCTCGGCGCCTTCGGGCATGTTGTCCAGCATCGCTTTCACTGCCGCGATGATACCTGTCTTTATGATATTGGCCGCCTCCACAACGGTCTTCCCGCCTTTCTCCATCGCGAAGAAACGGCGGAAGAGCCTGTAATTCCCGACCGCCACAGAGGCATAGGGCGCAAGCAGGCCGGCCAGGAGCACCTGCTCTACATGCTCCTTCGGCGGGGCCTCGTCAGCGAAAGAACGAATCGTGCGTCGCTCGGCGATCACCTTGTCGAGCTGCCTGTTGAGCTCCGTGTCTATCTCACGTGCCATGATGCCTCCTCCGTTGTCGGGCGCCTGCCATTTTACTAGCAGCCGCCTCGGATACCAATACGGGGAGGCCCTATCGCCTGTGCTGGAAAGGCTCAATTCTTGATAAGATATCGGCGTTGGAAGCGGTAAATGGAGGATGTCGGTTAAGATTGACCTATGATTGCGAGGATTTACCGCCCAAAACAAAAGCGGAGGGTAGCTAAATGAAGGTTGCCGCTGTGCAGATGGAAGCCGCCCTGGCAAACGTTGACGAAAACGTTCAGCGCGCTAAGGAGCTGGCGGATGAGGCTTTTTCCGAGGGATGCAAAATGGTGATACTGCCGGAGTTCTTCACATCCGCGGTGGCTTTTCATCGTGACATGTCAGAAGTCTCCAGACCCCTTGAAGGAACCGTACTGGACATGATGCTTGAGACCGCGCAGGAGAACGGTGGATACCTGGGAGGTTCCTTCATCGCCTCCCGGGAGGGCGATAACTACAATACATTCGTCCTGGCTTTTCCGGACAGTAAATACGCAACACACGACAAAGACCAGCCCACAATGTGGGAAAACTGCTACTACGTGGGCGGCAGCGACGACGGGATAATGGAAACTCCGCTCGGCCCGGTTGGGGTTGCGCTCTGTTGGGAACTCGTACGCACCCGAACAGTCAAGCGACTACGCGGCAAGGTGGACCTATTGGTAGGAGGCTCCTGCTGGTGGTCCGTACCCGACCGTGCCATCCCGATACCCGGGAAGAAGTCTGCGGGGCGTCGAAACGAGGAAATCATGAAGGAGACTCCAGCCCGAATGGCTCGACTGCTCGGGGTGCCAGTCATACACGCCGCCCACGCCGGGAGCTTCGAAGCCCGCATGCCACTTCTGCCAGGTCTGCCCTACCGCTCCTACTTCCTCGGTGAAACCCAGATAGTGGACGCGATGGGTAAAGTCCTAGCCCGGCGCCCCCGCGAGGAAGGTGAAGGCCTCGCGATTGCTGACATTGAGATCGGTCGGGTGGCCCCAACGGAGGCACCACCAGACAGTTTCTGGATCCCCGACATACCACTTCTTATCCGTGCCGTATGGGGATACCAGAATTGGCACGGAAGGAATTACTACCGCAGACACCGTCACAGAATGGTGAAGGGATAGTAGTTGCAGGCTATCGGTGGCTTCGTAGTGGAGCCCCGGCGGCAGATGAGGGGGTGAACCCTGCTCCCTTCACCAGAATATCCAGTACCCGGCACGTTTTCTGTATGTGATTTCTATGTGTGATAAGGCCTCTTATCGCGCACAAAACAATAGTTACTTTCATTGCGGTCGGTTTGGTTATTGGGAAGCTAGAAGTGAGTATTAATCATACAGATGGCGGGAATCCTTATCGGAGGTTTTTCCTCCTACTGGATGCCACTCTTTACTTAGTTATAGTAATGACCTTGTACTTCTTGATTCCTCCGGGTGTATTGACAGATACGACATCGCCGAGTTTTGAATCCATCAGAGACATCCCGATGGGGCAGAGGTGAGATATCTTACCAGTCTCTGGGTTCGATTCGGTCGGGTCAACAAGCCTGAATTCCTGTTTTATACTGCCGTTTTCAACATCCTCTACCTGCACAAGTGACCCGATGCCAACCCTTTTTGTGTTTATTTCACTGTCCTTAATAACCCTGGCCCTGGCTATAAGGCCGGCAGTCTCATTGATCTGCTTTTCCAATTTCAAATAAGCATCCCTGGCTTCGTCATATTCAGCGTTCTCCGACAGGTCCCCGTGGCCGATAGCGTTTTTCATCTGCTCGGAAACCTCGCGCCGTCTGGTGGTTTCGAGATATTGCAGTTTTTCTTCAAGAGCCTGCATGCCTTCGGACGTAAGTACTGGCTCGTGTTCCATAATTTCTCCTAAAGAAAATGTTGCCCCGTAACGACTGAGCCTATATTACATTACCATATTGTGGAGCACGACACGGTACTTCAACAACTCAAAACACAAGCTTTGTAAGGATAAACATGGGATTAGTAATCCACGAATCCAGTTGGGGTGACCTAGGACTATGAAGACCCCGCATATTGGGGCGCATCGTAATGTCTTCAAAGAGCTTGATAACGCCACTTATCGGCGGGCTTCAGGCGCTGAACCGGCCCGAACCCGCGACCTGGAGCTTGTAAGGCTCTCGCTGCTACTGGGTTACCACAGTAGGCAGAGCGCGCCGTCCGTCATTAATCGATGAGCGCGATGCGCTTGGCCAGCTTCACCTTCTCGTCCAGGTCCGCAAGCCTCGATATCATGATGCGTTGCGCCTGTGGTGAACCGGCGCCGTGCATGCTCTCTGTCAGGTACGCCGCCGCGCCGCAACCGACGGTCATGTTCTCTATGAACTTGAGTATCTTTATGCGGTCGATGGTCGGCACGCTATTTGTGCCCTTGAGGTACTTCTCGAGGTAAGGAGCCGTCTCCGGGTTCTCGAAGTCCTTCTGCGATGGCATGGTCACTACCAGCCCGCCCGCAATGTCCTGCAGCAGCCGTGCGATCTCAAACGGGAATCGGGTGACGTTCAGCTTGCACGTATTCGCGAGGAGGACGTCCACCATGTAGCCTCCTCCCGAGGTGGCCTCACCCCGCGCGCCGCACGCGACGCCGCAGCAGAACATCGTCTCGTTCAAGTGGATCATCTCGGTTATCTTGTCGCGGACGTGGCTCACCTTCGCGGTGCCCTGGTAGTTGGCTACCAGCTGGGCGGCGCCTATCATTACGTCGCCTACCCCGACCTTGCAGCCACCATAGCTCTGGCGGTGGAACGCCGCGAACCTTTCGACCAACCTGCCGCAGTACTCATGCTTCAGTGCCAGGAAGACGCGCTCGGCCGGGACAAATACATCATCGAATATGATAAGTGCCTCCTGGCTACCGTACATTGGGTTGCCTGCGTCCAAGGGGCTATTCTCCATCTTGCGGGTGTCGGACGGCTGGCGACCTGCTATGAAAGTGATCCCATCGGTGTTCGCCGGCACCGCAAAGGCCACGGCGTAGTCGTCTTCGCTCTCCCTCATGGCGGTCGTGGGCACCACCAGTATCTCGTGCGAGCTTAGGGCGCCGGTCTGGTGCGCCTTCGCGCCGCGCACCACGATACCCTCGGAACTGCGGTCGACGATGTGTAGGAACATGTCCGGGTCGCTCTGATCACCCGGTCGAAGCGACCGGTCGCCTTTCACGTCCGTCATCGCAGCATCAACGACGAGGTTCTCCTCCTGGACATAACTGATGTAGTCCTTCAACCGCTTGTGGTAGCTCGAGCCGCCGTCATAGTCGCACTCGCAGGTGACCGAGTATAGGGCGTTGAGCCCGTCCATTCCCCCGCAGCGCTGGAAGCACGTCGCGGTCCTCCTGCCGAGGAGCCTTAGCATGAGGACCTTTTTGATGAGGTCGTCCGTGTTCTGGTGGATGTGGGTGAAGCGGCTTATCTTATTGCCGCTGAGGTGAGACTTCGTGAAGAGGAGTTCCTCCGCTTCGGGCTCGTTGCCCACGTTGTACGTCTCTGCAACCGCATTGGTGCTGGGCCTTATAACCGGGTGGTCTACGGTGTTGGCGCACATCTCTCCTAGCATGTACACGTTGCGCTCGAGCTTCCTCAGGCTCTCGAAGTACCCTTCAGGGTCGTTGATCTTCATGTGACAACTCCTCAAGACCCCCATTAATACGGTATACAGTCTACACCGTCCAGGCTATTTGTTGGCATGGGAGAGCCCAACGCTAGGATTTGAAAGACCCTCCCTCAGGCCTGCGGGTGACATGGAGAGGTCGGGCAACGAGCGGTCGGCGAACACCAGTCAACCAAGCCGGAAAGGCCAGAATCGTGCTAGGATAACGGCGTTAGAGGAGGCACATGGGGAATACCGGTTTAAAGCACAGGCGCGGGGGCATGGCAGTTATCTTTAAAAGGGGAATCATTTGGTGAGCGACACAAGGAAGACAAAGAGCGATCTCACAGATGAGCTTAATGCCCTCCGAAAGCGAAACGAGGAGCTCGAGGCCATATACAAAGGGCTCGTCGACGGCGTGATGGTCGTGGACATGGGGGCCAGCACCATCGTTCGGGCCAACCCCCCACTTGCCTCGATGCTCGGCTACTCGCAAGAGGAACTCATAGGGATGCCGATCACCAAGGTCCACCCGCCGGAGGAGCTCCAGCGGGTAGGCCGGGAGATGGAGAAAGGTAGAGAAGGTCTGAACCGCGTTCAAGACCTCGTCTGCCTGCGAAAGGACGGTAGCTCCTTCCTGGCCGACATGACCAGCATGACCGTCAACCTCAAAGGCAACCCCTGCGGCGTAGCCTTTTTCAAGGACGTAACCGAGTCCAGGAAAGCCCAGGCGGAAATCGCCATGACTGTAGCAGCGCTGAATACTATCAGCGATGTCTTCTTCGTGTTCGACCTCGATGGCAAGTTCATGAAATGGAACGAAAGGTTCAACGATGTCACCGGCTACAGCGATGATGAGATCGCGGGTATGACCCCGGTGGATCTCTTCACAGGCGACGATGTCAAGCGGGTAGCGGATGCAATAGGCAAGGTGGTTGAGCTCGGCGAGTCCAGGGTCGAGGCACTGTTCACTACTAAAGAGGGGCTTTCCATTCCATTCGAGTTCACCGGAACGCTGCTTAAGGACTCGGATGGTAAACCGTATGCGATCGTCGGTACCGGAAGAGACAACTCGGAACGAAAGAAATTCGAAGAAGAGCTCAGGCTCAAAGATTCGGCTATTTCCACCTCGATCAACGGAATAGCGATAGCAGACATGGAGGGAAGACTCACCTACGCAAACAAGTCCTACCTGGACTTATACGGCTACGAGTCCCCGGGTGAAGTGCTGGGAAGAGAAGTCGTGGAATTCATGAAGGATGAACAGGAACTTGCCACGGCCATGAGCAAGACCCTGGAAGAAGGTGGCTGGGTTGGGGAGCTCAAAGCAAGGAAGAAGGACGGATCGTTATTTGACGGACAGTTCACGACGAGTTTGATAGTTGATGACAAGGGTAACCCGGATGCCATGCTCGCCACCATGTTGGACATCACCGAGCGCAAGCGGAGCGAGGAAAAGTACCGCACGCTCTTCGAATTCTCGCAGGATGCCCTGATGACGCTGGCCCCCCCCTCATGGAGGTTCACTTCATGTAACCCTGCGGCCCTGGAGATGTTCGGGGCGAAAGGCGAAAGAGAGTTCACCTCGGACGCCCCCTGGGACCTGTCCCCCGACCTCCAGCCGGACGGGCAATCGTCCGCCGATAAGGCCAGGGATATGATAGATAAAGCGCTGCGGGACGGCTCCTTCCTGTTCGAGTGGACACACAGGCGGCTCGGCGGCGAGGAGTTCCCCGCCACGGTCACGCTCACCAGGATGGAAATCGGTGGTGAGACAGTGGTGCAGGCCACGGTGCGCGACATCACCGAGTGGAAGGCCGCCGGGAAGGCGCTATTGCGCGCCAACGAGGAGCTGGAAGGTTACGCCCACACGGTATCCCATGATCTGAAGGGCCCCCTCACCGTGATCGCGCTGGCGGCGAATACGTTCGAGGGACTGCTGAAAGAGCCAATCACGGACGAAACCCGCGGGGAATTGATGGAGATTGCCGAAATGCTCGTTCTCAGTGTAGTGAAGTCTTCCGACCTGATCGAAGACCTGCTGGCGCTCGCCGAGGCTGGGCAGGTCCCGAGAGACATCACGGACGTGGATGTGGCCGAGGTGGTATCGAGAACACTCGAAGAGAAGGCGGGGGATCTCAAGGAGAAGAACATAAAGGTCAAAGTAAGTAAAGACCTCGGGCACGTCAGGGCGAACAGGACGCACATATACCAGCTTTTCACCAACATACTCGGAAACGCTATAAAGCACTGTAGAAGCGAGGCCCCGGTGATAGAGGTGTCCTACCTCGGGGACGATGATGGAGCACACAGGTACCTCGTGCGGGACAACGGGGAGGGTATTCCGCCTGAGGACCTCGACAGAATATTTGAGCCATTCTTCAAGGGTAAAAGCGGCGGCGCCGGGATCGGGCTCGCGACGGTCGCCAAGATCGTCAATGTCTATGACGGCAGCATCAGGGCTTACAACGACGGCGGCGCCTGCTTCAAGTTCACGCTGCGGGACTTCGACGAAGTGGGGCTCTGACGCCGGGGTCGTCTGTGGAGAGCACGTGTTGCTGGTAAAAAGGATCGCCCATAGCTCTTCTGCCACCCAGGCAGTATTCTAATCCGGTGTTCTTCCCAATACGAACCCCGGCCGTGGCGGCGTCAAGCGACCGCTTCGTCGGATTCGATCCGGCCGTCGCGGAGCGTGATGGTCCTCTTTGTCCGCTCGGCCACCATCGGGTCGTGGGTGACTATCGCGAAGGTCTGGTTGAGGTCGCGGTTGAGGTCGCATACAAGCTCCATTAACTTGACCGTGTTGGCGGTGTCCAGCTCGCCCGTGGGTTCGTCCGCGAGCACCAGCGCGGGCTCGGTGACGAGCGCTCGAGCGATCGCCACGCGCTGCTTCTCTCCACCGGACAACTGTGTAGGCCGGTTTCTCGCGCGCTCTGCCAGGCCCACCTTCTCCAATGCCTCCATGGCGCGCCTGCGTCGCTCCACCGGTTTCACCTTCAGGTAACGCAAGGGTAGCTCTACGTTTTCGGTGGCGCTCAAGATGGGCAGCAGGTTGAACTCCTGGAAGACGAAGCCTATCTTCTCCCTCCTGATGTCGGCGAGCGAAGCGGACGACAGCTTGCTGGTCTCCATCCCGTCGATCGTGACCGTCCCCGCGGTCGGCACGTCCAGGCATCCAAGGAGGTTAAGGAGCGTGGTCTTGCCGGAGCCCGAGGGACCGACTATCGCGAGGAACTCGCCCTTTTCTATGTCGAGGTCCAGTCCCGCGACAGCGTTTATGGTGGTCTCGCCGACCTGGTAAACCTTGGTCAGCCCGCTGGTGAAAACTATACTCACGTCTTACTCCTCCTTCAAAGAATCAACCGGGTTCAGCCTCGCCGCGCGCAGCGCCGGGAAGAAGCCGGCGATGGCGCCCAGGATCGTGGCGAAGATGACCGGTCCCACGACCACGGTCGCGCTTATGGTGAATATCGTTATGTTGCTCGAGTGGCCAGCCCGGTTGAAGCCGGTTATGGCAAGCAGCCCGAACAGCATTCCTACGACCCCGGCGACGAGCCCGATCACGCTGGCTTCGGCGAGGTACTCCCCGAGGATCGTCCAGGTCTTGGCGCCGATGGCCTTCTTGAGGCCTATCTCACGCGTGCGTTCCGAGACGGACATGATCATGGTATTGATGACCGAAAGGCCCCCGACAAACAGGGCGATGAAGGCGATGCCGAGGATTATCGCGCTGAAGATCGTGCTTATCTGCGAGATCTGCTTCTCGGCCTCCTTCGGGGATGTCACCTTGAACTCCCTGAAGTCCTTCTTGAGCGTCGCCGCGAGGGCCTCCGCGTTGACGCCCTGCTTTGGCGTCACCACTATCTGCTGGGCGATGCCTGTTGCCTTGATGAACGGGTTCTCGGCCAGGAATATGCCAAGGGCGTCCTCATAGGGAACAAAAGCCCAGCTGTCGGTGGGGCCAAGCGTGGACTTGAGGATGCCAACCACGGTGAACGGCCTGCCCTTCAAGGTCACTGTGCCACCGACACTTGCTTTCAACTGGGTTGCCAGGTCGGAGCCCAGCACCACCTTCCCGCTGTCGCCCGCCGCGAGAACGCGGCCTTCGGAGGTGCCGATCTCAGTCATGAAGCCCTCGCCGTGAGCCACCTCGTAACCCGCTAACATCTGGGGCTGGCCGAAACCCTGGCTTTCCTTCAACTGAACGCCTATCAACCCGGACGCGCCCTTCACCCCCGGGACCTTCTCGATCTCCCTCGCTGTGGAGGTGCCCACGAACTTGCCCTGCATGTTACTCATGTCGGTACCGGCCGGCGCCACGCTTATCTGTCCCGCCATCAGGCCCTTCATGGCATTCACCTGCTGGTTCAGGCGGGCCGTCATGCCGCCCAGCACGGTCAGGGCGAATATGCCCACCACGATCCCGAAGATCGTCAGGAACGTGCGCCCCTTCCGTCTCCACATGTTCCTTGTGATGAATCTCATAACCGCCTCGCTTCTCCTCTCAGTCGTCGCTCCCGGTCCTTCTTCTCATCACGCCCGGCGAGTTCCCGGCTTTCACTCCGACAGTGAACCGTCGATCCGGTTCAACTGGGCTATCAAGGAGTCCCTTTCTTTCTTGCTTGCACCTTTCAAGGCCGCGTCAACCCTGTCCAGGTAGTTCTGAAGGAGTTTCTCGGCCGTCTCCTTCCCTCTTTCAGTGAGGGAAACCCGAACAACACGACGGTCGTCTTCATCGTGCCGCCGTTCCACAAACCCCTTGTCCACCATCCTGTCCATGAAGCGAGTCACGACGGTGGGATGAACCCTCGTTTCCGCGGCAATCTCGCTCATGGTCACGGACCCCGTCTCCAGGAGTCCGATCAGGAACATCGCCTGTGGCGGACGCAGGTCCTCCACATTGACTCTTTCGATGCTCGACTTGATGGACTTTCTGGCTATGCTGAGCAGGAGCATCGAAACCTGAACAGTGTGCTTGTCGAAGTCCATGCTTCCCCCGCTGAGGATTATCCTTGGCAACATACAATTATTGTGTTAATACAATATGTTACCCGGCTCGGCGAGTCAACCACTTCGGACTGAGAGCCGATGCTGCAGGTATATGGAAGCCTGCCACGACTCGATCGGCATGTCCTCACCACACATGATCTTCTACCTGACTCCTACCGGCAAATGACACACTGGTGCCAGGCACAAATGACACATCGTTGAGATTGCCTCCGCGGGCGAAGACGTCCTGGACGTTGCACGCTGCGTAGGGCGCGAAGACACACGGCATCACCTTGCCGTCCCAGTCGATGTAGAGGTACCCGCGCGCTCGCCCGGCCGAGATGACGACCAGCCCCACACCCCACAGCTCGTTCGCCTGTCTGACCACTTCGTCCAGGACGTGCCACGGCAGTTTCTCCGCGCTGTCTTCGGAGCTCGCATAGCAGCCCGCGCACTGCATGTTGCAGGCGTGCCCGGGGCTCACGACTATCATCCACGGAGGGTCACAGCCGTACCGCCGCCTGAACTCCTTGCGGCCCGGCGACACGTTGGAAGCGAAAGGCAGCCTGCGCGCGAGAATCCTCGTCTGTACGCGAATAACGTGGGGTGAGACGACGCCCTGCCTTACCGCCCTGTCCAGCGCGTGCAGCACCGCCCGGACCCACATGATGCGCTCGCGTGTGAGCCTTCCGCTGCCGGCACGGCGCGCTCCGTCCGACTCGAGCGCCGACCGCAGGCCCCTGTCGGCCAGCTTCAACAAAGGTGCGCGCAGGTAGTCCCGGTAGGTGAGCGCCGAGGCGAGGTCCAATACTCGTGTCCCGGCACGGCTATCGAGGAGTCTCCCGCCGGCAGCAGCCGCACCGTTCAGGAATCTGCTTCCCTTCTCCAAGGCTGTTTCTTCCCCGCCAGTTGCTCTTATTTGACCCGACATTTTGCCATATCCAGCCACCGACACAGACATTTTAGCACCTGCCGGCCCCTTTGGTGCGCGAGAACTCTAGTCTCCCCTTCTTACCCCGAGGCCCTTCATGAACCAGGCCGAGATCCCTGCTTAACAGCCGGGCAACGTTATTGCGGTCGAGGTGAAGGCTGCCACAAGGTGGGGCTCCGGCGACCTCGCCGGACTAATAGCTTTTTTAAGGCGGAGCCAAGGTGCAGGTTCGGATTCCTTGCCTACAGCGGGCCCGAAATGGCGCGACTCGGTGACAACCTCCGGGCAGTACCGCTAGACACGGTCTTGTCTTGAAGCAGGAAGAAGTCTGGGCGCTCGATAGTTCGGCTTATCGTGCAAAAGAGGGATGGCGGCCCCAGGATCTGGACTGGTCTTACCGGTTTTTGGAAATCGGTAAGCCGCAAGGTCCAGCGTGTTCGAATCCCTGGGCGCGCCCCGCTTTGTCTTTTCTCTGGTAAAATCTACTTGGTAGCCTTGGCATAGGAAAAAACACTTTTATTGGATTGTGGGCGAGACCTCATGTTTGTTGCGAGACGAGTATTAGCCGCAATGGAACTTTCTTCCAAGCAATACGTTCTGGCAACGGTCCGCTTTAAGATGGAACTGAATTCATGCTCCAATCATTAGAATCATGAGTTGTGACCATATGTCACTTGCTTCATTTTACTTAGGCTTAATAAACAGGCTAGCGAGGGTCTTATATGGCTAGATTAGCCGCGAGATTAAAGTGGCCCAATCTGTCAGACAATGGAGATTATCATTATGGAAATCCCGGCACGTCTTAAGACGGAGTTGAGCAATGGAAACCTATTGCTTTTCCTTGGCGCGGGGGCATCCCTTAGCGCCAGAGACAAACATGGGAATCACCCGCCCAGTGGGCAGCAACTTGGAGAACTTCTGTCAAAAGAGTTCTTGGGTGGAGAATATGGAGACTTCCCCCTAGATCAAATAGCAGAATATGCAATAAGTGAGAGCGACCTAATAACCGTCCAAGAATTCATTAGAGATGTGTTTCAGCATTTTGAACCGTCTGACACACACCGGTTGATACCTTCCTTTTTCTGGTACGGAATTGCCACAACCAACTATGATCGTGTAATCGAGCGAGCGTATGAGACAACACCGGATAGAGTCCAGGTTGTAAGGCCCTTTATAGCAAATACCGATCGCATCGAAGACATATTGCGAGATCCTAAATATGTAGCACTATTCAAACTTCACGGATGTATCACAAGGACTGCAGATCGTTCGTGCCCGATTCTTCTTTCAACTGACCAATTTATTCGAAACCTACAAGTGCGAAATCGTTTATTCGACTACTTAAAAAACTGGGGCTCTGAGAAGCCAATTCTTTTCATTGGGCACAGCCTGCAAGATCCAGATCTGAGAAACATGATTCTTCAAGTATCCGTGGATACTGCTACCAGGCCTAGATACTATGCCGTCGTTCCAGATTTCGATGACATCCAACAGAGATATTGGGATAGTAAGAAAATAACTTTGATTAAAGGTACATGCGAGGAGTTCTTTGGACAGGTATCTAGCGAAATCACCCCCGGAAGCAGACAGTCTGCAATTATTGGAGCCGGTTCGATTCCTCCCGAAGCGGTACGATTCCAAACAGAGAATGTGACGTTAAGCCAGAACTGTGAGGCTTTTTTAACAAACGACGTGGAGTTCGTGAAAAGGGTCTCCGTCAAAGAGCCCCTTGACGCGAAGGAATTTTATAGAGGTGCGGGGCAGGGTTGGGGGCCCATGGAGCGAGAATTAGACGTAACAAGGGACATCACTGAATCAATGTTACTTGAGCATTTCCTAATAGATGAGGCTGATCATCTTGAAGAACTTGAATTGGTTTTAGTCAAGGCACATGCCGGGGCTGGCAAGAGCGTGCTTCTCAGAAGACTCGCTTGGGATGCAGCTTATGATTATGATTGCTTTTGCTTATACATGCGGCCTTATGGCGTAATTAACGCGGCAGCTTTACAGGAAATTATTGAAGTCTCCAAGAAACACGTATTTCTTTTCGTAGATGATACCGCCGATCGAGTCCGAGAGATACAGGCACTTTTTCGTTCCATAGGTCCGGAGAAAAAACAACTTACGCTAATAACTGCCGAGCGTATAAATGAATGGAATGTATCATGCGGTGACATTGCCCCCTTGGTTACAACTGAATACGAATTGGAGTATTTGTCTTCAAGAGAGATTGATAGCCTCCTACAACTCTTAGAAAAGCATAAAGCCCTTGGAACATTAGAGAAGGCCAGCTATGAAACTCGAAAAGACGCCTTTGAGTCACGCGCGGGGCGCCAGTTGCTGGTTGCTCTTCACGAAGCAACTCTAGGGAGGCCGTTTGAAGATATCATCGAGGATGAGTTTAGCAATATTCAGCCGCCCGAAGCACAGGAGATTTATCTGTCAATTTGCGTGTTGAACAGACTGAACATATCTGTAAGGGCGGGAATAATCTCGAGAATGTACGACGTCCCCTTTAGCGAATTCAAAGCGCGTTTCTTTGCGCCGCTCGAGCACGTTGTCTTCACTGGGGAAGACCCAATAATCCGCGAATATGTGTATTCCGCGAGACACCCATATATTGCACAGATAGTTTTTGAACGGATATTGAGAACCCAAGAACAAAGGTATGATGCTTACATCAAGTGCTTGCGCGTGCTTAACATCAATTACTCGGCCGACAACAGCGCATTTCGTCAGATGGTTCGAGGCCGTAATCTACTCTATCTATTTCCAAATCATGAATTGGTCAAGGGTGTATTCGAACTCGCTGCTGAAAAAGCTGGAGATGACCCACACCTCTTTCATCAAATGGCCATCTATGAAATGCACAGACCCAATGGAAGTCTCGAAGAGGCGGGACGACTTCTTCGCAAAGCAGAAGCTTTGGCTCCATATGATCAAGCGATAAAGCATTCATACGCCGAGTTAAACATTATAAGAGCTGATAGTGCCCGCACTCCTTTGGAACGTGATGCATTGCTCGAGCAAGCTGACGATACAGCGAGGTCATTAATAACCCAAGCCGGTGGTAATACCTATAGTTATCATACTCTGGCCAAAGTCAAAATAAGAAAGCTACGAGCTTCGCTTGAGAACCCAGATGATAGTCCGAGCAATCGAATACAGCTCGAGAAGACAATTAAAGAAACGGAATCAACTCTTTCTGAAGGACTGCAACGTTTCCCGAGCTCTTCTCATCTCTTGGAAGCAGACGCGCAATTCGCAGCTCTCCCCAATGACTCCCCGAGAGCATTGGAGTCACTTCGAAAAGCGTTCTCTTCCAATCCTCGAAATAGCATCATAGCAATTAGGTTAAATAAATACTACGTAGATAATGGAAACAGGGAGGAAGCACGAAAGACCTTGGAGAAGGCATTGGATGCGAACCGAAATGACCCGAGATTGTATTACTCTTATGCTAGATTGCTGATGGAGACCGACACTGCTGATAGTGATGCAATAGCCTACTATCTCAAACGCTCCTTCACACCAGGAGATAAAAACTATGATGCCCAAATACTGTATGGTAGACACTTGTTTCAGACAGGTAATCTTGAGGATAGCAGAGCTGTTTTCGATAATCTCAGAGGCGCCCCAGTCGGAGGCGAAATGCGAAACGGATTATTATATCCGCTTGACGGCTTATTCCTTGGAACAATTGAAAGGATTGAACCACACTACTGTTGGATTGCCAGAGATGGTTTGCATGACTGGATCTTTTGTCACAAGACGAATGTCCATGAGGATGTATGGAAACGTCTTGAACTCCGCATCAGAGTTCAGTTTCGAATAGCATTCAACATGAAGGGTGCAAACGCTTTTGCCGTCGAATTATAGAAATGATCTGCAAGAGCCAAGAGCTTGCCGGGCAGCGTCTCCGCCCATCCGGGCATCGACTCCGTCCTTACACTGCCTCCTTAATCGGTAACGTAAACTATTGTGTGTAATTTCCTACTTTGCTAAGAGGGCACGGTTTCCCCGCTACTGGTTGTGTTCAGACAATCGGAATCGGAGGTGAGCCAGATAACGTCACCTATGGCGCCCTCATGCTCTTAGCCTATCGGCGAAGTTCGCCTTCTCCTTCTTTTGTGTACCGTATCGGCCAGTATCAAGGCAAGTAGGCGAGAACAACATAAAGCGAACTGTAACAACACTGAAAAAAATGGGATAATTTGACCGGAACAAGCCATAAACGGGGGTTGCTCCACGCCTCCAAGGTGGAGGAGCGGGATATCTAAGAATGGCAACGATGGGGGCACCTATTGACGAAGCCGGAGGAACTGGCACGGCAGAAGATAGATGAACTGCTTGAAGCGGCCGGGTGGACGGTACAGGATTACCAGGATATTGACCTAAGTTCCTCCTTAGGAGTTGCTGTCAGAGAGTTCCCCCTGACCAATGGTGCTGTAGACTACCTCCTCTTCGTTGATAAGAAAGCCGCTGGTGTGCTTGAGGCTAAAAAGATCGGCGACACTCTGAGCGGAGTATCCCCCCAAACCGAGAACTACTGCAAGGGATTGTCCTCAAACGTTCCCCACTTCCAAGATCCACTTGCGCTCGCTTACGAGTCTACAGGGATTGACACGTACTTCAGAGATAACCGAGATCCCGAACCACGCTCAAGGAGGGTCTTTGCATTCCACAAGCCAGAGACTATGGCTGAATGGTATGCGCAGGAAACCACATTAAGGGCGAGATTAAGGACGATGCCTCCATTGATCACGGAGGGGCTGTGGGATAGCCAGATAGAGGCGATTACAAACCTTGAGGAGTCCTTCAGGGCCGCACGGCAAAGGGCACTCATCCAGATGGCTACCGGGAGCGGTAAGACATTCACCGCCGTCAACTTTGTCTACCGGCTCATAAAGTTCGCCAACGCCAGGAGGGTTCTTTTTCTGGTTGATAGGAGTAACCTTGGTCGTCAGACTAGAAAAGAGTTTCAGCAGTTTGTTACGCCTGATGATGGACGTAAGTTCACCGAACTCTACAACGTCCAGCACCTTACATCTAATACGCTAGATCCGGTATGCAGGGTTACTATCTCCACCATTCAACGGCTCTACTCAATGCTTGCTGGTCAGCCGGAGTTTGATACCGAACTTGAAGAAGTATCAATGTTTGATGTCGCACCTGAAGTGGCTGTGCCAAAAGAGGTAGCCTACAACCCCAATATCCCCATAGAGACTTATGACTTCATAATCACAGATGAGTGCCACCGCTCCATTTATAACCTATGGCGACAGGTGCTTGAGTACTTTGATGCTTTCCTGATCGGGCTGACCGCCACACCTTCAATGCAGACCTTAGGCTTCTTCAACCAGAACCTGGTCATGGAGTACAGCCATGAGCGGGCTGTGGCAGACGGGGTAAACGTTGGCTATCAGGTCTACCGTATCAGGACGGAGATCACGGAAGAAGGCGGGAAGGTTCCTGCTGGCTTCTATGTAGACAGGCGAAACAAGAAAACCAGAGAACTCCGGTGGGAGCAACTGGATGAGGATTTTGAATACGCCAATACCGAGTTGGACAGGAGCGTTGTTTCACAGGATCAGATAAGGACGGTCATTAGGACTTTAAGGGACAAGTTGTTTACCGACATATTCCCCGGCAGAACGGAGATTCCCAAAACTCTGGTATTCGCCAAGGATGATTCCCACGCAGAGGATATTGTCCATATCATCCGTGAGGAGTTCGGCAAGGGTAACGAGTTCTGCAAGAAGATAACCTATAAGACCACTGGCGAGAAGCCGGAAGACCTTATTCAGAGTTTCCGCAACTCCTATTTCCCAAGAATAGCCGTCACCGTGGATATGATCTCTACGGGCACTGACATAAAGCCGCTGGAGTGTCTGATATTCATGAGGGACGTGAAATCAGGGGTCTATTTCGAGCAAATGAAAGGCCGGGGAACAAGGGTTATATCACCAACAGATTTCAATGCTGTTACGCCTGATTCTGCCCATAAGACTCACTTCGTCATCGTGGATGCTGTAGGGGTTTGCGAGCGAGACAAGACTGATTCCCGACCCCTTGAACGTAAGCCAAGCGTGCCGTTCGACAATCTGGTGCAATCGGTAGCAATCGGCGTTCGTGATGAGGATACCCTTATATCGCTCGCTGGGAGGCTCGCAAGGCTTGATCTGGAGATAGAGGACAGGGACAGGAAGGAAATAGAAGAGGTATCAGGCGGGGAGCCTCTACAGGAGATAGTGAACCACCTTATGGACGCAGTGGACACCGATAAGCAAGTTGAAGCCGCCAAGGAAATGTTCAATACCCAAGAGCCAACGGGTGAGCAAGTGCAGAAGGCTACGGAGAAGTTGGTTGAGGAAGCATGTGCCCCATTCGATAGCCCGGCGTTCCGCAACATCCTGATAGAGGTTAAGGAGAGAAGCGAGCAGGTCATTGATACCGTAAGTGAGGATCAGATTCTCTACGCCGGTTTCGTTGATGAAGGTCAGGCTAGAACCATAATAGATACCTTCGAGCGGTTCATTGAAGAAAACAAGGATGAACTGACAGCCCTCCAAATTATCTACAGCAAGCCCTACAGCCAGCGGCACCTTACCTATGACGAGATAAAACAACTGGCGGAGAGCATCGAGAAGCCACCGTATAATCTTACGCCTGATCTCCTTTGGCGGGCTTATGAGCAGTTGGAGAGTTCAAGAGTAAGGGGAGCGGGGCCGCAGAAGTTGCTGACAAACATGATCTCGTTGGTACGGTTTGCCATCGGAAATGTTGACACACTGGAGCCATATACTGAAGAGGTAAACCGCAGATTTGAAGAGTGGCTGTCGGCACAGGAGATGGTAGGGAGAGCCTTCACGCCTGAACAGCGAGAATGGCTTGTGATGATAAAGAACCATATTGCTACTTCCCTTTCTATCGGGATTGCTGACTTTGAGTACACGCCGTTCAACGAGCGGGGTGGGGCTGTTAAAGTCAGCCAGTTGTTTGGGCAAGACCTTGAGCCGCTATTGAATGAGTTGAATGGGGTATTGGTTGCCTGATGGCTGAAAGAAACTCCCTTTATAATCTGCCAACGGGATGGTCTTCTGTTTCCATCAAAGATGTAATCGAAAAGATTCCACTAACAGGAAAGAAGGTAAAGCAGAGGGATTATCAAACAAGTGGCAGTCTGCCAATTATTGACCAAGGTCGAGATTATATTGGAGGTTATTCTAATCTTCAGGACATTGCAGTTCACAGCGATTCGCCATTAATAATATTTGGCGATCACACAAAGGCAATCAAATATGTTGACTTTGATTTCATTGCGGGAGCTGATGGCGTAAAAGTAATCAAACCACTTGAGATGTGGTATCCAAAGTTTTTCTATTATCTGCTTCACAACGTCGAGTTACCTGACAAAGGTTATGCAAGGCACTTCCAGTTTCTAGAGAAGGCAATGGTTCCAGTCCCGCCACTCGAAGAACAGCACCGTATAGTCGCTAAGATAGAAGAACTGTTCACCAATCTGGATGCTGGCGTTGAAGCCTTGAAGAAGATACAGGCTCAGATAAAGCGATACCGTCAGGCGGTGCTGAAGTCAGCCTTTGAAGGAAAACTAACGGAGGAATGGCGAGAGGCTCGCAAGGATAAACTTGAGCCAGCATCAGTCTTATTGAAGCGGATGCGGGAAGAGCGGAAAGAGAAGTTAGGCGGGAAGTATAAGGAGCCTCCGCCGGTTGATACTTCTGAATTGCCAGAACTACCGGATGGGTGGGAGTGGACAAGAATGTCCAATCTCTGCCTACAGATTACAGATGGTGTGCATAAGACCCCTTCATATACTGATGATGGGATTCCTTTCCTATCGGTAAACAACCTTAAGAACAATCACATTAATTTTGATGGATGTAAATACATTTCGGAGGAAGAGCATCTAGCCTTAATCAAGAGATGCAAACCAGAAAAGGGAGACCTTCTACTTGGCAAGGTCGGCTCAATTGGTGTCTGCGATGTAATAAAAACTGAAAGGGAGTTCAGCATCTTTGTACAGTTAGCATTACTAAAGCCAGTTCTGCCATTAATCAGCAGTACCTATATCAAGAGGGCAATACTTGACAGTCAAACACAGAATCAAATAGCGAAAGCATCTGGCGGTACAGCACTCAAATACATAGGAATAGGGAAGATCCAGTTGCTTACAATACCTGTTGCATCTCCGGAGGAAAGCCAACTGATTGTGGAGGAGATTGAACGCAGGTTTTCAATTGCGGATCATATTGAGATGGTTGTTGAACAGAGTATCCTGCAATCCGACAGGCTCCGCCAGAGCATTCTGACGAAGGCGTTTGAAGGTAGGCTTGTACCCCAAGATCCCAATGATAAACCTGCTGAACTATTACTTGAGAGGATCAAAAAAGAGAGAGAAAAGCAAACGGTAGAGGTAAAGAAGGTTAGAAGCAAGAAGGGCAGGTAAGGGTGATTACATATGGCAAATGAATCAGCCGCTATCGTAAGCAAACTCTGGAATTACTGCAACGTCCTTCGTGATGATGGAGTTAGTTACGGAGACTACGTAGAGCAGTTGACCTACCTCCTATTCTTGAAGATGGCTGACGAGCAGACAAAGCCTCCTTTTAATAGACCATCTAGTATCCCTGAAGGTCTTGATTGGGCAAGCCTTCTCGGAAAAGACGGCGATGAACTTGAGGTTCACTATCGGCACACGCTCGATTCCCTTGGTAAGGAAAAAGGGATGCTCGGGGTTATCTTCAGGAAGTCGCAGAACAAGATACAAGACCCTGCGAAGTTGAGGCGGCTGATAGAACTAATCAACGATGAAACATGGGTCGGGATGGACATTGATATAAAGGGCGATATATACGAAGGACTACTCCAGAAGAACGCAGAGGATATAAAGAGCGGGGCGGGACAATACTTCACCCCAAGGGTACTCATCAGAGCCATCGTGAACGTAATGAAGCCAGAGCCTGGCATGACTATCTACGACCCCGCCTGTGGCACTGGTGGCTTTCTCCTGATGGCTCATGAATACATCTCCAGTAACTTCCAACTGGATAAAGACCAGAAGCAGTTCCTGAAGTTTAGTGCCCTAAAGGGAAAGGATATTGTAGATAGCGTGGCTCGTCTTTGTGCCATGAACCTTTTTCTCCATGGCATAGGTGGGGATGAAAGCCCGATTGAGGTTGGCGATTCGCTTATTTCAGATCCCGGTGACCGCTACGATATGGTTCTAACCAATCCTCCATTTGGAAAGAAGAGCAGTGTCACAATAGTAAACGGTGAAGGGAAGGCTGATAAGGAAACGCTCGTATATGAGCGGGAGGACTTCTGGGCAACCACATCTAACAAGCAGTTGAATTTCCTCCAGCACGTTAAGACTTTACTCAAAATCAACGGCAAAGTAGCCATTGTTGTTCCCGATAATGTGCTGTTTGAAGGAGGGGCTGGGGAGACGGTTAGGAGGAAGTTGCTTCACGAATGCGATGTTCATACTCTGTTGAGGTTGCCCACCGGTATTTTTTATGCCCAAGGTGTCAAAGCCAACGTCCTGTTCTTCGACAGGAAACCAGCGAGGGAGACACCTTGGACGGAGAAGATATGGATATATGATCTGCGTACAAACCAGCACTTTACATTAAAGACCAATCCCTTGAGGTATGAGGATCTGGAGGATTTTGTCAGTTACTACAACGCTGACAACCGCAGGGAGAGAAAAGAGGCGGAGAGGTTTAAGGGCTTTACCTATGATGAGTTGATCCAGAGGGATAAGGTTAATCTGGATATATTCTGGCTGAAGGATGAAACGCTGGAGGATACAGAGAACCTGCCTGATCCAGATGTGCTGGCTTCAGAGATAATAGAGAACCTTGGTGCGGCACTAGAGCAGTTTGAGAGCATCAACGCTGAACTGGAGAGGGAATAGGTGGTACTGGATATGCGTCACGCTTTTTCGGTAAGGCTAATTCAAACGACAAGGAATTAAATCCATATGAGTGAGACCTCAATTTTAGCCATAATCTTAGCTGTAATCGCAATTTGCGGCACATTAGGTGGAATATGGCTCGGTCATTGGCTAGAGCGTAGCAACGAAACACGAAAGTGGCGTCGTGAACGTTGCCTTGAAGCATATACCGAGGTATTTAGATCTTGTAATATTGTCGGCTTCGAAGCAGATAACGCTTACCAAATCGAATGTGGAAGTTTGGCACATAATGAACAGAAAGAAGTCCTCTTAGACAAGGTTGCAGAAATGTATCGTACGGTCGATAAGACTATATTACTTGGATCCCAAGAGGTACATAAGAAGCTCCAAGATCTGACATTTTATTGCGGTAAAGAAATAGCGGCTAAATCTATTGTTTGTCCCAAACTGTCTGAAAGTGAATGGCACAAGATACGGGTCATAGATTTCGCTAAGCTTTTCTCAGACTGCTTATATGCCGCCCGAAATGACTTAGAAATATTCCCCAAGCTTTATAGTACAGCTGGACTAGTTGAACTGGAGAAATCCATTAAAGAACTCGAAGAAGAGCTGTCGGAGGGAACTATAAGTCCTGACGAAGCAAAGTTGCGAGTCAAGAAACTACGAACGAAATTTAAAAAGGAAAAAGAGGTATTAAAAAGGAAGTAAGAACAATTCATTTAATCTGGTCTAAGGAGTTATTCGCAGAGGTATATGATCAAAATAATATCTCCTTATGATCTTTGATATGTAGGGGTTGTCTCACCTTTAGCCAATATTCTCAATGTTCATTTTCAACATTGCCTTCCGTGCCTTTCCACCATAGTTGCTTGGCGGTTGCCGACAGCTAGTAAATCCACCTATCACAAGAGGAGAACAAAAGTGCTTTTACAAAACAAGCAAATGTCAACAATTTGTCAACATAACAGAGGAGATTAGATAATGATAACCATATTTGCATGTCGTTTTTTTTGAAGTATCTTTGAAGTAACCGTACTCAAGAAGCCTAAACTACAGTCAACCAGCCTCAAGAGACACCTCTGACAAATGCCTTTAAAACGGTAAATATTGTAAGTAGACTCAAGTGCAGTAAACTGGCATCAACTCCAGCAGATGAATACGACATGTACTTCGAGGTGGCGAACCTGCGGCTGGGTACCGAGACTTGCAGGATTTCGGTCAAAATAGTTGATTTTGCTATCGAGTTGTGGTAATATAAACAAGCAAGAGTTTTCTGCCGCTAACGGCAGCGAGCGAAGGATCAGGACTAGGTAGTAGGTTTTTCCTGCTACCTTTTTTTTATTTCCATTCTGGAGGTGATGCTTCATTAATAGTCCTCTGGCAACATGTAGCGATAGGTGCCTATACAAGAAGGGGGTGTATAAATGAGTAACGGGTACGATACAAGTAGAACGGACTTCGGTGCTGTCAACAGGGATATGGACAGTCAGATAAAAGTTATCCTCAGGGAAGATGAGGATAACCTGATTGTTGAACTCTGGGACATAACATTCAGGCCTGTTTATGAAGAGAGAAAGGCCCTTGAATTTGACCTCAGAACCGCTGTCAATTTAGGGAACATGCTAGTGATAGCGGATGAATTCCACAGACCGAAGTCTAAAAACAGCGTAGAGAAATAGGCTGATCAATATTGTACTAGGATTTGGGTTACTTCATCGCCCGCTCTATGTGTGACATGCGGCCCAATACGAGCCTACTTAGCACAATTGGGACCTACGGCGCGACCAATGATTTCAGCAGGATATGTCTTCCTGCCCGAGGTAAATACCAGGGACTGTACATTATTTATTTGAGTGCTGGCACCCAACTAGCGAGTGCACTATAAGATTGATTATCACACATAAAAATCACACACAGAAAACGTGCCGGGTCCTAGATATTCTGGCGGAGAGGGTGGGATTCGAACCCACGGTGGACTGACGCCCACAACGGTTTTCGAGACCGTGGGTTCCCATATCATCCTATGTCATCTGATACCGAATAGTGCTTTCCTGTGCGGAATTCCGCGATTCGATATGCTGTCTAGTACCATCCTGTACCGTTTAATGCTATGCAGTTCGTGAGCAAAATGTGAGCAAAAATCGGTTTTCGAATCAGTCCGAATAATCACCTATGGTATCCGTTCCCAAACCTCGGTTGATCCAGTGCATCGCCCTCTTAACGTCCTCGTTGACGACGTGGATTCTTGGCTGAGTAAGCAAGTAGACTTGTGTACAGGCAGGCAGCCAGCCATGCCGGAAAGGCCGGATTCTTGATAGAATGTTGGCGTTGGAGGAGGCATTTGGGGAATACCGGTAGAATCTTGCCGTCGGCGATTACTATCGGAACTCTAGCATGAAATCGGGTGTTTGAATTGTGTGGTGATCTACTGCAGCTAAGTGATAATGCGATTTTCGTTGAGGGGCAGGAGCCACGCACTGTATTGCTTGATCAGGACATACCAAGTGTGCTTGTTTACAGATCTGGTGATGACCTTTACGTTCTTGATACCGGCGCTACTGCGTTCTTTCGCGAGCGACTTCTCGAAGCTGTAGAGAAACTGAGGCCATTTTCTAGGTTCGTCATCCTCAACAGCCATCACCACGTTGACCACACTGCAAACAATGGGCTTATCCGCGAGGTCGAGGCCAACGAGAAGTTGCATTACCTCTCCAAGGTTGGAATCCCGGAACTCGACTACGAGAGATCCATCATTGGTAGTTACGAGGAAATCAGTAAGTACTACTATTTCACCAATGGCCCACGATTCCCGTATTCACTCGTGACCCGTCCGCTGGGCCTGACACGTTATATCAATCCGCGAGCTCCCTATTTCATAGTAAAGAAGACGGTTCAGGGATTCGCGCCTCTGGAACCTTCGGTAGAAACGGTGCGGCCTTACGAGGACAATGAATTGATCTCTCTTGATCTTGGTTCCGAATCGTGGCCTGGCTGGATGATTAGCGACCAAGTCTGGGTTTTAAAGACCGGTGGCCACTCGCCAGACAGCGTCTCTTTTCTTCTTCCCGAGGAGAAGATCCTATTCCTCGGTGACGAGACGCTGATGTACTTCAACTGCTGGCTTGATTCTAGCGCGGCGAACGTGCGTGCCGCGCTTGAACTTGCAATTCGACTCCTTGAAACGGGAACGGTTGAGACGGTCATCGGCTGTCATCAACAGAAACCGTACAGCGGCGCGGAAGCGAAAGACCTCATGCGCCGGCTCCTGGATGGTCATGGCAGAGTGGAGCGCGAGATACTTTCTGTCGTCGACTCTGCGCCTGGTGGTGCCACAGTAGCCCAAATCTACCGCCAGCTTTCAAAACGAAAGAAACACGTGCCGGAACTGGCGGCTTTCTTCAAGTACGAATACCCCAAGATGCCGATTTTCCTGAAAACCCATATCGCCGGCATTCTTCTTGAAAACGGATATGAGGCTGTGGGCCCCGAGGGGAATAAGAGATTCGTAAAACCGTGATTTTCTCCAACAAGAGCCCTGAAGTCTCCCATAAGCGATTATTTCTCTTTTAAGCAAGGGATAATACACTGGCGGAGAGGGTGGGATTCGAACCCACGGTGGACTAATGCCCACAACGGTTTTCGAGTATGTTGCCCTTGGTATCATCTAGCATCATCTAATATCAAATAACCTCATCCTGTGCCGATACCCGATGTCTTGAATCACATCTAATGTCGGCCTATATCATCTAATCGCATCTATTATGTTGACAAATTGTTGGTATTTCCAGTGGACCATGTGTATCATATGTGATACAGTTGTATCATTATTGTTACATATCTTGGAGAGCGCCATGAGAATAAAGCGACCGCTGGATGACCTTTTCAGCAATCCGAATAACGTCCGTATTCTCCGGCATATGATTCTCTACCCCTCGTCCGTCATCACGGGAAGAGGCATTGCGAGAGAACTCGGGATGAGCCATGCCACCTGCATAAGGTCTCTCAATACCCTTGTAAACACAGGTATTCTGATGAGGAGGACGGTCGGGAACAGTGCTACATACGAAATCGCCAGGGATTCGGCATTGTATACCGATATCCTGGAGCCCGCCTTTCGAGCGGAAGCGAGATTACTCCAACGTCTAGTCGATACATTGCTGACAGGTATCAAAGGGAAGGTTCTGGCAGCTTATCTCTTCGGAAGCGTCGCCCGCGGAGAAGATAGCCTTTCAAGCGATGTGGACATACTCGTGATGCTCAAGCGACCCGTCGACAAGGCGGCAGTCGAGAAGGCTCTGGCGCGAAACAAGGAAGATGCCTACAGGTTGTACCGTTTGGGTGTCGGCGCCATCGTCTATGATAGGGAAGAGTTCGACCGGATGAAGAACAAGAAAAGCCCTTTGGCTCAGGAAATAATGAGAGACGGAGTCTTAGTGGCTGGCAGGGAGGTCCGCTAGATGGTCAAGAAGTACCGAACACAAAAGGCAAGCGATTCGCAGGTCCGCCAGTTCAAGAAGAAGGCTCTTCAATACCAGAAGGCCATGAACCTCGCCTATGAATCCGGCCTCTGGGACGCGGCTGTCTCTAACGCAGTTCATGCCGTAATCCTGCTGGCAAACGCGGTCACCGGCAGGGAATCCGGGGAGTACTATGCGGACAAAGACCACTCCCAGGCTTCTGAATACCTGAAGGAGATTATTGGGCCGGGTGCCTCGAAGGCCAAAGAGCAGATGGCCCAGGTGCTTAATCTAAAAGGTCTCGTTGAATACGAAGCGAGGGGTTGCACCCAGAAGGATGCAGCGGTCGCGACAAAGCGTGTCGAACGTTTCTTCTCCTGGGCTGAAGAGATATTGCCCTGATCCATTGATCCTAATGGAGGGATTGTGATTCGACCCCCCCGAGCCTTGCGGCTCAACGGTTTTCAAGACCGCCGCACTTTCCCGACTTATTGGACTGTATCACTGTCTCGCGTGCTCGATAATCGGCATTATCATTAACTCGAAGGGCTCGGTTTTTCTACATTACTGTCGCGAAGGTTGTGAAATAGTCCACAAGCGAATACCATCTATTCCTTTGTTTGCATGTTCAAGTCATCTAGTAGCATGGTATCAATTACATATTTTTTCCTATTTCCATCAGTCCTCTTATTTAAGAGTCTTTTTATCATTCGGCGCATAGTCGAACCGGTCAAACGACTGGTAAAAAACCTGACCACAAAGTATTAGAGCTGGAGGGGGACGCCGGGCTTGAGGATGGCCACGGGCACCAGGGGCTTCCAAGCCTCGAGCTCCTCGTCGTCGAGCACCTTGCCCTTAACCTGGTAGTGGATAGGGATCACGAGCGCGGGTCCTACCTCGGCCGCGAGGAGCGCGGCGCTCTCCAGGTCCATCCCGTCCTTCCCGACCAGTGGGTACGTCGAGCAGGCAACCTGCAGCAGCGCGACATCCAGCTGGAACCGCTTCAAGGCCTCCACCAGCCGCGGCTCACGGCGCGTGTCCCCCGAGAAGTAGAGGTTCTTTTCGCCCTCGACGACGAAGCCGATGGCATCCCTCGCAAACGGATGAAAAGCGGGAACGGCGTTTATCGTGACCCCCCTGAAATCGCGCCTGTCACCCGGCTTCATCGCCACTACGTCGGGGAGCCTGTATGTAACAGCCCGCCGGGCCGCCTTCTGTGAGCCTACGACAGTCGCTCCCTGCCTGCGGGCGAGCATTATCGCCGGCTTCGACCAGTGGTCCACGTGGTTATGTGAGACCAGCATAAGGTCGAGCCGCTCGAGAAGATCAGGGTCCGCCGCCATCGGCACTCCCCGCAGGAACTCGAATCGCCCCCACCAGGGATCGGTCAGCATGCGGAGCCCTGACATCTCCAGAAGAAGAGTGCTCTGTCCCAGAAGAGTTATCTTCACGGCTCACCTCTTTATGCGCAGGGACACGGCCTCGCTGCCGGCGAGCGCCAGCACCTCCGCCGCGTCGCAGTAGAGGAGGTCCCCTGGGATGGTATGTTTCAGCGCGGCCATCGCGTTTCCAATCCTCACGCCAAGGGAAACGTCTCCGGACAGCAGCCCGTATATGTATCCGGCTGAGAACGCGTCGCCAGCGCCGATCCTGTCCACGATCTCGACGTCGTAGACCTTGTCGTCGAAGAGCGCCTGTCCGTCCCACGCGATGGCGGTCCACCGGTTCCGGAGCACCGAGACGTCCTCGCGCAGCGTCACCGCGACACTCTTGAACCCGTACTTCGAGACGAGTTTGCGCGCGACTTCGGCGTAGTCCCTTCCCTTTATCTTGAACACCTTCCAGGTGTCCTCCTCGGTCGTTATCAGGTGGTCGACCACGCCCATCATCGGGGCCAGAGCGCGCCGGGCTTTCTCCTCGCTCCAGAGCCGCGCCCGGTAGTTGAGGTCGAAGCTGGTCGCAAGGCCTGCTTCCCGCGCTGCCGCGAGAGCCTGGCCCGTCAGCTTCTGACATCCGGGGCTGAGCGCCGGGGTGATGCCCGTCACGTGCAGGTGGGCCACTCCCTTCAGGACCTTTTTCCACTCGATGTCCCCGGGTTCGAGGAGGCTCACGGCCGAGCCGGCCCGGTCGTATACCACCTTACTGGGCCTGGGGCAAGCGCCGAACTCGACGAAGTACAGTCCCATGCGGCCGTCTTTACGCCAGGCCACGAGATCATCGCTCAAGCCCGCCCGACGGATACCCGCCGCGGCGAGCCTGCCCAGGGGGTTGTCGGGCAGCGCGGTCAGGAAGCCGGCCGGGACCCCCATGCGGGCAAGCCCCGCGGCGACGTTGAGCTCGGCTCCGCCCACGTTGGCCTCGAACCGCCCCGCCTGCTCGAGACGGAAGCTTCCGGGAGGGGACAGCCTTAGCATCGCCTCGCCAAACGTCAGCACCCGTTTCATTACATCACCCGCCAATGCGCCTTGCCGCTTCAACGTACCTTGCCGCCGTCGCCCGTACTCGCTCCCAGTCGCCTCGCTCGACAGCCCGGGCGTCTACGAGCTCTCCGCCTACCCCGACCGCGAAGGCTCCCGCGCGGAAATATTCAGCTATATTATCGAGGTCGACACCCCCGGTCGGAATAAGGGGGATGTGAGGTAATGGGCCGGCAATCGCCTTCACGAAGGGAGGCCCAAGGAACGAAGCCGGGAAGACCTTTACCGCATCGGCTCCCGTGTCGTGGGCCTTCAGTATCTCCGTGGGGGTGAACGCGCCTGGGAATACCGCCACCCCCGCCTCATTCGCCGTCTCCACTACCTCTTCGATGAGGGCCGGCGAGACCACGAACTCGGCGCCCGCCTCCATCATCTCCCGAGCGCTGCGCGCGCTGAGCACGGTGCCCGCGCCCAGAAGGAACTCCCGTCCGGCCACGCCAGCCAGGGTCCGGACGATGCCGACCGCGCCGGGGACGCTGGTAGTTATCTCGATGATGGAAACACCGCCGTCGCACAGCGCATCGACAACTCTGCTCACGGACCCCGCGTCTCTGAGCCGCACCACCGCGATGAGCCTCTCGTCTTTTATCCTTTCGAGTACCCTGCCCTTTTCCATGGCGCTCGCCGGTCCCGCGCTCATCCGCGCCGGTCTAATCGGCACGATGGTGCCCTT
>Ga0209840_1000023_pt1 | contig 40078 bp, 43 predicted proteins | sample PersoiDNA2013190_FD_185802 | JGI IMG/M metagenome (GOLD analysis project Ga0209840, IMG submission 185802) | Permafrost soil microbial communities from the Arctic, to analyse light accelerated degradation of dissolved organic matter (DOM) -... | ecosystem: Environmental > Terrestrial > Soil >... | reverse complement strand
CTGGCCGAATGAAAGCCGGTCGAATGGAGCAACGAAGAGCTTCCCATCACGATTGACCGTCACTGTGACTTCCGGTCGGTCATCACGCGTGATTGTCTCAAGACGGAGCAGTTCGTCAGGGTCGCTCTTTACCGATGCGATGAATTCTTGAGCTTCGGTGGCGTGGGCAAAGAACGGTCTTCCGTTGTCATCTCTCATGTCGAGAAGGCGACTTGCGTTGGAATTCCTAAGGTCATCGGCGAGATCAATCGGATGAAGCTTCTTACAAAACTGTGTGACTCTGTCACCCCGCAAGAAGTGATTGCCAATACGAGACCGCAGCCAACGCTCGTATTCGTCGACGAGCTCTCCCGAACGAAACTTGATCCCGACTTGGAACTCCACTCCAGCTTCGCAAAACTGCTCTGCAAGCATGTCGCCGAGCCGTGTTCGCATCGCCGACCGTCTATCCTGTTCTCTTCGGTAGTCCGCAAGCAATGTCGCCCTGGCCTTAGCCACCTTCTTCTGTTCCGCGACCCGCTTTGATTGCAGCGCCATAGCCGTCTGAGCCACGGATTCCTCACTGGCCAGATTGTTCAGCGCCTTAATGTCCGTCGGAACTCCTTCGGCGCGAAGCTTCTCAACAATTGCTTGTATCCTCGCCTCGATTCTCTTGTCGCGGTCTTCCCAAGCGGCCAGGATTGCGTCTATTCCCTTACGGTGGATGGCCAGCTTCGCCAGCCCCGAGTCTTGCCAGGTTTGCATCGACTCTGCCAAGTTGTGGATAGCATTCTCAAGAGTCTCTTCTCCCCGCTTCCCGGTGCCTACGATCAGTGCTGGTGAAGTCGTCTTGGCGAGATCCGAGATGCCCGACTCTGCCGCCAAGTCTTTAAGCTCGAGAGCAGAGTCAAGTTGTCTGACTTCATTCTCAAGTCCGTCGAGAGCCCTTACGATGGCCGACCTCAATTGGCGCTCACTATGGAGCATCCGACGGTAGGTGAGGGCTTCATTGGCTTTAGTGCTCGCCGCGGTCTTGATTTTGCCTTGAACAGCTTGCAGTCGTTTCCGCGCAGCCACCAGCTCGGCGGGAGCATCCTCAAGCGGAGCAAGCAACTCGGCATTGTGGTCAAGCTCTGTGCGAAGACTGTTGAGATCCTGCGACCCTGTGTCGAATTCAAGGTACTGGTCGAAGAAATCCAGAAGCAGCGCCGGATTAGCCGCGTAGCCTCGAACGATCTCGGCAATCCGGTCTTGAGAGTACCCTTCGAGAGGGACGAAGACTGGAACAGCCTCGCCATCAACTATCTCGTAAGTCGCATCTGCGCCCGAGTCGCGTTGTGCCAAGTGCTTCACTCCGAGACTATCAATAAACTCAATCTGCACGGTGCTCGGCCAAGCCGGCGATTCGCTTATGTTGCTGGCTGAGCCCATGCACGCAGTGCGAAGAGCATCAACGGCGGTCGACTTGCCGGCTCCTCTGCCACCTATTAGCGCAGTAAGGTTAGGGGCTAGAGCGATTTCTTGGCCATCTAGGAAACCGCCTACGTATCTCACGCCGACGATCCGTGGATAGATCTCGGGAATAGCCCCCTCCAGCACGACGCGCGCATCGGGGTCGTGCAACGCGACACGGAACCCCTCGAATGACGGGGTTTCCATCTTGATACGGGTCAACCGCTCTTGTCCATCAGGGGTGCGGCCTACACGATCCAGACTGTGGGCGTCTGAGAAGACGAGCCGAGCGAGTCGGCCACCAGTATTCTTGAGCGCTTCCCGTCGCTTGACGAGATAGCCTCTTCTAGTCTCATTGCCTTGATCGCTGTCTGACGCCGTGAACCATGAGACATAGCTAGGCTCCAACTCGACTGCGAGGACGTCGGGTGATTCGAACACGGCCTGGCATTCTCGATGAGGGGCTTTGACTAGAAATCCAGCGCCATCTTGGCCGACATGAGCAGGTACGACAATCCCCCCAAACTCTCGCATCTCCATGGCGATCTGATCGATCGGCTTTCGTGTGTACTTCCCTCCCGACTCATCGTCCTCGAAGGGTGTAGCTTTCATCCACCTATCCAAACGATCAAGTTGCTCCGGGGCGCAATACGCCAGAACGTGGCCGCAGGATGTCGTGATCTCAACACCTGGGATTGCGAATACTTCTCCCGAAGTCTTGGCCACCTCACTCAATAGCTGCGCGACGTTTGAGATGCTGTTGTGGTCAGCAATCGAGATGAATTGGATGCCACGGTCTCTCGCGGCAACCACTATGGCCTCCGGGGTCATGGCTGAGTCACGCACATCGCTTGATCCACCAAAGCTGTGAATGTGAAGGTCAGATCTGTAGAACCTGGCGCCCGGTGAAACGCCAGCAAAACCCTCGAAGGAGGTGTGATCGAGTTGACTTGAGCTAGCCAAGGCTATGACCTCTGTATGTCTGCATACTACTGATTATACTACTATCAGCATAGCAAACCATCACGTAGCTCTTCTGTCGTTGTCGCGACCAAGCTGCTCGGCCAATCTGAGAAATGCCTCAGCTAACTTGCCCGTGTCCGGCGGATCGCGGTGAATGGCCGTAATAGGACCTCGCTTGACGACATAGCTACCGGTCGGCAACGGGTAACTGCCCTTGGGGCGCTTTGTCTGCGCCGGCTTCTTTGACTTCTTCATGATGGGACACCAGCTTCCTCCCACCACGTAATTAGTAACTCATCCAGTTTCTCACATGAGCTGAAATCGTTGCTCGTACCACAACAGATCATCTGTTCCTGTAACTTACTGAAGCCGGGATTGAGGTGCCGCGCGGCAATCTGCAGTTGCTGCACGCGTACAAAGTGCAGTTCGACGGCCGTTTGCAGACGTGCCTCATGTGCGGCCGGGAGCTTGGTGGCCGAAGGGCAACGTATTGCAGCGCGCGATGCAGGAAGACGGCAAGCCGCAGCCGAGGCTCAAAGCCTAAATCCGCTGCTATCGTGCCGAAAATGCTCAACTGAAGTCGAGCCACCCGGTGATACACTGATGGAACAAGCAATCTCTTGCTATGTCGCTTGGGGGAGGGGTCATCACTGACGACAATGGGATTGCCGTGGGCGGCGAGAATGTCGTGGTAGCTTCGGACTCAAAGCCGAGCAAACGCGGACGTCTCTATCGCGCGTTTCGTGAGCTGACTGCAATTGCCTTTTGGATCTACGTCGTCACGAAGGTGTTCTTCTTCGACGTCGACTACTGGCTCCTCTCCAGGTTCTCCCCTCACCTCCGATGGCTTGTGGACTATCGTTTCCTTTGGTTCGTGCTCGCTCTGGCTCTGGTTGTGCTTCTGGCCAGTCGCCTAAGGGCTCTGGGACTAGTGTTGTATGTGATGTTCTATCCCTTCGTGCTGGTCTTCTGGCGACTGCCATGGCTGCTCATGCGTCTGAAGCGCTGGACGTTGACTCTCGCGCTCGTGGCGGGCGTCGTCTCGCTGGCGCGTTCCTTGAAGTTCACGGCAATGATGGTAGCTACCTTAGTCTTTGGCACAGTTCTTGTTGTCGAGGCTCAACCGCATGTGTTGATTGCATTCGGTGGAGTCCTCCTGCTCGTCTCGGTTGTCACGTTGTACGGCAAGACGATCGCCAGCTCGTTCAAGAGCAGTTTTGATTTCTTCTCTGTCAGCGTCCTAGCAAAGGTGTGGGGCTTTGTCGAGAAGGTGTTCATCATCGACCAAGGGGTCATGGACCTGCCTGTGGAGTCAATGGATGCGACGAAGACGCAATTGTGGACAAACGCCTTAGGAATCTCCGTCGTCTGCAACCGGGGCTGCTACTTCCTTGCTTCGAAGCTACAAGCCCTACGGCGGAGTCGCCTGCTGGCCGTCGTCTACATGTCGAGAGTCCTCCTGCTCTTCGCGTTCAGCCTCTATGTGTTCTCCCTCGTGAACAGGGGCCTCTACCGAATTGCTCCGGGATCGTTTAGCACAGTCCGAGTACCAGGGGCTTTTGACTTCGTGTGGTACACATTCAACGCCCTATTCGGCAACGGGGTCGGTGACATCGTCCCAGCTTCCCCCGCCGCCCAAGCCCTGTTCATGGCAACAACGGCCTCCAGCCTGCTGATCCTTTTCGTCGTATTCGTCTTCTTCATCACGACCGTACAGAGCAGCCGCGACGATGAGCGCATGACTGAAATGGTCAGCGACATCAAACGCCAGGGACGCGACCTTGATGACTATCTCGGAAGGGAGTTCGGAATGTCTGTCGAGGAGGCGGTTGACAGGCTGCGGCACGCCAAGACCGGCGTTCTTGGGCTTGTGTACTTCTTCTCTCCAGAGCTGCGTCCGAATGTGGACGCAGAACCGATGACGCCATCCAATCCCGCGGCTGCCAGCGTGACAGACGAGTCGGAAGAGGGGTGAAGACGAGAGACCAATAGCAGGCAAGTCGGCTCGGGATTACCCGATGCCATGATTTGCCGTAAGCAGCTGACCTCCTACTCACTGCTGATCCACCTGCTTCCCAGCTCTCTGAGCGCGTGAGCGTGGGTCCATGAGCAGGTCCGCCACGATCCGAGGGGGCTCATGTTAGTCGCTACGTTCAAGTCGACCACGGAGTGGGCCGGGAGAAAGATCTCCCACCAGAACGGTGATTTCATGTTTGAAGGGAACGGTCAGCTCGCCCCGTCAGAAATATTGGACTACGACAAGTGCGGGCACATCGAATGGGCTAATGACACGATTCGGGAGGCGGTCGTGGAGTTGGCGGCGCGTGAACTGACCAATGCCAAGCTGTGGCCGCTGGCTGAGGAGGATTCGGGGGACGCTGCCAGCCGCGAACGTAGTCACCCGCGCAGGCTGATGAGTGGCGTTATCGTGGTCGCGATCGCATTGCTGCTTGGAGTGGGGGTGCTCGCAATCATGAAGGTCCGTGCTGACGGCGCCTTGCAGGAAGCGCGCACTTCTCCCCAGTTCCTGCACTCCGTTGGCACGTGGTCAGGACGCAACACTAACGGAGAGGCCGCCCCGGGGCCGCGTGGTCAGGGTTCAGACTCCAGTTCGCCCGGCTTCGCCGGTACGGGTGAGATTCGGCTGCAGCTCGGCAATCCGAATCGCCCCGATGCGGATTTCGGGACCGATTTCTACATGCAACTGCACGGGAGTGGCGGCGAATGGGACTTGGTCGTCTCGCGGCCGCTCGACCTAAGTGCACCGACGGCGCCGGTGTCGTTCGCCCCGGTGATGAATGTGTGGGTCAGCACGTCGCCCGGCCCCATCAGCTTCACCGCGGGGTACGACGACAGCGATCTATTTGGCATCGCGGGCAACGGCGAGAACGCGATCACCATCATCAAGCCCTTTGTCATCGTTGTGCCATACACGTTTGACGGCAAAGAGCGTTTCCCGCCCATGGTCACGGCCGTGGGCCCGTGGAAAGTGGAACTCCTCGTGACGGATAGGAGCTTCGGCGGCATCAGCCTCGACAAGGCCGACTAGCACCGGTCCGAAGTGGGCCGTCGGCAACGTCAACGCATCGCAGCGTACGCGCCGTTGGCTCCCACGGCGGCGGCGTCTACAGTGAGTGACGCAGGGCGGGCGTACCTACGGCTCGGTACCTGCCGGTGCTGTAGGCGGGCCGCGACCTCAGTCGCCTAGGGGCAGTTCAGGGCTGCCGTTCGTCTAGTGGACAGTCATCGTAAAGGAATGGGAGCCAACCCGCCCGGAGTACGTCATGGCGTGGACCGTGAAAGCGTCGCCCGTACTGGGGTTGTGGGCGAGCAAGTCGATGGCCTTGGCATTGCCGAAGGTCACCGAGGTCTGAATGCCGCGCCTTAGCAGCTCAGCGGCCACGAAGAACTCGCCAGCAAGACCTGACAGATGACTATCCGCTCGCGTTCTCTTCGGGTCAGCCAACGCTTCCCCCCCGCACAACACGTGGACACCGTCTGCCGATGGCCGCGCAAGCAGCCTATCACGGGGCCAGACACACCCACGCCAAAGCTAGCGCGCTCGCAGACACCTCAGAAAGGCCGGTCACGTCACTTCTTCGTCAGATACACCTCGCCGTTGACCGTGACGACGGCGACATTCTTGAGTCCGAGGCTGGCGATCGCCTTCCTGACGCTAATGGCGGCGCTCAACTTGGCGCCTGAATGATGGCGTCGCACCGTCACGTCCGGAGACTGTAGTACAGTCACGTTACTCAATGCTCTCGTGCCGCACTAAGCTGGCCGCGGAGCACACTGGCCAGGCTGGCAGAGGGATCACGATGAGTTCAACCACACCCCCAAGCGATGTACCGGAAGCACGCCGAATCTCCCGGGACGCGCTCCGTGAAGCCGAACGGTCTTCCGGGTCCCAGGTCGTGGTGGTCGAGTCGCCAGGTCTGCCAACGCTCTCGGCGATCCGCTTCGCGCGAGGCTCGACTCCCGCACATGTCATCGAGTACCGCAGTGACTATGCGTGGGCTGTGGACTACCTGGTCGTATTCCAATGCGGAATGCTCCGCCGCAGAGTGAACGCCGCCGCCTCCGGGCCAATTGACCTTGGCCCCAGCGCCACGGGACTCAAGGCCATCACGGCGGCGCTGGCCAAAGCCGCCACCGTCAAGATGAATGCAGCATCTTCACGTCAACTTGCAGCCCAATTGCTGCAAGGCGTCGTCGTGCACCTGCGCTCGATCCCGCTGGGCCTTGCTATTGATTCGCTCATTGAGACCGAGTTCGAGGTGCTCCGAGAGACTCAGCGGCGCGTGCTGGCGGACCAACTCCGTGAGAACGAGCAGGTCCTCGATGCGGCGGGTGCCGGCCTCCTACCGCAGCGCGTTGTCGATGCCACGTGCGCGATCAGTGCCGCACTCGCCTTGTTCTGGGCGGAGCGTTGGACCCAGCCGGGCCTGGCAGCGCCGTATCAGTACAGCGGCCACGCCGCGACGGGCAGCCAGCTCCTCGAGGTCTGGCGCCAGAACAGCTCGGATGGAGTTCGGGACCACGCAGTGATTGATGCCTGGGCCGAGCTTCTGGGCATCGCCGACTGGTACACATGGGTTGCCGATGAGCATGACGATTCCGGGGAGAGTGAGCGCTAGTGGGCTTCCGCCATGAGTACCAGGTAGCGCTGGAAACAGTCGAGGCTTTGGGGCGTGCCGAGGGCGGCACATCGCAAAGCAGCGGTCCGAGTGAGACGCAGATCGCGCGCAACCTCGGCACTATCCTCGCCAGGGCCGGTGGCAAAGCCAGCGTCGTCGCACGAGCGGGCGTCCTCGACATCGGCTGGACGCCGAGCCCTGAGGATGCCGAGCCCCTTGCCGTGGCCATTGGTGCCCTTGAGCAAGGTTGCTATCCGGAGGGCATTCTCATTCTGCGTCTCCTCCAGAGCGCGTCTCCGCACGATCCGGCCATGCTCTACAACCTCGGCATGGCGCTCAGCGATGTCGGCGAACTGCCGGCAGCCATCGAGACGCTGGAGGCTGCGGTCGCGGCTGCGCCGCGCAGCACCAACGCAGAAGTAGCTCTGGCCGTCGCCCTGACCCGAGCGGGAGAGTCAGCACGGGCCATTCCTCTTCTGGAACACGCCGTGGAATCCGAGCCAGACAACCTCGTGGCACATCGCAACCTCGGGGCCTGTCTCCTTGAGAGCGGGCGACCCCAAGAGGCCCTGGAGCACTTTCAGTCAGCGACCACCCTAGCCCCGCGTGACGCGCTTGCCCACGTAGGGCTCGCCCAAGCCCACGAGGCTCTCGGCCAGGGCGAACTCGCTGATGCGGAGTACCGGCGCGCGCTCGAACTCGACGAATACGGGCCGGGAGCAGAACCCGCGCGCGAGGGCCTCTCACGACTGGCCGCGTCCACCTTCCGGGAGCGCATGCCCGGCGGCTTGCGCATGGACGCTGTCATGTACTTGCTCGATGCCCTCACGATCTTCCGAGGAATGGACAAGAAGGCAGTCGAACGCGTCACCTTCGAGATCGCGGCACTCGGGCGCACGGGCATAGACGTGAACGACTCGCAGCGGCAGTACAACCTCAAGTCACTGCCGGGCGAGCGCAGTGGGCTGCATCTCGTCTGCATCATGTACGCGGGCATGAAGTCGACTACACCAGAGCTTGATGCCGGCTTCGACCTTGCCGCCGAGTATCAGGCTGCCGTAAGTCTATTCGAAGCCAGAGTCCACTAGAGATAACCTGTCTATCGTCTTCATTCGGCTAGCGGTTGATCACGCGTCCAACCTTCTCCCCGTGTCATACTTCTTGAACTTGATCCCGTAAGTAGTGACTCCGCCCTCAAGATAATCAATCACTTCTGCCTTGACCGGCTCAGCGACGGATTCACTTCTTCGTGAGATACACCTCGCCGTTGACGGTGACGACGGTGACGTTCTTGAGTTCGAGGCTGGCGATGGCCTTCTTGACGCTAATGGCGGCGCCTATCTTGACGCCCTCGATCTTGGCGTTCTGCAGATCGCTCTTGGCAAACTCGCCGACAAGGTCGACGTAGATGCTTCGACGTGTTGACTTTGGGATCTCGGGAACAGCGACTAGGCGTGGCTTGGACTGCTGGCTCTTCGGCATGTGTGTCCTCCATGGGTCGGTCTGAATGGCCTGACATTTCGGGGAACTTCCGAACCTAGATTCAACTGTTGCAGGGACGGTCTGTATCACCGAGAGACACGGAAACCGATGTCCGCGTGCGTGCTGCCAGGCGAGTTGCTCAAAGGCAGCGCCAAGACACCAGCGTAGCCGCCAGGGTCCCAAGCGCCACCGCGGATGAAGCCACGCAAGCCCGTCTCATCGGCACTGCTATAGATTTGACCGATGCCATTACCGCTATTCCAACTGCCAGCTCCAGCTATGCCAGTTGCGCTGGCAGTTGGAAGACGAGACTAGTGAAGCGAGTCTTTGGCAAGACTTGCTGAACTGCGCCTTTGACCGCATTAGTTGGCTCGAGGTACATATGTCGCACCGACTCTTCCACTACTCCATTTATCTACGGTTTTTCGGTTGTTTTTTGCTGGGTTCTTTATCTACGTTGTCGTCATCGTCGCGGAAACCTTTTTTCAGTTCCTTGGCTGACTGACCGACTCCACGAGCTAGTTCTGGGAGCTTTTTACCACCAACGAAAAGCACCAGCACGATCAACGCGACTAAAATACTTAGTTCGGTTTTCCCTAGCATATAATAATCCCTCTCTCTAATAAGTTACTGCTTAGTATTATATAGCACAATGCAAGGGTTGCGCAAGGATGTGCACCGCCTGACCTATACGTTCAACTTATTGTTATTGACATTCCCTGACAGTTCCCTATACTAATACACATAAGGAGTGTAAGATTTTAGTAGAGTTTAGCTAATATAACACCATGAAACCACAAACACCTATCCAAGCGTTGTTAAGTAAGAGAGTATCTCGCAAACAATTTTTATTCTTGCTGGGTTTTGGCGTTGCATCTATTTTTGGTTTTTCAACGCTTCTACACTTCATTAGCGGTAAACAAATACCCGGTCACATTGGTACGTCAAGTAATACTCCCTCAAACACTAGTAAAAGCCCAGCCGTTGCGTCCAGCAATAGTAATACATCTGATCCAACCAGTCAGAGTACAGCTTCTTCGGGTTCATCTGCGAGTAGCAGTAGCAGCCAGTCATCAGGTTTAAGCACCAATATCAATAATTCAAATTCATCAACCGCATCTGCAGCCAACAGCCTACGCGCACATAGGTATGGAGAGTATAGGTATGGAGAGTATAAATATGGGTTATAAACTATGACAACCCGTCTGCCAAATATAAACGGCGATGAAAACGACTGGGGAACAGTCCTCAATGACTTTTTAGATGTCTCACATAATGCTGATGGTACTCTTCAATCTAACACTGTTTCTGATACCCAAGTAGCTAGTGGTGCTAACATTAATCCAACAAAGATAAATGGAACAGCAGAAGTCCAGAGTAACAAAAGTACTGATGGTACGATGGCTGCCGATTCAGATACGCTATATCCCACACAAAAGGCAGTTAAGACTTATGCTGATACGAAATCAACTGTAGCGCTTGACACTACTGCGTCAGATATTGCCCCACTTAGTACTCAAGGTGCTGGCTCGGTCGGTAAGGCCGCTGATGCGGGACACGTTCACCAGTTATCCCGACTTGATCAAGTAGCTGCACCTACGGCTGACGTTAGTCTGAATAACGAGAAGCTTACGAATGTTGCCAGCCCGACTAATGCGTCTGATGCAGCCAATAAACAATATGTCGATATGCAACTAGGTTTAACGATGGCATTAGGTTAAGAAATATAAGAGCAGAAAGGTGTTCATGAAGCAACTAATCAAGAACTACAGTTTCGACAAGACCGCCAAGACGGTCACCTTCACGGACTTCAGCTCGATTCGGCTCGACCGGATCTTGCTGATCACGGACGTAACCAACAACACTCCGCTCTACCAGTTCAACAGCGCCAGCCTCGGCGGAACAGTCAGCGGCAACGCGCTGACCTTGGCCCTCGATACCAACACCTCGGCGTTCGCCAACTCAGATTCGCTGCAGATCTACTACGACTCAGCCAGTGGCGACCCGACTTACGACGCTCCGTCAATTGCGAATGTCGCCGCCTGCAAGCTCACCAAGGGCGGCACGCCTTCCGTGCAAGTTACTTGCACGGTTGCAAGCACCGACTACCCGACCGTAGCTGCTATGCCGGCTGGCACCAAGTACCTCGTCGTCTATTGCGCCTCAGCCTGCATCGTGTCCATGGGTGAGGTCACGTCGGCGACCGTGGGCGTCTACGTCGGCGCGGGTCAGCCGACCGTCTTCCCCGTGACCGTCACCGGCACCGTTGCAGACGACAAGGCCCACGTCCAGAGTGCGACTGCGGAAGCGGTCGTCAGGTTTACCTCGATGGCGGATTGACGATGGCAGCGGAGGAAACAGGCACCATCTTCGCCAGCGGCCTAGAGCATGAGGTAGCCGCCTTTACGACCGACTTCGCTGGCAAGACGGACGCCTCCTCTATGCTCTCCCTGGCCGCGTCCAAGGCACATTCTGGGTCCAAGTCGGGCCTCGTCACCTTCGACGGTACTCATACCGTAGCCCATGCCTACAAGACGGGGCTCAACAACCTGGCCGACGTCTACGTCCGTGGATACTTCTACATCACGGGCATGGGCGGGGCCGCCGACTTCCCCAACATCGCCATCATGGCCCTCTACAGCGGCGCGACCGAGCAGCTTCGCGTAGTGTTGCAGGGCGGCGACACCGCCAGGGGGCGTCACATGACGCAGTATCGCCTGACGCTGTTGCATCCCGCCACAGCCGTCTACTCAACGGGCTACGGCTCTTGTGCCCCCGACTGCTGGCACCGCATCGAAATCCGTTACGTGCAGAGCGCCACGGTCGGCGGGGCGCAGATATGGGTCGATGGGGAAAGTCTGGGCAGCAACTTCGCGAAGGACACCAGCGCCTACCCCATCACCGCGCTTCGCGTCGGCTCAGACATCAGCACCGTAGCGCCCGCAAATACCTGCCGCCTTTGGTTCGACGACGTGCGCGTCGAGGCGACGGCCATAGGTGCCTATAACGAAGTCGTCCAGCCGCGTACTCAGAAGTTCGGCCTGAGCGGCAGCCTCGCCACCCAAGACAACGATACGGGTCAACGCGACAAGCGCATCGCCTTGGCCCAGTACGTTCACGCCAACGTCGTGCGGTTTGGTGTCGACTGGTCATACTGCGAGCCGACGACGAAGGGCACTTACGTCTGGACACGGCTCGATGGTGCGACGAACGAACTGGCCGTCGCCGGCATCGATCCGATGATCCACGTCTTCGCCTCGCCGCAGTGGGCCAACGGTGGCGCAGACCCCAACGTCGTGCCTGGCACCGACATCGACGCCACCTACCTCGCGTGGGAGGCGAACTACTGCGGCTTCCTGACCGCTCTGGTCCACCGATACAAGGCCACTGTGAAGATGTGGGAGGTCTGGAACGAGCCCAACGGACTGAGCAACTACTGGAAACCCGCCGCCAACCAGACGCAGTACAACCACTGTTACGTTGCTGCGCGGGCGGCAATCCTGGCCGAAGACCCAACGGCCAAGGTGGCCTTCTGCTTCGATGGTCCCAACGTGTCGGGGGGCGTGGCGGGCAAGACGTGGCTTCAGGCCGCCTACGATGCTGGCGTCTTCCCTGACTACATCTCCATGCACAGTTACCGGGGCGCGAACGACGACATGACCCCGCTGAAGTACACGGACAACGCAAACAACATTGGCGAACTCCACCGCATCCGAGCCGTGCAGGCCGCCAACAATGCCCTCGTCCCCATCTGGTTTACGGAGTGGGGCTACACCACGGTCAACGTCAGTCAGGCCGCGCAGGCCGCCTACGTCGCCACGTCCCTGAAGATGATTCGGGACTATTACCCCTACGTGACCGTGGCCACCTACTGGGACGACGTCGACGCTGGCGGCTCTAGGGACGGGTACGGCCTCTCAGCCGTCCCCGGAGCGGTCGGAGACTACAAGGTGTCCGCTACCTCGTTCAAGACATTCATGGAGGCGTTCCCCGCCGGGGCACAAGTCCTTTCCTCGGGTCGCTTCCCCGTCCTGTCAAGAGTCTGTAGGGGGCTGTGATCCGGGTGACAGCCCTCGCATCATGGACCGTGACCACTCCCGTGAGGAGGGACGGCCATGGATAAGGGCAAGACCGAACGCAAGTGGTACGAGATCGATGCCCAGAGCGGCGCGGTCGCCGAGGTCTGGATCTACGAGGAGATCGGCAGCGACTTTTGGGGCGAAGGTCTGACGGCGAAGAAGTTCGTCGAGGACCTGGCCGCGCTCGACGTCGAGCACATCGCTCTGCACATCAACTCGCCCGGGCGGCACCGTCTTCGACGGCCTCAACGCGACCCCGCCACCACAGGAAGTGCGCCACTGAATGGGGGCGGGTCACCTGGCTGGGTCAACTTCCCTCAGGACCCGAACCCACGTTCGCAAGTGAGACACACCCTCAACCCCGAGATCTGACTCGAACTCAGTAGCAGTCGTCTCAAGTTCGTCCAGCAGGTCGTCCCGCGACTTGCTTGCAGCACTCTGGTATTCGTCCTCCTTACGCCACAGGTAGTGCCGCAAGCAGCGCTCCTTTGTCTCTGTGAGCGGGTAGTTGAGCGTGACCGTCGAGCCTCCTCGCATGAATGTGACAGGCTTGCCTTCCCCGAAGAGGGAGAATCTGCTCGCGTCCCCGCGCAGTGTGTCTCTGCAAGCCTGGCATGAGCAGACCTCGCGGTGAAACGTCTCACCATCTCGTAGCCATCCTCTGTTGAAGAGCAGCCGGGCTACGTCACCGAATCGAAGCCTCTGATGTAGCGATGGCAGGTAGAACTTGGCCATCGGAATCCCGCCTCCCACCGGAACGACGCTCCGATCCTCACCATACTCCATCCCATGGCAGACTCCTGAGAGGAGGGACCCAAAAGAAGCGCATGACAGAAGGATGGAGAAGTATCCTCCATAGAGGTTCATCACAGGTAGGTCGTTGGACCGGAACTCACGCAACAATGTCAGTAGCCCAGTAAGAACCCCGCCTGGTGCCTTCTGCTCGCTGAGGGCGTCTACCCACAGTAGAATCCCGTCGCAGTCAGCTTCAGAGTACACGCTGGCTATTTCGCGTAGCACCCCCTCATCGAGCAGGATGTCGCGGTCTATCACAAGCTCGAGATACAAATCAGTACCCTCCAACTCGCGTACTGCAGCCCGTGCGGCAGCAGCAAGTCTCATGTTGGGATCCAGCCAGAGTCCGTAGGTCCGAGCGTCCATGTAGAAGTACGGGGCAATGACAGCTCTTGGCTTCGTCACATCGAGTTTCATCCACTCGAGGTAGTCTCGATTCTCCTCACACACCTCTTGGTTCCTGACCGTGTGCAGCTGAAACTCAACCACTCCTCGGGCAAGATTCTCGATAACATCCGGACTTAGGTCCGAGGGTACCACCGCGTGCTTGCCAGCTTTTGACTGAATCAGTGGCCCGTAGGCGTCAGCGAGGCGAGCAATCGAGCGCTTCAAGCTCCACGTACCGTCGTCGTTGTGGTTCATTACATGGATGGGATCATGCTGGAACGCGTGGGTTTGGGGATCGACTATGTATGGCTTCACTGACCGATCGCTCACGAGTCTCGCTATCGCTCCTGGCATGTGGGCAAGGCTGTTCGCGTTGAACACAAGCCAGTCATAAGAGTCGCGAAACTCAGTCAGAAAACGAGACTCCGTTGGCATGCCGAATCGCGCCAGGTGCGTACAGCTGTCCGTCATATCTCACTGCCCCCCCTGCCTTTGTGTTGGCATGCTGCAATTGCAGCTAACAACCAGCTCCTCGCGGGCTGCCACTGTTGGTCGATAAGCGTGGGTTCCACCACCACAGTGAGCGAGTCCGCTTCGTCGTCGTACAGCAGAAGTCCAACTCCCGACTGCTGACACTGATCAAGGGGAGCTGAGCGCTTGTCGACGAGTGGTAGACAGATTGCGACTTCATCACACGCGAGGCGGTGGCTGGTCACTTGCGTCAAAGCACGACGCCAGTCCCTGAGCTTGCATTCGATTGCGAGCACTCTGTCGCTATTCTCATCGACCGCGACAATGTCGATGCACTGAGACATCAGGGGTACTTCTGAATAGACGGAGTAGCCATCCCGAAGAAGAGCATCCCGCACCTTAGCTGCCATCGATGCCTCCGACATTTGTACTCCGCTCATTTCTGGCCTACCACAAACAGATCAGAGGAGGCTAGGCGTCTTAGTCGCTGAGCAGACAGGGACATGATGAGGCCGGCCGCTGTCTCCACCACGAACACGGCGATGAGAAGGAGCACGATGACACCCACCTCGACACCGGCCGCGAATCCGATGAGGACTGTCGCCAGCGCAGACACAATTGCCAGATACAGGACCATTCTCAGCCAGTCACAAAGACAGCATATTCTTGAAGCCTGTGCCGACGCCCGAGTCAGCGCGTCCAGTGACTGAACGGTCCGAGTGTAGATGCTGTGCTCCTCGGACTCCTGAGCGAAAAGCTCACGGTCCCTGTGTTCGCCGAGAAGCCGCTCTAGTGCCTTGCCTCGATGGATCATGGACGTGCGGACGATGAACTGATGGTCTTCTTTCAGGTCCTTGGCAGAAATCGAGAGCTGGGGCAGGTAGTTGATGAGGCCGCCCCACATTGCGACCCCAACCCCTGTCGCAGCTGCCCAAGCATCCATCTCGTGGACCTATCCCTTGTCTGAGTCGACACCAAGTACTTGAGATGTGATCTCAGATCTGGTGGTGGACTCAGGATACTTGGAGTAGACGTACTGGAGGATGACATAAAGAGGGGCCTCAGTGAATCTCTGCTTGAGCGCGCTCAAGGCCTCCCGTTGAGGTTGATTCAGGTGGGGCCAGAGGTTCTCTGCAACGTACCCTTCTCCGGCTTCCGAGAGCGTGAACTCCTCTCCTTCGTATTCGGTCCCCCCACTGTCGTCTGGATCAGCCTCAAGCCACATGGCGTATTCCTCAACCTCTTCAAGCTCTGGTGGCGTTGACGACTTCTCAGTGGTTAGGAAACCGATAGCCTTGAAGAACTCGATGTCGGAGAGCACCTGCTTTGAGAATGGTCCGAATCTCCATGGCTCGAAAACCGGTAGAAGCTCCTCGGGGATCACCTCGCCAAACTTGAACCTTGCGAAGAACTCCTTCTCGAAGAGGAACACCAGCTTCTGAAGGCGAGTTCTCCCCGTGATACTGCGCTTCGACGCCGCACCGACCGGTGCGTACAGCAGCAGCAGCAGAATATCCTTGCTCTTCCATTTCCTCGGAAAAATCTTTGCACCTCCTCCGCGACGACTCCCGTGACCATACATTCGACGCAAACGGATGGCATCATGTGCCATCCGCCAAGACGCAAACCGCTGTGCCAAGGATACACGTGCGCTCGGACGTGGCGTTGGACGGACACTTCACGCCGCATGGCACGCATTGTGTATCTCTTGTTGCCGATCTGGGCATGGCTCCATCCTCTCAAGGGTTGGAGCCTCCAGGAAAGCCGGGGCGGTTCAAGCGCCCGCTCGGGCGCTCTTAGAGTGGCACGATATGTTGCTTCATCCATAGCGATTGCGACGGACCAACGCTTCGAGGCTGGCTTCGTGGCTGCCCAAGGCGATCCGTCGTCCGTGGTGCGGGATGCTCATCGTGTTGGTCACCGGAGCCTCGCCGTGACCCGTTTCCTCATGCGCAGTCGTCTGCGACGGAGGCATGGAAGCGAGTCGGATTTCGTGGACGACATACCTGTTGTCGTGTCAAGAGGTCTAGCTGGCGCTCCTGGTCGCCCCGGAGCCAGCTTCGTTGACTGCCCATCCACATCGGAGCAAGCACGTCCGCCAGGTGGTCAACATCATCCTCAAGTGTGGGCAGAATTAGCTCCGGCGGCAACATCCCGAGACCGCATCGAGCCCAAAGCCGACCTGGATGGGCAGCCCCGGCGGAGTCTAATAGGGCGCCAACGGCTGAGTGGCGCACGAGCACCTCTGTTGCTGCCGCGGCTGCGCGATCATCCCCCGAGAGCATGTTCTGAAGCGAGGGCACGAGTGCCTGTGGAAGGTCGTCAAGGGCCGCAATAGCGTGTACAGCCACGAGGTCGCTTGCATCGCTGATGAAGCGAACCACAAGGTCCGAGCGGTCGGCTCCGCAACACCCGAGGCCCCAAACGCTGGCAGCGCGAAGCTCTTCGTCAAGGCTGCCGTTGCCGGCGATGGCCGATAGGCTGTCAATAGCACGGTTCGTCCCAAGCTCGGAGAGGATGAACACTGCCTCCATCGCGAGATCCGCACGATTCCAGTTCCCTGCACCAACATCTTCGAGGGATTGCGTCCACGCGTCCGGGTCCAACGAGGCAAGGCTCCCGATGGCTTCCAAGCGAACGCGGGGGTCTTCGTTCTCGTTGCCAGCGATTACTTCAAGACTCCGAATTTCAGGCCGACCGCCTAAGGATGCAGCGGCCTTCACTGCCGCGTATCTATCGAGTGCAGACTCAGCATCGAAGTGCGCTGCAAAGTCCCAGATGCCTTTGCAGTCCATTGATGCCGGTGCCCGCACTACGCCCAAGACGAAAGTGCCCTCGGCGTCAAAACGGTCGCCTGGCTGCACGTAGATGTAGGCCGGCAGCGTGGGTGGAATCCTGTACGTTTGTCTCCTGCCGTTCGCGAGCATCGTCACGACCTCGTGGTCGGCCACGGCCAACACTTCGCCGGCCTGCTTGGGGACGCGAGCAGGCCATTTGAGGTCGATCTCCGAACCCTGGGAGGCGGCCTTGCGGGCACCAAGCTTTGCGCACTCCCGGGCAGCGCGAAGCTCTGCTGCTGAGAAGTACTGTGGCTTCGAGCTACAGAAGGGATCATTGTCGTTCGGCACACAGTGAACGAAGGCGTACAGGTCATCAGGCCGCATGCCGACATCCCACTCGCGGCCTGGGGTGTCGCTATGGCTCAGCTTAATTTCCAGCGATGATTTGGCGCGAGCCTCGATGCGCGTACCGCATCGAAGACACATAAGGTCGGGTAGTCTCAGCCGCTTGAGCTTGGTCGACCACAGCTTGTTGGACATGGCGTACCGTTCAAGCTCCACCACTTCATGGCCGTGGTTCTGCGATAGGTCGTCGGACACGGCTGCGGCACCATGCGCACCCATGCTGAGGTAGCGCAGGAAGCTGTCGTCGTCCTTGAAGGCCACTAGCGCTCGTCTGCGCCGAGCAGGTCGCTGGCCTCGACACCAAGGGCACGGGCGAGAGCGTGGATGTTGTCGAGGGAGATGTTGCGCTCACCGCGCTCGACCGATCCGATGTAGGTGCGGTGCAGCCCCGCCTTTGCAGCAAGGGCCTCTTGCGAGAGACCGAGCGCCATTCGCGCGGCATGCACGCGTTGGCCGAACGCGGCCCGGTATACGTTCGTTGATTCCCGCTGCGCATCACCCATCATCGATGATAATATGGACTGCGATGACTATGAGTCGACAGACTATAGGTAGCACCGACATTCGGATTCCCGAATTCGTCGAAGTCTCCAGGGGCGATGCCGCGTACATGGCGCATTCGTACCTGACAAAGGTGCCCCTGACGGCGATCGAGCCGTTCATTAAGGCTTTGACAGCCCCGGGCGACACTGTGCTCGACCCATTCGCGGGCTCCGGCATGACCGGCGTGGCGGCGATGATGCTAGGGCGCAGCGCCGTTCTCTACGACATAAGCGTGTTGGGGCAGCACATCGGCAGCAACTACGTGAACATCATCGACGCCAACCGTCTGCGCGAGGCGGCGCATGCCGCGCTGAATAGTGCGACGGATCGCGTCGGCTGCATTTATTCCGTGCGATGCGAGAAGTGCGGCGGGGATGCTGAGCTTTCGCGGTCTGTCTGGTCTGTGGTGCTGGCATGCCCACAATGCCACGCGGACGTCGTTTTCTACGAGTCATTGTCGCAGGCGGGGTGGGCCAAGTCGGCCATGACATGCGCGGCGTGTGGCACACGGATCGTAGCCAGAGGGACTCGTCCGGTAGGCGAGGTCCCCGTTCTGGACACTATATCCTGCGCTTGTTCTTCCAAGCTCCGCGATCAGACAACCACGCCTCCGTTGCACGAGGCTTCTATCGATGGCCTCAAATGGCCCGATGTCCCCATCGGCAAGGACCGACAAATGTATCAGGCGTCTGCCCTCGGCAGACATGGCCTCGATTCCACCGCCAAGTTCTTCTCCAAACGGAACCTTGTTGCTCTGACCGCACTGAGAGATGCGATCGGAGCAGTCAAGGAGGATGGCGTCCGCAGCAAGCTGATGTTCGTATTCACTGCGATTCTCGCGCGGGCATCCAAGCGCTACCAATGGAGTCGACAGCGCCCCTTGAATGCGGCGAACCAGAACTACTACATAGCGCCCGTCTTCTATGAATGGAACGTCTTCGACCTGTTTCGGCGCAAACTAGAGGCCGTCATCCGCTCGGATAACCTGATTCGGGCACGCGTGGCGACGCGACCAAGCTCGATTCACAGCAGTGTTGAGTACAGGCTCGGCTCTGCCCGGCAGCTCGCACTCCCTGATAACAGCGTCGACTACGTGTTCACCGACCCACCATTCGGCAGCAACATCTTTTACTCCGACATGAACCTGTTCCAGGAAGCATGGCTCGGAAAGCTGACCGACAACGCCGAGGAGGCGGTGGTCGACCGTGCACAGAATGGCGGCACGCGGCGGACCGCCGGCCGCTATGAGTCGATCCTGACCGAAGCGCTGCAGGAATGCGCACGAGTGCTCAAACCCGGGAAGTGTCTCTCTCTCGTTTTTTCGAACAGTAGCGGACAGCTCTGGTCGCTCGTGGAGCGCGCTACTCGGAATGCCGGTTTCGTTATCGACCCGGACGCCCTCTCTGTGCTGAACAAGGGGCAACGGTCGGTCAAGGGTCTGGCGAGTGGGTTCGAGAACGTGGTCACGCTGGACCTGATACTCACCATGCGGCTCGCTGAGGAACGCGTGACTCCGCCACTTCATGGGCCAAGCCACGATGAGGTAGCGGAGGCCACGCGCAGGATTGTCACGGGGACGCAGGCGGAGACCCCGAGCCACGTCTATGTCGAGCTGGTGCGACAAGGCCTGCGGGATGGGTGGGACTTGGCGACGCTTGATTACGGATTCGTTTCAGACACCCTGCGCGATCTGGGGTTCCACACCGACCCGGCATCCGGGCGGTTCGTACGGGAAGCCCCTGAGCAGCGTCTATTCTGACTGAGACAAGTCTCGAAGCCGCCGCATCGAGCGCTCCGACAGCAGTCGCTCTCCACGCACAATACCGGACACGAGCCCGACCGATAGCCCACTCTCCCGCGCTGAAAACGTACACCGAGAAAGCCACATGGCCCCTAAGCTCACGCATGGTCTGAGTGCGCCTGCTATTTTGCGTCCGGGCTTAGGCCTCAATGGTGTCGCCGCGCCTTCCAGCGCAGCTCCCGAGCCTGCTTCTCCGTCAACTCGCCGCGCCAGCCGGCAAGCCGAATGAGCGCTTCTGCCTTGAACTCAGCTTCGCCGTGCAAGATGCGGTCGCCGTAACGCGTCATGTAGTCGTCGAGATAGTTGAGGAGTATCCCGAGACGCAGTTCGGCAGCTGCGTCAGCCTCTTTGAAGCGAGCGTCCTCCGCTCCCCTCGTCGGTCGGTGCATGTTCAAGCTTCTGCAATGCCAAGCTGGGCGAGAGCGATCATCGGGACTATCGCCAGGACCCAGCCCGGGTCGTCGAGTATCAAAGCGATGAGGGCGGCCGCAAAGCGAAGGGGATTCGCCGGCCGTGCGCATGCAACGTCCGGTCAAGCAGCCCAACCGAGATGCGGCCCCGCCCCGCCACGTCTGGCGGAACGAGGCCTGGCCGATGAGACGAACCAACGCTGCAGACGAGGCTTCCCTTTCGGCGTGGCGTCAGTCTGATGGCATTCGGAGCGGCTTGAAAGGGTGACGATAGGTCGATGCTGGTGACAAATGCCGAGAGCCCTTGAGTCTGTCAGTGAACCGCCATCGTCCCGGACTCAGCTTGGAGACGCGCATGAATCTGGATTTCGGCGCTGAGCCGTCTCCGCTGCAGGATCATGCGTGATCATACGCCGTCGATTCTGTCTTCAGTCTCTTCGAATCACGCCAGGTGGAACTATGACGAAGTAATCATCCGGGGGGTCATCGAACCACACCGGCCCTTCGTCTTCGCGGGCTTGAGAGTACCGACCCGGTTGTCGCCCAATGATGTCGCGGTACAGCGCCGCAGCGTCCTGGGTAAATACGACCGTTCTCCCGTGGCTCCCTGGGCCCGCGAAAGGCGCTCCACACTCCCACAAGCCTTTCGTCATGACGTGCAACACCGTGTTCCCGAACCTACCTCCGACGTTGCGCAGTGTCTCGTCCGGGAAGAGGTGCTGCAGGGCAATGCATAGCCCCAGAAGATCGTTCGCCAATTCGGAGCGATCCTGGTCGGTGGGGAGGTTCGCATACACGTCGCGCCGCATTGCCCGGGCATGTGAGGGTGCGCTCAGGAGTTCGAGCCACTCCGCATGCAGGGTCCGACCCTCATCGTCTTGGCAGAGGTTCGTCACGAAGACCTCGGCCGTATCGGGATGGCTCTCGGCGAGAACCGATTGCAGCTTGTCAACCTCACCGGCGACAAATGGACGGCCTGCCTGCACAGCCTGCCAGCGATTCGAGGGGAGGCTCTCTCGCACATAGTCGCGGCCAGTGCGATCTCGCAACAGAGCCCTGAGGTATCGGTGGAAGTACGCGTAGTTCCTCAAGGCCGAGTCACTCTCGGACGCGCTGGAGTAGGGAGCCAGGTGAGCATCGACATCCTTCTGGCCAAACGTCCATCGCTGGTCGGCATGCTGTTCTGGATGCGAGAAGAAGTGATCACGAAAGCTGAACGCCTGGAGCCATGAGTGAGAGTCGCGGGTCAGGTCTCTGAAGACTGCGAGCGCGGCGTGGTGGACAGCATGAACCGCGAAGCCGAACCAGACGCAGAGACTGTAGGCATCGATGCAAACAAGAACTGGCTGGGCATATCGATACAGCTGGCGCGCAGCCTGCTGGGCTTTTGCCGACAGCACCACATCAGAAACAGGGAGTGCGCCGCTGCTGAATTCCTTCCGTAGCCCTCCAACCACACGAGGCAGAAGCCTCTTGCGTCGAGGGTAGTACAGCGGAAAAAGGTCAACCTTCTTCTCGCCCTTCATGTGCGTCAGCCGATCGGTCACGCTCATGTTGTGGAGGTCGTCCTCGATGGCGAACAGGACATTGCCGACGTGGCGGTCCGTTGCATCCCGGCAGTCCTCGATGATCCTCACGATTGTCTCGCGGACCCGCTCGGCAAGTCGTAGTCGCTCGTCAGGGTCCGCCAAAGCGTCATCATCGAATAGGGCCTCGAGGATGCCCGGGAGGCTCTCGAGGTTCTCCGTCGTCAGCCCCCCGCCGCAGCGCCCGAACGACTCAACCGCCGCCTGCAGGTCGCTCACCTTCCGCTTGCCAGACATCGACCTCCTCTACACCGCGCCGCCACGTGATTCGTTCTGCGCAGAGCCGCAATTTGCGGCACTCCACGCAAATAGTCTCACAAAGATCGCGAAAACTTTGGCACAAGACAGCTGACGCCTTCAGGCCCTAGCCTCATCTCAGCGGCATTCGCCGCCCCGTTTCATTCAACACGGAAAGGACGGCCAATGTCAGACATCACACTCTTCAACAGCGGAATAGGCGGCCAACTCGATCGCACGGCTCGTTCCACCAAGCGAGCACTGGCGCAAGTCCACGTACAGGGCTTGGTAGCGGCTGCCAAGGTGGACGAGGCAGCGTACGTGGCTGAGGTCGCCATTCAGGAGATCGGGATTCTCTCCATGGACGAGGCGCTCTTGGTTGAGCGCACTCCGCACGCTGCCGGTCGGGCCAAGGTAATCGTCGACACCTTCACCGCCGTCGCCGCCGGCGTCGTGGCGCACATGGGTCGCTGACCATGACTGCCGTTGACACAGCCATCGCAGTTCTCGCGCTGTTTCTTACAGCGGCGATCAGCATCGACCTCGCTGCTCCTGCAATCGCCGAATACCTGAGGCAGCGACGCGTCGTACGCCAGAGCGCGCTCGACTCCCAAATGCAGGCCATGAACGCAGCTCGACAGCTCTCAGTCATGGCCTGGCAGGCGCGGCATCAGATGTACCGCCTCGGCAACGAGATGCGCCATCACGATCCCGAGTCAGCGCATTCGCATCGTACCACGCCCACTCAATACAAGTAGGCCTCGACCAGAGACGTCACATGAACGAATGGCTGAAGAGAATCATCACGATGCTGCTCGTCATCGTCTGCATCGCAGGGGCGACGCGGCTGGCCTGGGAACTCCTCAGGCCAGCCGTGCCTACCCTGATCGCTCTGCTCGTCGCCTTTGTCGTGTTGCGGTTCGTGCTGCGACGTCCTCAGGGGTGGTAGGCCTCCAGAGGTCAAAGACTCCCGCTCGGTGTTGTGGAATCTACAAACCCTATTGACTGATGCATTAACGCATCGTTTACTGGTAAGTGACTAAGGCTGATGCATTGATGCATCGTAGAGAAGTTGGTCAGAAGGGAGGTTGAAATGGCTAAGAAGGAACCCGGTCGCCGGATCTCGATTCGGTCCGTGAGAAAGAACCCGCCGGACCTGAGCAAGCTCGGTCGAGCGCTGATCGCTCTGGCGATGGCTCAGGCCGAGGCCGAAGCGGAGGCCCAAGCCACCAAGGCCAACAAGCCTGAAGACACTCCCCAGCCTCCCTCGGAGGACGCATCATGAGTGACGAGCAGCTGGCAATTATCGCCCTGCTCGGTGCAGGGGCTGCCGCCGGTGGCCTGGCTCTGACCCGCCGCAGATTCGAGCCGCCGACCGACTGGTATCGCCTGACGTGGCCGCGCGAAGTCGATGGCGACAATGTCGTTGCGTTCTTCCGCCATCTTGCCGGCGACCGTCGATCTCATGTCCTGGCCCTGGAAGTCGTCGCTTCTAAGGGCCACCTTTCGTATCGGCTCGGCATCGCCAAGCGACACAGCGAGGCAGTCCTCGCGGCCGTATCCTCATATCTCCCCGGCGTCGCTGCCAAGCTTATCGAGCACGACATCGTGCGCGCTCCCGATGCCGCCTGGCGTGTCACGGTGAGCGTGCCCCAGCGCGCCCTTCGAACCACTCACCTCGACGAGGTTGCCAGAGCGATCACGACATCGCTGGCGAGTGCCAGCACTTATCACACCGTCATTTTCCAATGGCTTCTGGGGCCGCGCCTCATGCCCATGAGCGCGCCAGCCAAAGGCAGTCCAGCGCCGTCGTCGTCGTGGCGAGACGTCGTGAAGCAGACAGTCGGGACTGCAGCGCCCATAGACGCTGAGGCGCACAGTTCAATAAAGGAGAAGGTAGAGGAGCCCGGGTTTCGGGCCGTCTGTCGCATCGGCGTTGATGCGCCCAACGCCCGAATGACCCAAGCGGTCGCCTCTCGACTGCTGGCCGCCCTTCGTACCGCCGAGACGCCTGGGGTGCGCATCGGCCTCAAGAAAGAGAATCCCGACAAGCTCGCCCAGGCGCGCCACCCCAGAAACTGGCCTGTAGCCGTGAACGTGAAGGAGCTGGCCAGCCTGTGCGGTTGGCCTCTCGGTGGCCAGGTGTACCCGGGAGTCGACCGTTCGGGGGCGCGTCTACTTCCGACGAGCGACTCGGTTGCACGAAGGGGTCGAGTTGTCGCTGTCTCCACGTATCCCGGGGCGGAGCGACCACTCGCCATGAGACTGCAGGACTCCCTGCAGCACCTGCACGTCCTGGGGCCGACCGGCACCGGCAAGTCGACCCTACTGCTGAACTTGATCGTGCAGGACATCGCCGCCGGACGCGGCGTGGTCGTCATCGACCCCAAAGGCGACCTCGTTGAAGAGGTCCTTCGCCGAGTGCCGGAAGAGCGTGCCCACGATGTCGTGGTACTTGATCCGGCTGACGAACAGCGGCCGGTCGGCTTGAACGTCCTGCGAGGCGGCAATCGGCCGGCAGAGCTGATCGCCGATCAAGTGCTCTCGGTCTTTCACGACCTTTATCGAGAGAACTGGGGGCCGCGCACGCAGGACATCCTGCACGCCGCCCTGCTCACTTTGGCAGATAGGCCAGGCATGACCCTCTGCGCGCTCCCCGTGCTGCTGTCTAATCCGCGCTTCCGTCAGAAGGCCGTGGCCGCGCTTACGGACGAGATTGCTCTGAAGCCGTTTTGGGCTTGGTTTGACGGGCTCAGCGAAGGTGAACGTCAACAGGCCATCGCCCCGGTGATGAACAAGCTGCGGGCCTTCTTGCTGCGCCCCCGCATGCGCGCGGTCATCGGACAGGCTGAACCTGCCTTCGATCTGCACTCCGTCTTCTCCGAGCGCAAGGTCTTGCTCGTGTCGCTCGCCAAGGGGCTCATCGGTCCTGAGGCTGCAGCACTGCTCGGATCGCTCGCCGTCTCACAGCTCTGGCAGGCGGCCTTGGGGCGCGTGCGCATACCGGCCGACAAGAGGACGCCCGTGATGGTTTACATCGACGAGTTCCAGGACTACCTGCATCTGCCCACGGACATCGCCGACGTACTGGCCCAAGCCCGTGGCCTCGGCGTCGGCTTGACGCTTGCTCATCAGCACTTGGCGCAGCTACCGGTGGCTTTGCGTTCAGCGGTCATGGCGAATGCGCGCTCACGAGTGTGCTTTCAACTTGGCAGTGAAGATGCCCGGCTGATCGCCGCAAGCTCAGCGGAGATCGAGGCGCCGGACCTTCAAGGCCTTGGCCGCTACGAGGCCTATGTGTCACTGGTATCTCGCAGCAACGTGACACCGTTCGCCTCAGCGCGAACCCTCGCGCCGATCAAGCCGACCAGCGATGCCCAGGAACTCCGGACCAACAGCCGCAGCCGCTATGGCCATGACCTGGCGAGCGTGGAAGCGGAGCTGACCGCCCTCGTTGCCGGTGGCGATGCCACTGACGACCGTCCCATCGGACGAAGGAGGCGGTCATGACCTACCCGCTCGGCTACCCGCTCGCGTTATCGAGTCCCCCCGGATTCTGCCTGCAAAGCGATGCTCCGGCCTGCACTAGTGACGACGACTCTTGCGCTCTCATGTGCACCAACATGAGAACGCCAACTCGCGGCGGCCGTGCAGTAGCTACACGTTTTCGGCAGGGACTACCAGAGCGTGACATCGAAGTCGTGGCCAGCATCGGACACTACAAATACCTGAGCGCCAAACAGATCGAGGAGCTGCATTTCTTTGCCCACGCGACCCCTCTCACGGGGGCTCGCACCTGCCGGCGCGTCTTGAAGCGTCTGACCAAGGCTGGCGTTCTGTGGAGGCTGGCCCGGCGCATCGGCGGCCTGCGAGCCGGTTCCGTGTCATATGTCTACGCGCTCACCACTCTCGGATTCCGGATTCTCGATGACTCAAGCGCAGCACGCGGCCGGCGCTACGAGCCCTCCGAGGAGTTCCTCGACCACACGCTGGCAATTGCTCAACTGGCCGTAGAACTGCATCGCCTAGCACGCACAGAGGATGGCATCGACCTGCTCGACCTTGATCCGGAACCGGGATGCTGGCGCAGGTTCACCGCCGGGCTAGAAGGCGTGCAAACTCTGAAGCCCGACTTGTCGGTGTCGCTCAGAGCCAGCGACTACGAGTACCACTGGTTCGTCGAAGTCGACCTGTCTACCCACAGCGCCACAGCCGTGGTGCAGAAGTGCCAGATGTACAACCGCTACTGGTCTACCGGCATCGAGCAGGATCGCAGCGGCCTCTTCCCCAGAGTGCTCATCGTGACCCCGAACGCGAGGCGGGCGGGCGTGTTGGAGCGTGCTATCGGCAGCGCACGCCATCTGAGCGCCAAGCTCTTTGCCGTCACGACAACTGCCGACGCCATGGAATGCCTGACGGGAGCGGCGTCATGAAGCGCCTGCCACGAAATCAGATCCTGATCGGCGATGCTCGCAGCGTCTTGGCCTCGCTTCCGGCTGACTCGGTCGACTGCATCATCACGAGCCCGCCGTACTTTCGTTTGCGCAACTACCAGGATGAGCGACAGATCGGCCTCGAGGCGCACGTTGACGACTACGTGCGCGAGCTGCGGCTGGTGGCACGCAAGCTGGCCCGGGTGCTCAAGCCCGGCGGCGCATTTTGGCTCAACCTCGGTGACACATTCAGTCGCGCTCACGCGCAAGGTGCCTCCGAGAAGAGTCTCGTCCTGGCTCCCGAGCGGATTGCCCTGGCGCTGATCGAGGACGGCTGGGTCTTGCGCAACAAGGTCGTCTGGGCCAAGACCAACCCCATGCCAACCAGTGTGCGCGATCGCCTCAGCTGCACGCACGAAGTCGTCTACTTCTTCGTTCGTGAACCTCACTACTTCTTCGACCTCGACGCCATCCGTGTGCCGCACGTGAGCAAGCTGAACCGACCGGCCAAGGGGCGTGTGTCGTGGTCGGTGCCGGATAGCTGGCGCGGGCCGTCGACGGGCAGCAACACGGGCCTCGACCGTCTGAAGAGAGAGGGTCTCGTCGGGCATCCCTTAGGCAAGAATCCCGGCGACGTCTGGCCACTAGCCACCGCCGGCTATCGCGGGGCTCACCATGCGGTCTTTCCCGAGAGGCTGGTTGAGCGTCCGCTCCTTGCCACGTGTCCTGAGAAGGTCTGCAGCAGATGCGGCAGGCCTTGGAAGAGAGAACCAATAAGGACGCTTGGACACCTCGCCGTTGCAGGCGAGCTGCAGCCAACTTGCCAATGTGACGCAGCGCCGCGTCCGGGCATTGTCCTTGACCCCTTCATGGGCTCGGGCACGGTGGCTTCAACGGCGACGCGGCTCGGTCGCCATTGGCTCGGAATCGAACTCAATCCGGCCTTTGCCGACTTGGCCAACGAGCGACTGTCGCAACTGGAGCAGCGCCCGCCGCCACTGCGGGCCGCCTAGGCATGGCGGCTTCGTCGGTGCCATGCGGCTGTCAAAGAGTGATCGCACCCCGTGATCGCCGGCCGCACACCACCGAGGAGGTGATGGGATGCAAAGCAAGCACCCCAAAAGCACGCGTCGTCAGAAGGAGGCCGGAGCATGAAAACCCTGGCCATCCGTCTCGACGACGAACTGCACGCCCAGCTCAGCGTGCTCGCGCAGCTCTGCGGAACGACGCTCACTGACGAAATCCGTCAGGCCCTTGAGGCCCATCTCAAGGCCAAGCGCGCCAACCCTGAGCTGACCGAACGGGCCAAGGCCGTGTCCGAAGAGATCGAACACGAGGCCCAGGTCCGCCAGGAGGCCATCACGACACTGTTCGGCAACGCCGAGCAGCAGAGTGGCACGCCGAAGGCGAGCAGCAAACGCCCGCGCAGCAGCGAGAAGACTCCCGAGAGCAGCTGACGCTGTTCTAGCGGCAAGTGACTTCAAGCGCTGCGCAGGCAGTGGGTGGGAGCCTCCGGTCGCTCGGCCTTCATTGGGCCAAGCGCCGGGGCTCCCGCCCCCTCTATCAAACGGATAAGCAGAGAGGAGGTGAAGATGCATGAAAGAGAACCGGAGAAAGACGACGAGCAGCCGCCCGTCTATATGGCCAGGATTAGCGAAGTCGACGACGTCGGTCTTCGCGGTACCTGGATGGATGCAGCGGAGTACATCGCCGACGCGGAAGAGAGCATCGGGCTGTGGCTGCGTCACCCGCTGTCCCGTGGCTCACCGGTGCGTGACGGCGACGACCACTCCGAACCTGGCTTCCTCTACCTGGGTGACAACGAGTCACTCGCGTTCATCGCCGAGATGGCGGCGGGCATCATCAAGCATGGTCCGGCCTTCACCTTCTGGGTGCGCGAGATGGGCAATAGCCCGGATGCACTCGAAGAGTTCGAGAAGGTATTCCTCGGCCAATGGAAGAGCGCTGAGGAGTTCACTCAGCACGTGCTCGACGACCGTGGCTACGCTGAGGAGTCTGAGCATCGCGACGGTGAGGAGTCGCCTGAGGACCTGGAGATCGATGCCAAGACCTGGGCGCAAGACCTGCAGCGCCGCGGAGAAATCAGGGTGGTGCCCAACCCACAGGGCGGCGTTTGGGTCTTCCGTGGTTGGTAGGAGGGAGCGTTGTGGACTTCCCCACACCGCTCAAACGAATAAGCAGAAAGGAGGTGAATATGCATGAAAAGGAACCTGAAGGTAACGAACACCAAAACGATCAAACGAGCCCCGAGCAAGAACGCAAGGCGCAGCCGCGCATCTACGTTGCCAGTCTCGCCGACTACAACGAGGGCCGCCTACACGGCGCCTGGATCGACGCCGCCCAGGACGAGGAGGAGCTGGACCTCGCCGTCAAGGAGATGCTGGCGCGCGCGCCCTCTCCCGGGGCGGAAGAGTGGGCGATCCACGATTACGAGGACTTCGGAGCGCTGCGTCTCGACGAGTTCGAGTCACTCGCAGCCGTCGCCAAGGTCGCCAAGGGCATCGCCGAGCATGGGCCCGCTTTCGCGGCCTGGGCGGCACATGTGGGCGCCGATTCTGAGGCACTCGATGAGTTCGAGGACGCCTACATGGGCGAGTGGGAGAGCGCCGTGGCCTTTGCCGAGGAGATGCTCGACGACATGGGGCACATCGAGGAGATCATGCGCGGCGTGCCCGAGCACCTCGCGCCCTACGTCCAGATCGACTATGAGGGCTTCGCTTCCGACCTCGTGCTCAACGGGGAGCTAGCTACTCTGGAGAAGCCCGATGGCGGCATCTACGTCTTCCGCAATTGGTAAGGATTCTCGTTGTGGAATTGTCCACAAACGATGCATCCGCGCATCGTTTGTGGTAGAATTGATCCCGAAATGGGATTCGAAACGAGAAACGGGTGGTGATGAAACCAGAACGAGCACAACAACTTGGGCGGCTCTTGAAGGCGCGGCGCGAAGAGCGCGGACTATCTACGCATCGTCTTGCTGCCGCAGCCGAGATGGACCAGGCCACCATCGTCCGGCTGGAAGCGGGAAGCATCGTCGCTCCCAGGCCGGACAAGCTCAGCCGCATCGCTCAAGTCTTGGGCATCAGCGGCGCCGATGTCTTCGCGCTTGCCGGTTATGCGGTGCCAAGCGACCTTCCGACGCTACGGCCGTACTTGTTCGCCAAGTATCACGAGCTGCTAGCCGAGGATGTCGACAAGATCGAGGCTTTCGTGGCCCGCATCGCCAGGAAGCGCGGTTTCGCACTGGTAGACGACGTGCCCGGAAGCGAGTCATCGCAAGTCTAGTAACGAGAGAACTAAGGGGGTGAGCCATGACGAAACAATCTGATTCGAAGAGAGAGCCAACAGCAAAGGCTTCTTCGCCCGAGGACGGGCTTACTCGCGCGGTCATCTACCTGCGCGTCTCCACCAGAGAGCAGGCCGAGATGGGTGGCGAAGCCGAAGGCTTCTCCATCCCAGCTCAGCGTGCCGCATGCTTGCGAAAGGCGGAGTCTCTGGGCGCGATTGTTGAAGAGGAGTTCGTCGACCGTGGCGAAAGCGCCAAGACCGCGAACCGCCCCGAGCTGATCAAGATGCTGCGCCACCTGCGCGAGACCTCGGTGCAGTTCGTCATTGTGCACAAGGTCGACCGGCTGGCACGCAGCCGCGCCGACGACATCGCCATCACCGTGGAGATTCAGAAGAGCGGCGCCACGCTCGTCTCCTGCTCAGAGAATATCGATGAGACGCCGAGCGGCCTCCTGCTGCATGGCATCATGAGTTCCATCGCTGAGTTCTACAGCCGCAACTTAGCCACTGAAGTCACCAAGGGCATGCTTCAGAAGGTCAAGGCGGGCGGCACCGTGGGCAAGGCTCCAATCGGCTACCTTCACGTTCGCCTGACGGAGAACGGTCGAGAGATGCGCACGGTCAGCGTCGACCCAGAGCGTGCCCCACTGATTCTGTGGGCTTTCGAGGCCTATGCCACTGGCGAATGGACCCTGCGCCAACTCCTGAATGAACTCACCGATCGCGGCCTCACCACCCGCCCGGGACCTCACACGCCTTCCAAGAAGGTCTCGCTGAACGGGCTCTGCAAGCTGCTCACCAACCGCTACTACATCGGCGAGGTGAACTACGACGGAGTCCACTACCCGGGCAAGCACACTCCTCTCGTAAGCAGGCCCCTGTTCGACCAAGTCCAGTCTGTGCTCTCTGCGCACAACTACGCAGGAGAGAAGCAACGCGTTCACAACCACTACTTGAAAGGCAGCATCTTCTGCGGAAAGTGCGGCAGGCGGCTAGGAGTAAGCAACTCACGCAGTCATACCGGAGTCGTCTACGACTACTTCTACTGCATTGGACGTCAGCACGACGGCGGAAGCTGCACCCATGGGTTCATCCGCCTGTCCACCGTGGAGAAACGAGTCGAGGACCACTACCGCTCTATTCAGCTCACGCCCGCGCGGATCATCGAGATCAGCGATCACCTCTCGAAGGCACTCTCCGCCCGGCGTTCGGCGGCAGAGAAAGCCCAGCACGCACTTGACGTCCGGATCAGGCGACTAACCTCAGAGAGGAAGAAGCTTCTCGAGCTTCATTACGCCAAGGCTCTGCCGGTGGACCTCTTCAGAGAGGAGCAGGAGCGCATCAGTCGCGAGCTGGAGAAGGCCAAGGCGCAACTTGCCGGCGTGTCCTTGGCGTTCGACGAGATCGCGCAGAACACCACACGTGCCTTGGAACTTGCCAGAGACTGCCATGCGGCCTACGTCGCGGCCGACCCGAATGTGCGTCGGCTGTTCAATCAGGCGTTCTTCGAGAAGCTCTATGTGCACGACGATGGCGAGGTCACTCACGATCTTGCAGAGCCCTTCAAGATCCTTTTGGACCCAGAGCTACCCGGCCAGCTCGCGACCGCCGTTCGTGACGACGAGTTGAACCAGCCAGATTGGCTGACTGGCGCCTCGTGGCGGTTCGACAACGAAGACGGCCTCGTTGAAAACGAGGCCGTGGGTTCGAACATGATGGTTTTGGTGGGCCCAGCAGGACTCGAACCTGCGACCGGCCGATTATGAGTCGGCTGCTCTAACCAACTGAGCTATAGGCCCACGCGAGGCAATGATACGCTCTGCACGACGGCGAATGCACGGACCCTGAACAGGAGGCGAGAGCGGCTTGAACGGCACCCACCCGCAACGCCCGCCCACTCTGCGCACCTCCCAGATCATCCGGCTGACGGCGGTCGCCACGTTGACGGTGATCGCCATCGTCGCCTTGCTACTCTTCTTCGTGAAGATCCGCAGCATCCTTCTCTGGGTGCTGATCGGCATCATCCTGGCGATCGCCCTACAGCCCGCCGTGGGCTGGCTCGTACGGCACCGCTGGAACCGCATCCTGGCGGCGCTCGTCGTCTCGTTCGTGACCATCGCGGTACTCGCCGGGGCGGTCGTGGCCATCGCCTGGCCAGTGGTGCGGCAGTCAGACGACTTCATCCGTGCTCTTCCCCACCTCGTCGACTCGCTGTTCGGCAACGGCGGCGCGTTGCACTTCGTCGAGGTGAAGCTCCACGTCATCGAGCGCCTCGCGTCGATCTCCCCCAGCCAGGTGGCAAAGGTCGTCCTCGGCAACCAGCAGACCATCGTCAGCGCCGTTACCAAGGCAGCGTTCCTCGTCGCGGCGACCATCACCATCCTGACCATCACGGTGATGCTGCTCATCGAGGGCCCACGAGGCTGGACGGCGATCCTCGATTCCCTCGTCGGCGACGAACGCCGCTGGGTCGCGCGCATCGGGGAGAACTTCCTGCGCGCCACGGGCGGCTACGTGCGCGGCAACCTGGCCATCAGCCTCGTCGCCGGCCTGTCGTCGTACGTCGTGCTCAAGATCCTCGGGGTGCCTTACGCGGAAACGCTGGCCGTCCTGGTGGCCATCCTCGATATCATCCCCCTCGTGGGCGCCACGATCGGCGCCGTGATCGTCACGATCGTGGGCTTCGCCGCCAGCGGGACGGTCGACGGCGTCGTGCTCATCGTCTTCTTCGTCGCCTACCAGCAGTTCGAGAACAACGTGCTCCAGAACATGGTGTATGCGAAGACGCTCACCCTCTCGCCGCTGGTGGTCTTCATCGCCGCGCTGATCGGCGCAACGCTGGCCGGGATCGTGGGCGTTCTGCTCGCGATCCCGCTGGCTTCCGCCGGCTGGACGCTGGGGCGCGACCTCATCGCTCTGCGTCAGGCACGGCACGCGGCGCAGATGGAAGAGGAGGGCGGCGGCGAGGGCGAACCACTCGACGTGGGGCCGCCGCCGGCCGCCGCAGACGAGCCCGGCGGCCCGGTCGGCACCTGAGACCAACGAGGCCGGGGCCGCTCACGCGGCCCCGGCCGTGCTCTCGGCGGCGCCGTCTCTCGCCCCCGGAGCAGCTTGGGTGTGACGGAGCCGGCGGGACGGAGAAGCCGCCGGCCCGCGCCGTCACACGCTCTTGAGGCGCTCGACGAGCGCCGGCAACACCTGGTACAGGTCGCCGACGAGGCCGTAGTCGGCCATGCCGAAAATCGGCGCCTCCTTGTCCTTGTTCACAGCGGCGATGAGCTTGGCCGCCGACACCCCGACGGTGTGCTGGATCTGGCCCGACACGCCGACGCTCAGGTAGAGGTCGGGGGCCGTCTTGGCGCCGGAGAGGCCGATGATGCGGTCCTCGCCGAGCCACTTGAAGTCGGCGAGGCTCTTGGTACAGCCCACGACGGCGCCGAGGGCTGCGGCCAGGTCGTCGCCGAGCGCGAGATCCTCGCGGGCGTTGAAGCCGCGGCCGACGCCGACGATGATCGGCGCCGCGTCGAGGTTGACGTGGTCGCCTTCTTTAGCGCGGCGGTCGACGAGCTTGACCGCGGTGCTCACGGTGAGCGCCGGCGTGACGACGTTGCCGGCCCCGGCGCTCGCGCCGTCGGCGCTGAACGTCTTGGGCATCACGGCGAAGACCTTGGTCGCCGTGGCGAGCTTCTCGCGCGCCACCGTGGCGCCGCCGAAGGCGTAGCGGCCGGCGAGCAGCTCGCCGTCCTCGACTACCAGGCTGTTGACGTCGGTGACGCAGCCGGCGCCGAGCTTCTGCGCCAGGCGCGGCGCCGTCTCCTTGCCGCGCCGAGTCGAGCCGACGAGGACGACGCTCGCGCCGGCCTGCTCCACGATCTGCGCCAGGCCGGCGGCCACTGCGTCGGCCGGCCAGCCGTCAAAGGCGGCGTCTTCGCTCACGTACACGGTGTCGGCGCCGGCGCCGGCGAGCTCGCTCGCCGCGGCTCCGGCGCCCGGCCCCAGAGCCACGGCGCTCACGCCGAGGCCGAGGGCCGCCGCCAACTCCTTGCCGCCGGCGACCAGCTCGCGGGCGGTGTCGACTCTCTCGCTGTAGACAAGCAGCTCGGCCATCGTTACCTCCTCAGGACGCCTTCTTTGATGAGGGCATTGACGAAGGCGTCGGCCTGCTCGGCCGCGGCGCCCTCGAACAGGATGCGCTTGCGGTCCTGTTCCTCCGCCAGGTTACTCACGATCTCGCGCACCGGCGCCGGCGCGTCCAGGCCGAGGTCGGCCAGCGCCCACACCTGCAGCGGCTTGCTCTTGGCCTTCATGATCTGCGTGAGGCCGGGGATGCGCGGCTCGTTGATCTCGCTGACCACGGTGACCACGGCCGGCAGCGGCGCCTCGAGCGTCTCGATCATGTCGTCCATGCTGCGCTCGCAGCGTACGGCGCCATCGGCCGCCTCCATCTTGCGCGCGTAGCCGATCTGCGGCAGGCCGAGCAGCTCGGCGACGCGGGCGCCGACCTGACCGGTATAGTTGTCGGTGGAGCCCTCGCCGAAGAGCAGCAGATCGCAGGCGCCGATCTTCTTGACGGCGGCCGCAAGGGCCGCGGCCACGGCCGCCTGGTCCGGCTCGGCGAGCGCCGGGTCGTCGATCACGACGGCCTCGTCGGCGCCCATCGCCAGAGCTTCCTTGATGCCCTCGGCCGCCTTGCGGTTGCCCTCGGCCAGGCACAGCGCCGTGACCTTGCCGCCCACGGCGTCGCGCAGCACGACGGCCGCCTCGAGGGCGTTCTTCTCGAGATCGCCGATCTTGTACGGCACGGCCTCGGTGACCGCCTCGCGGTGCTTGATGCGGACCATCTGCAGGTCCGGGTTGGTCTTCACGCAGACGACGATGTCCACGCCGTCACCTCCTTCAACTCATCCGGTACTGCACCCCGAACGGACCGCTCGGGTACTTCCACGTGAGAGCGCGATGGTCGCAGCAGATCAGGCAGGCGCCGCACTCCAGGCAGCCCTCCCAGTTGACGGTCATGCGACCCTGGTCGTCGCGTTCGTAGAGGTCGGCCGGGCATACGTATACGCAGGCCTCGTCGGTGCACACGGTCTTGCAGATCTCGGTGTCGATGACGATGTGCGGCTCCTTGTCGAGCTTGAAGACGTCGAGGCCGAGCTTGGCGTCGATCTTCATCGGCATGGCTCCTCCCCAACTCCTATAGTTTGCGCAGCGACCAGGCGTCCTTGACGGTCGCCACGTTGATGAAGTCGCGCTTCGCGCCCTGCCAGGCCTTCTTGAACAGGCCGGCCTGCGGCTGCTCGCCGACCGTGTACACGCTCTCGAGGAGCCGCGACACGGCCTGCGGGTAGTGCGTAAACAGGCGCGGGTTCTCCATGAAGCCCGGGATCGCCCGCGCCGTCTCGAGGTCCCTGAGCACGAAGCTGTCGCGCAAGGACGCCTCGTAGCCGGCGAGGCCGGCGGCCGTGAAGTCACCGGCCGCCCTCGCCTTCTTGACCGCCTCGGCGGCGTAGTAGCCGCTGGCGATGGCGAAGTCCATGCCGCGCACCGTGACGAGGGCGTTCAGGCTCAGGCCGGCGGTGTCGCCGGCGACGAGATAGCCGTCGCCGGCGAGCTTCGGCACCTGGCTGATGCCGCCCTCGGGGATGCTGTGCGCCGAGTACTCGGCCACGGCGCCCCCGGCGACCAGCGGCTTGATCTGGGGCAGCTCCTTGAAGGCGTCGAGGAGCTGCCAGCTCTCGATGCCGTCGCGCCGCGTGCGCAGCGCCTCCATGCCGACGACCATGCCCAGCGAGATGCTCTCTTTGTTGGTGTAGAGGAAGGCGCCGCCCAGCATGCCTTTGGTGCACTCGCCCATGAAGAGCTGGGCGGCGCCCTCGCCCGGGTTGAGGCGCCAGCGGTCCTCGATGACGCCGGCGGGCAGCTCGATGACCTCTTTGTAGCCCAGCGCGTGGTGCTTCGCCTGCGGCTCGGCCGCCAGGCCGGCCTCACTGCTGAGCAGCCGCAGCACCCCCTCGGCGACGATGACGACGCTCGCGCCGATCTCGTCGCCGCCGGCGCGGACGCCGATGATGCGGCCGTCCTTGCGCAGCAGCTCGTCGACCTTCATGTTGGGCACGACCACCGCGCCCTTCTCGGCGACCTTCTCGGCGAGCCACTGGTCGAGCTTGGCGCGCAGCACGGTGTAGCTCTGCGGCCGCTCGCCGGTGAAGCGGTCCGCGGCGATCTCGATGGTCGTGTGGGCGCCGTCGCCCATCATGGTGACCAGCTCACGCGCCACGGGGCGCTCGAAGGGCGCCTCGTCCCAGAGCTCGGGGTAGAAGCCGCGGATGGGCTTCACGTAGAGGCGCCCGCCGGTGACGTTCTTGGCGCCCGAGTAGTCGCCGCGCTCGAGGACCATGACCTCGACGCCGGCCGACGCCAGCCCATACGCGGCCGAAAGGCCGGCGAGGCCGCCACCGACCACGATGCATTCGACTTGTTCCATGTCACCTCTCCCGGCGGTAGACGGTCGGGGGCGGCGCGGCGCTGTGCCCTTCGGGCCGCCGCGCCGCCCCCACCCGTCAGGACGTCAGGGGACCGCCCTCCGTCAGCTCAATCCGCATCGAGAGCCGCTGCGTGGCACCCGACGCCGTCAGACCGGCGACGGTCAGTCGATGAACGGGTTGGCGGGCGCGCCCCAGTTGTCGCGGGCGATGATGCCCTTCATCACGTTGAGGCCGCCTTCGGCGCCGACCTCGTAGCTGACCACGCCGCGCAACATCATCTCGAGCGGCGTCTCCTTGGTGTAGCCGAAGGCGCCGTGGTATTGCATGCCGTGGAAGGCCGCCTGGTGGCCCAGCGTCGGGCTCAGGCACTTCACCGCGGAGATCACGCGGTTGATGTCCTTGCGGCTGAACGTGCCCGGGTGCAGCTCCTCGTAGCCGATCATCCAGGCGCCGCGCTGCAGGTTGAGCTTGAGCATGTCGAGCATCATCCAGTCATCCACGAGCTGGAAGCTGATGGCCTCGTTCTTGATGAGCGGCTTGCCGAACGCTTGGCGCTGGGTGGCGTAGTCCGCGCCGATCTCGATGGCCCTCTCGGCGCCGCCCAGGCACGCCGAGGCCACCAACACGCGCGCGGCGTTGAAGCCGTACATCACGTTGTAGAAGCCCTTGCCCTCGTCGCCCAGCAGACAGTAGGCCGGGATCTCGGCGTCCTTGTAGATCCAGCCGCCAGTGCTCAGGCCCATGCGACCCATGTCCTTGTAGGTCGTCCAGCTGATGCCGGGCAGGTGGGCGGGGATGTAGATGAAGGTGAGACCCTTGTGGCCGGCGGCCGGATCGGTAACCACGAGCGAGCAGTGACCGCTGGGGGCACCCAGCTTGGCGCACTCCATAGGGCCCGACACATAGGCCTTCTCGCCGTTGAGCACGTAGACGTCGCCCTTGCGCACGGCCCGCGTCTTGATCTTGGCCAGGTCGGAGCCGCCGCCGGGCTCGGTGGTGTTGATGCCCACGAAGGCCTTGCCGGCGGCGGCAGCCGGGAGCACCTCTTCCTTGAGCTGCTGCGTGCCGAACTTGTTGACGATGTACGACCAGCCGATGGTGAGCAGCGAGTAGACCGGCGTCGACATGGAGAGATCGGCGCGGGCGATCTCCTGCACGGCGATCATCGCGTAGATAAACTCCTCGCCGGGTACGGCGCAGCCGCCCAGTTCCTCGGGGATGGTGACACCGAAGATGCCCAGCTCGGCCATGCCCTGCACGATGTCCTCGGGGATGCCGTTCTCTTCTTCGTCGATCTGGCGGGCGCGGGGCTCGAGGTTCTTGGTGAGCCACTCGCGGATTGACTGGCGAAAGAGATCCTGTTCGGTGCTGTAGCGGAAGTCCATGCAGCTCCCTCCTTAGGAACCGGTGTGTGTCCCCCTGGAAAACGCGAAGACCCCCAGGGGACGCCGAAGCGTTCGCTGGGGGGCCAATGCCTGCGGGCAGTGAGCGGAGACGGCGCTCAGCTGCGGCGATGGGTGCAGCAGAGCCATGATACACCGGCCGGCGGGCGGAGCAAGCCCGGCCGTTTCGACAAGGTGGAGCAGGTTTCGGACGGCTGTACGACGGCCGGGCCGCGCGGCGGGCCGAAGGGACGGTCGCGCCGCCGCCCGGGTCTACTGATCCGTGGAGTCGCTGGCCGCCCGTCCTGCACGCGCCGCGCCTCTGAAATACGGCCGGTCTCCACGAAGACCGCAACGGCGGCAGGCATGCCGCCGACGAACATGTAGTCGCGCACGTTCTCCAAGAGAGCTTCGTGCATCGACCGACCAAGGTCGCGGGGCACCGCACGCACCACGTCGGCTGCCGGTTCATTACCGCGCGCCCACAGGAACTCGAGGAAGCTCAAGGGGTGCAGAGGAAGCATCTGCACGCGGCCCACAGGGAACGAGATCGAGCCCAAGGCGAATTCGATCAACGAGCCGGCTGCGACCACGTGGAGTTGCGGAAGCTGCTCGTAGAAATAGCGCAGCGCGACGACGGCTCGCGGACACGCCTGGATCTCGTCGAGGAACAGGAGATCCTGTCCGACCGCGATGCTGCGGCCCATGGCCAGCTCCAGGGCGCCAAGGATACGGTCGATGTCGAGGTTGCCCTCGAAGAACCGGCGCCACTCGACATCGCGCTCGAAGTCGACCAGGTGGAGGCGTCCGGGCATGTGGCGCTCGACGAAGTCCGTGACCGCCCAGGTCTTGCCCACCTGGCGCGCGCCACGCAGCAGTAACGGCGGCCGGCATGACGAGGTCTTCCAGTCGATCAGCTGGTCCGTGATGGTACGTCTCATGGCGTGAGTCTTCACCGGTTCTTTCAAATGTCAAGGGTCTTTTGAAGTCATTGATTTCAAAAGTGACGGTTGTTCTGTAGCCAACCCATCGCGCGATTCCATGGGTCGCGCTTGTCCGGCTCCTTGTGCGACACCGGGATGAACTCGACCGACGGCCGGCGCGTGCGCTGCCGATAGTGCCGCATGAGCTTGTGCGCCTCTTCCGGGAGTTCGTCGCTCACGGGCAAGACGAGCTCCCTGGCCTCGTCGAACCTGATCGGGTGGTACAGGTCGCTGGAACGCGCCGGCAGGCGCTCCACATCGATCAGCTCGTCCCGGTCCTGCTTGCTCAGCGTGGTGGCCAGTCCCTCCAGCCACGCTATCGTCTGGGGCGGAGGCCGGGCCTCACCCGTTTCGGGTGATTCGGACGACACGCCGAAGTTGGCGCACGCGAGCTACTCGAGCGACTCGGGGCCGGCGTCGTTCAACGTGGCGGCCGGCGGGGAGCCGGCCGCCTCTCCGAGCACCAGCGGGCTCTGGTCGACGGCTTCGAAGATCTTGTGCAGCGCCGAGACGAGCGCGCCCTGGGAGTGGCCGCGGTAGCGGTAGCGCACCAGCGCCTCGATCGCGCGACGCTCGGAGAGCACGTTGCGGCCGATGAGCAGCCGCTGGAAGAAGTCGTCGGCGGAGACCATCATGAGCGTGGTGCTGCAGGCGACGACCACGCCGGCCTCGTCGACCTCGAGCACCACGCCGACGCGCTTGTACATCGCCTGGTGGCTGACGTCCTGCGGCAGACGCGCGTAGCCCGAGAAGAGGAAGGTCGTCGGCTCGCTCGTCATGCGCGCATGCTAGCACAGGCCCATGCCCGCGTGTATGATGAAGCCGCTGCCGCATGGCCCGGGCCGGCGGCGTTCCCACCGGCCCCTCCGTCAGGCCCTGTTCCCCAGCTGAGACCCACAGTGCTCGCTGGGGTTTCCGCGTTAACGGGGCCCCCTCACCGACTCGAGGAGCTGACAGCAGATGGCCGATCACAACGGCCTCGACGGCAAGCTGATGACGATCGGCGAGGCCGTCAAGCGCTTTGTCCCCGACGGCTGCCAGATCGCCGTCGGCGGCTTCACGATCACCCGCAACCCGATGGCGGCGGTCTACGAGATCGCCCGGCGGCGCATCAAGGACCTCCACCTGGTCGCGCACTCCAACGGCCAGGCGCTCGACCTGCTGGTCGGCGCCGGCTGCGTGCGCCGCCTCGACATCGCCTACGGCGGCAACGGCCGCTTCGCCCCCACCTGCATCCGCTTTCGCAAGGCGGTCGAGCGCGGCGAGCTGCTGGTCGAGGACTACACCAACAACATGATGAGCCTGCGCTTCCTCGCCGGCGCCCTGGACGTGCCCTTCATCCCCAGCAAGTCGGGGCTCGGCACCGACGTCGTCGAGAAGACCGGATTCCCGCCGGAGCTGCGCTGCGAAGACGGCATCCCCTGCGAGAAGCTCATCGTCATCGACGACCCGTTCGGCCACAAGGACGACGAGGTC
>Ga0209840_1000022_pt1 | contig 40477 bp, 37 predicted proteins | sample PersoiDNA2013190_FD_185802 | JGI IMG/M metagenome (GOLD analysis project Ga0209840, IMG submission 185802) | Permafrost soil microbial communities from the Arctic, to analyse light accelerated degradation of dissolved organic matter (DOM) -... | ecosystem: Environmental > Terrestrial > Soil >... | reverse complement strand
CACGGGAAGCAGGATTGAAGAGCCCACCCAGACCCTCGATCTGAGTATTTGGATCGGCGCGCCAAATGAGGGGACCAACGAACACGAACAGCAGGATAAAAATCAGCATGAACGCACCGACCATGGCCAGCTTGTGACGGGTCAGACGGTGAAACACCATGCCAACGTATGTGTAGTCCTCAGAGGACTTCTTCTGGCCCTTCTTCTTAGCTTCGATAGCTTTTTCCGCCATGATGTCCTCCTAACTGTACTTGATACGTGGGTCAACCCAGGCGTACACGATATCTGCCACCAGGTTGAAGACGATGACAAGGATGCTGGTCAGCATGAGGGCAATCATGGCCGTAGGATAGTCGGCCTTGACGTTTGCTGCAATGAAAAGGCTTCCCATCCCTGGAATGCTGAAAATCGTCTCCGTAATGGCTGCGCCTCCAACAATGCCAGGTACCGACAATGCTATCAACGTCACAATCGGGATCATTGCGTTGCGCAGCGCATGCTTATAGATGACGGAACGCTCAGGAACACCCTTGGCACGGGCCGTACGAATATAGTCCTGGCGAATGACCTCGAGCATGGAGGACCGCATGTAACGCGCATAACTACCCAGCGAGAAGAAGGCCAGAACGACGACGGGCATCACAAGATACTGCGCCCGGTCCCCAAGCTTCGCCCAGAACGGAGCTTCCTCCAGTCCCGGCGTGATGATCCCACCCGCAGGCAACAGGGGCATCCCGCTCGGTCGCTTCAGGACGACGCTGAAGAGCATCATCATAAGCAGCCCAGACCAGAACGTGGGCATGGACATGCCCAGAAAGCTGATGACCGTGACGACGTAGTCCGTCATGGAGTACTGCTTGACAGCAGAGATGATGCCGATCGGGAGCGCGATGATAATCGACACCAGGAATTCGATCCCCATGAGCCGCATGGTCACAGGCAACGCCCTGGAGATGACGTCACGAGCCATGGAGCCAGGATACAGGAGAGAGGGCCCCCAGTCCCCACGAATGACGCCGCTGAACCACTTGAAGAACCTCAGATACCACGGTAGGTCAAACCCCCAGGCTTTGATGAGGCGCTGGATGTCGGCCTTCTTGATTCGCGGGTTCTCCATCAGAGCCGCGAATGGGTTTGGCACGAGGGAGAAGATACCAAACGACACGATCATCACGATCAGGATGAGCGGGATCATGCCCAGAATACGCCGGATTATGTAATCTCTCATGTTGGCGAAGACTCCTTTTGGCAGTCCCCCACGCCTCTCTGTCGAGGCATGGGGGTGGATGAATCGAATCTACAGGCTCTTAGACTCCATAGTTGCGGTGTCAACAAACCTGGTCATCGTCCGATATCAGTACTGGATGTTCCAGTTGTTGTAGGCGGCGGAGAAGAAGTGGCCGTACCCCTTAAGACCCTTGCGAACTTCGTCGGGATAGACGCGCTGTTCGAGATACAAGCATGGAAGATCTTCAGCAAAGATGTCCTGGATGTGAGAGTAGGCTGAATCAGAGTGATTTCACGTTCACGGAAGGCGGCGCCCGCGGCAGTAATAGGGGCAAGCACCGCAGCTATAAGGACAACTGCCAGAACCAAACATAAAACTCTCTTCATCGCATACTCCTTCCAAGAATGGATGCAGAACATGCAAAACTCTTTTCACGTGCTTTTCGGTAAGGCACACCCCCCTACGATATGACCGTTTATCTGCAGGCCGCAGCTCTGTATCCAGAGCCAGCACCAGAGAAACCGAAGTAGAACCATCGCCCAGCGTCGCTGCCCACCGAGCCGACTATGTACTTACCCACTGTGACGTTATACCACGGTCGGCTGAGAGTGTCAATTAAACGAGCTTCGCGACCTGTAGGCATGGGCTCCAGAAACAAAGCGACGCAGAGTGCGGCCGCGGCCAATCCAACTCCAAGAACTGCGCTCATGAGCAATTGGTTACACCTGAGAAGGTGAACGGGGTCCAAAAATACGCGTACCAACACGTATCATGTTAGAGCCGTGTTCGATCGCCAGTTCAAAATCGTCGGACGTTCCCATGGACAACAACGTGACACGTGACGAACCCAGGTCGCTGGCGAGTTCGTGGAACAGTATGCTGACGGATTGGTATATTGCCGCACGCATCTGCATAGTTGCTTGTAGAGGGACTACTGCCATCAGTCCGGAGATCTCATGTAGCCAGGGAGCATCGGTGGCGGCAAGATCACGAATCTGAGGCATAGTCAGTCCACCCTTCTGCGATTCTTCACCGGCATTCACCTCCAGCAAGAACGTACACGCCCTCTGTGCCCCGCGATCCTGCGTATCGTGCAGACGTTTGAGGAGTTCTGGGCCTGCCGAATCGACCGTGTCGAACACTCGAAGGATGGCATTGTACTTGTTCGACTGGAGTCGACCGATGTACCGGACAGTCACCCCACGACTCTCGCACAGAGCGAAGACGTCCTTGCGAATGGCTTCCTGCAGGTAGTTCTCACCGATTTCGGTCGCCCCTGCATCAATGGCTTCCAGGATCCGGGGAAGAGGCTGTGTCTTCGTCACGCAGACAATATGCGGTTCGCCGGGCTGACCAGCCGCCCGGCGATACGACAAACAAGCACGCTCACGAACTTCCGCGAGACGCTCAGCTATCGAGCCCACATTCGGCGCTAGAAGCCGCGAGGCGGTCCCTTGCGCAGTATGGCGGGGAGCTCGACTTCCTCGACCTTGAATTCTTTGAGAATTTTCTTCTCCTGTTCCGCTTCGGCCTTCTGAGGCTGCATCCCGGATGCCACCACCGTGATACGAATCTCATCGTTGGGTTCGCCAGATTCACCCAGTACTTCGTCGAAAGGATCGGCCAGACCGAAGATGATCTTGGCATCCTTTGACGCGCTCGACTGGATGGCCGTCGAGATGATATCCATCTCTTCCATGGAAATCTCATGGCCAATGACGTTATAGATAAGTCCGGTGGCGCCCTGCATCGAGTACTCGAGAAGCTCGTAGTTGGTAGCAGCTCTGATGGCCTTTGCCGCACGTTCGTCGCCCTTGCCGGTTCCCATGCCTATCCAGATACTGCCGTCCGCTCCGCTGGGAAGCTCTCCAGAAGGAGTCGATGTCAGGACGTTTTTGAGATCGGCAAAATCGAGGTTGATGATGCCGGGTGTCCGGATGAGCTCGGTAATGCCCTGGACCGCCTTCTTCAGGACCTCGTCCGCTTTGCGGAATGCATTGCTGATGGTAATCTTCCCTTCCTCCAGCTTGAACAGTCGCTGGTTTGGAATGACGACCAATCCATCAACACTGTCACGAAGCTCCTTGATGCCATCCGATGCGACCTTGGATCGCTGAGGGCCCTCAAAGTTGAACGGCTTGGTAACAATTGCAATGGTGAGGATGCCCAATTCACGAGCCACTTTCGCCAGGACGGGAGAACCGCCCGTACCCGTGCCTCCGCCCATGCCGGCAGTTATGAACAGGAGAGAGGAGCCGGTAATTGCTTCTTTGAGCATCTCTCTGCTCTCTTCTGCTGCTTTTCTCCCGACCTCAGGGTCAGCACCCGCGCCCATCCCTCGAGCAACCTTTGCCCCAATCTGAATCTTGCTTTCTGCCCGACTGTATCGCAGAACCTGCGTGTCGGTGTTGACGCTTACGAAATCGACGCCGGAAGGAAAATCCCCCACCATCCGATTGACGGCATTGCCACCCCCACCGCCCACGCCAATCACCCTGATGCTTACATTCGAGCTTCCCCAGGGATCCAGTCGATCATCCATAGTGGATTTCCCTCCCCGTCAGTATGTCTTAGTCGAACAGGTCAAGGCCCTTGAACAAGCCGCTCAGGCCCTTGAATGCGCGCTTCTTCTTCTGAACTCCGGCACCATCGCTGTGGATGCCGAGTTCGAGCAACCCGACTGATGTCGAGAAGCTGGGATTTTTGAACGAACTAAAAACAACGTCGTCGACTGTCGGCTGTCCCACTCGAGCTCGAAGTCCGCTGATCTCAGAGAACTTATCCGTGATGTGGGACACCATGGCCGTCCCTCCAGTCAAGACAAGGCCGGCCGGAAGCATGTTGTTGTAACTGGAGTGCACCAGTTCCAGCTTCACGGCTTCAGCTATTTCCTCAATGCGAGACGTCACGACATCGCTGATATATGACTTCGTTGTCGCAAGAACACCATCACCCGATGCTGTCGAATAACTCACCTGGCTGTCCTGGAAGTCCTTTCCCCTGCTCGCATCCACCGAACCATAAGCCACCTTGAGCTCTTCAGCAACATTCAGACTTGTCTTCAACATCATCGCAAGATCCATCGTCACATGGCGGCCACCTATAGGCAGAACAGCAACATAGCTGAGACTGCCTCCTGTGAAGACAGCCAGGTCAGTCGTGTCTCCTCCGATATCGACACAGGCGACGCCGATTTCTTTCTCTTCTGCCGAGAGGACAGCATCAGCTGAAGCCAGACCTTCGAGCACAAGCTTGTCCACCTTGAGGCCGGACTCTGTCACACAGCGACGAAGATTGTCCAGAATCGTCGACTGTCCCGTGACGATGAACGCCTCGAACTCAAGACGGATGCCCGACATTCTCAACGGGTCCTTGATGCCTTCCTGACCATCCACGAGGTACTGGCGCGGGATCACATGGATGATCTCCTGATTTGGTCCTAGCAGGACAGCCTTGGCAGACTCCCACACGCGATCCACATCGTCCTTCTGTATCTCGCGCCCCGGCCGGGATATTGCCACAAGGCCGCGGTTCACCAATCCAGTAATATGAGTACCACCGACGTTCACGATCACCGACGAGACGGAGTAGCTGCTCATCCGTTCTGCCTCGTCGCGTGCCGTCTGGATAGCCTGCGTCACACCTTCCATGTCGACGACCACTCCACGTTTCAGGCTGCTGCACGGAGCCGTCCCGACTCCAAGAATAGAGTCGAGGCTGTCTCCTGTCGCCGAAGCTATCAACATCTTGACACGGGTACTTCCAATATCGAGTACGCTGACGATTCTTTCCTGGCCAGCCATCATGCCTCCTTCTTCAAGAGAACGCGCCGGATAATTGCGATATTCTGGTACATTCTGCTTCCAAACACAACGACTGCCGCAAGGTAAAGATCGATGCCCAGCTGATCACCGAGATACCCCAGCAGCGCTGCAACGAGACTGTTGATCAGGAAACCCGAAAAGAATACTGTCGCATCGAAGGTGTCCTTCAGATAGCCCTTGATGCCACCGAGAATGGAATCCATACCAGCTAAAAGAGCCAATCCCACGTATTTGGAATAAACGGCGGGGATGTGCACGGGGCGAAGAATCCCGATAACAATACCAAGTACGAGTCCGCACACTGTTACGAAGCCAACCATAGGTATCCGTTTTCCTCCCCTAGTCACTGATTCTAAGCAGGTTGACTTTTTGAACTATAGCACCAATGCGCCTCAGGTTCAACAAGTCGAGCACGCCTCCAGGAATCTGCAGCCCCTTGGCCATATTCTCTGTATCGCCGATCGCGCTTATGACCAGAGGCATCTGCGTCACCTTTCCACCCACGCGAACGTTGAGACCCGCCCTGTATACGGAACTCGAGTCAGTCAGGCGTATGCCATTCAACGATATGACTTCGGCTCCCGATGCCCAGAGATCATTCAGAAGGAGGAGCAGATCGTCATCGGCCAGCATGGATGGCGAGACCCCTGATGATTGCTCTCGTATCGTAATCCGGATACCAGGGCCCGCGAGTGGGACGGCCCCGGTTCTCTGTCTCAACACAGTGGCTTCATGCTGCAACTGGCCCACTTGCGCGGCCGTGTCATCAGAAGAACGAAGGTACTGTGTGACTTTCTGCGACACGTCGGTCTCCTCAACGAGGAGGTCCTGTTTGCGTTGCTGGAGGTCTTTGATGACACGAATAAGATCCTTCGGGTCCTCGTTCTGATAGGTCTGCTTCATCTCGCGGACGACGCGTGCCTGTCCGGGGAGCAAGAACCCAACGAAGAAACTGATGAGAGCAAAAATCAACGCTGTCGACTGCCACGGCGACCGCCCAGTCCGCTTCATTTCGCACTCACTGCGTACTTGAACGCAGCATTGTCCAGCGACGCCGGGACAGTCACAGACGTTTTCTTCTCAAATGAGCACGTAATCTCAAATTGATCACGGTACATCTCCAGCACCCGGAAGAAGACGTCTTGAGAAATGCTGTCGGCAAGCATCTCGGGATCCCCCAGCGCAGTGATAACGTACGGTGGCGACATCCTGCTCGAATTCACGAGAATGATGGGCCCAGCACAAACGATAGGGCTGTTTCCAAGAACGCGCTGGTCGTTGACGGCAATTGCCGTGGCGCCATATCTCCGCATGAGATTCACGATGCTGCGCAGGTAACCGTCGTGGATAACGAAGTAGTTCGGATCATCGGAGAGCGTCGGCGTACGCGAACTATCACTCAATGTTACGACGACACCAGGACCCGTCGCCTCGGCAAGCCCCGCTTTTCCTCTCAGCTCTCCCAACTGCTGCGTCAGAACGCGCACCTCGTCGCTCGTGGCAGCACTCTTGCTCTCAAGATCCGCCAGCTGTCCCCGAAGATCGACAATCTGCTGAGCGGCACTATCATTCTCTTTTTCCAGTCCCTTCATGATTTCGACCAACTCGACATTCTGGACAGGAACGACGTACGCCTTGTTCACTGTGGGCTTGAACTGGACAGCCAGAAGGTATCCGAATCCAGCAACCATTACAAACAGCGCGACGAGGAAAACGCCCCCATTTCTTGCACGTGTGATCATGGGGCCCCCGGGATAACGGCCTGGCCGTCGAACCGCAGGTCGATGGTTACTTTCTTCCCCTTGAATGCGGGCATCCCAAGAACCGCAACCCCCCGTTCGATCTTTGAAGCACCCTTCGCGCTGTCACCAAAGATAAGTGTCTTGCCGTCTTTCAACCGTACAGCAAGTCCCATCGATGAGGACAGTGACATACCCGTGATTGCCAGCCGGTCCCGATGCTTCATCAGCTGGCAGCACAGCGGCGCGTACTCGAGTGAGGCGGACAGAAAAGCCGGCGGTGCAAATGGAAATCCGGTCACGTCAACCACATTCCATGACTTCGATGCCTTTGTAATGGTATAGGCTGTCCCCGTCTGCAGGAACACGGCCGCCAGCTTGCTCCCCTGCCTGATCACCACGTCGGGATCAGCAATGTCTACACCGACAGTCGCATTCCAAGGTCGCTCACGCTTGATCGTCACGTCAGAAACGGGAAGTCCCTCCAGCCTGTCGACGACCGAAGCCCTGTTGAGGAGCATGAGAAGACCCTGAGACCGGCTATGCCAGACCTGGTTCACGACTGGAGTTTCCCAGGAGTCCGCATGTACGAGTACACGAGCAGCCGGTACGGTGAACCAGTAGACCACCAATACAACCAAAGCAACCAGACCCATCCGCCACAGTAGCTTCATGAACGGAGGAACTCATCATTGATGCCCACGCGCTACCTCCTAGGAGAAGTCACCGAGCAGCCTGATCTCGGGCGAAAGGCGCACGTTGAAGCGTGCATAGACTCTCTGTACGACAATGTCCATGAGGCGCACGACATCAAATGCAGTCGCCCCTCCCAGATTGACGATGAAGTTCGCATGCTTGGCCGACACCTGCGCCTGCCCCACCTGGAGACCCTTGCACCCGGCTTCCTCTATCAACTTGCCGGCATACGTCGTTGGAGGATTCGTGAAGATACTTCCCGCATTCGGATGTTCCCACGATTGTTTGGCATGCTTCTCGGATCGGATACGTGCAGCTGTCGAGCGGATTGTTGCTCCGTCACCAGCCTCAAGATCAAATGCAGCACCGAGAATGATCGCCCCACTCTCCTGAAACTCGCTATAGCGGTAGTCAAAATCAACATCTTCATGCTTCTTCACGACATACTCGAGATTGGGATCCAGAACTTCCACATACGCCAGGTGAGTACTTATGGCCTGAGAGAACGAACCAGCGTTCATGTAGATGGCCCCTCCGACAGTACCGGGTATGCTGACAAGATACTCCAGTCCAGACAGATCCTGAATCATGGCGAAGTCCAGCAGTGAGGACAGTGGCATCGGGGCACGAGCAAGCACCAGTCCTTTCTCAATCACTGGCTGGAGGGAGGTCTCCATGAGTCTCACGACTAGACCTTCGACGCCACGATCGGAGACAAGGACATTCGTTCCATTGCCGATAACCGTCGTGGGCATCTTGAAAGCTCTGGCAGCACGCAGTGCGCAAACCAAGTCCTCTTCACCACATGGCGTGTAGAAGTATTCGGCTGGGCCGCCGATACGAAACGACGTATAGGACGAGAGCGGCTCCTTCGTCAGGACCCGTTGCTCGACGCGACGTCCGAACTTATCTATGACCGAATCCACCATCAGTCGTTCTCCTGCTGTATGCGTCCCTCAAGGGAGGCAGCAGTCTTACATTGTACCGTATTGTCGCTCGTCAGCAAGCCACAAAACCGCAGACCAAGCTTGTTCACGTCACCAGGGCCCATAAACAGTACCACGTCACCCGTGGTGGCCGACACCCGCAAGACGTCAAGCATCTGGTACACGGGCATCTGAGGTGCCAATGAGTCACCGACTGCCGCCTTCACGCTCTCTCGAAGCATCTTATTCAGCTCTTCCGGATGCTCCGCTATCTCTCCAGCCGGGAAGATGTCGAGCAGCACGATCCGCGAAACTCCAGCCAGTGCCGGTCCATACTTCTCGAGACACGTGCTCACTCGGGAGAAACGGTGCGGCTGGAGCACGAGGGTAAGTGGTCTTCCGGGATACCGAACCGAGACAGCCTGCAGGGTCGCTCTGATCTCCGTGGGGTGGTCGGCATGGTCTGTGAGGACGACCGTTCCGTCATGGTCTGTCAGGAGCTGCATCCGCCGCTCCATTCCCGGAAAACCTTCCAGAATAGGCAGCGTGTCTGCGAAGGGGAGCCCTACTGCCTCGCACGCGAGGCAAGCGGCAACAGCGTTGAGGTAGCTCTTCTCGTCTCCTCGTTCCATGGCAAATGACTGCTCCATGCCTTCTCTTGCAACTATTGCGGCGTTGCTGCGGACACGGTAGCGCATCTGCACCTGATTTGAGGCCTCCTGACCGTACAGGACGTGCCGCGGCAGGGTCTGCACGATCCTGACCACTTCCCTGTCGTCGCCACAGCCAACGATCAGGCCGCCTCGCTCAGCGCATTGCTGGGAAAACTGGGCGAATGCGCTGACAAGGTTAGATAACTTGTCTCCATAAGCCCCCAGGTGGTCGCTATCGATGTTCGTTACTACAGCTACGTCTGGATGGAACTTCAGGAATGAACCGTCCGATTCATCAGTCTCCAGAACCATGACCGGGCGTCCCTGAATCTGCCTTCGTTGTGTCCCTTCAGACGGAAAGGCTCCATCAAATCCTACGATACGGCCTCCAACGCAGATGGTTGGAGCAAAGCCCTGTCTTGCCAGCACGTATCCAATCATTCCAGACGTCGTGGTCTTGCCGTGCGTGCCAGAAACGGCTATCAGGAAATACTCTGATGCGACAGCAGACAGGACGTCTGTTCGATGGAGAACGTCCGCTCTGATCCCCGCTGCAGCCATGAGCACCACATTGTCCGGGCGAATTGCCGACGACCGTACCAGAACTTCGTCATGACGAAGTACCCCAGATGCTTCAGCTTCGGACATCACCTGGATACCCAGCGAGGTCAACCGTTCAGCCTCGGGGCCGTCATTCGCGATGTCTGAACCCCGCACATCCATTCCGATGCTGTGCAGCAACATAGCCAGCGAACTCATCCCGGCACCACAGATGCCAACAAGAAAAAAAGGCCTTCCAGATTGCAGGAGCTCAGTCATGTGAGCACTCCTCTTCGATGGTGCGCATTATGGCGTCCCCAGCATCACTTCCAAAGATACTGGAAGCAGGAAGGGTCGGGCCTGCTTCATCATCCAGTGCCTTCTCTACAATGGACAGGTACCTGTCGAACAGCAGTGACTGCTGCTCAAGGCGTATACCGAGACCAAGGCTCTCGAGATATGCCGCGTTCTTGGACTGATGCCGGCCAACGGCAAAGGGATAGGGGATGACGACGGCATAGATGCCTCCGATAGCAAGCTCCGTAAGTGTAAGTGCCCCGCCTCTCGTCACCGCTACGCGAGTCTGCTCATAGAGTCGCTCCATATGCTCCTCATAAGAGACGACGACAGGATTGACATGCCGCAGAGACAACCCGTCCACTGCATCACGAATCCTCGCATAGTCATCAGTTCCAGTCACCACGGTGACTGGAACTTCGCGGCCTCTGCTTTCCAGCTCCCGGATTGTCCGCAGGAACAGTTCGTTGACGAAGCTGGCCCCACCACTACCCCCGATAAACAGCAGTCCCCGGCGAAGGGGTCTGTTGAGCCGGCACTCCGTCAGTGCCATGTAAACTTTACGTGGCAGAGGGTTTCCAGCGACGGTGAACCGTGAACCGGAGACTCCTTCAACAGGAAACCCCAGGAACACGTGCCGCGCACGACGGGAGAACAGTCGATTTGCCCTCCCCATGACAGTATTCTGTTCCAGAAGGTATATGGGAACTCCGCTCATCTGCGCAGCCACGATTCCTGGCACCGATACGTATCCGCCGGTACCAACGAAAGCATCCACATGGGCGTCCGTCATGACACGGCGGGCCGCCCTCACTCCGCCTCGAGTTACACGTGCAAGGCGCCACAACGATCTGGGTGTGTACAGAAGCGGGGCACAACAGACAGTTCTGACGTCAAGCCCCTGAGAGAGGAAAACACGTTCCTCCATGCTGCCGGATCGCGCCAGCATGGTGACGGTTCCCCTGTCCAACAGGCGTTCAGCAATTGCGACTGCGGGGTAGATATGCCCCCCTGTCCCTCCTCCAGCGACAACGTAGTGCATCAGGCGGCCTCCGGACTCCGGGAAATGGCTGCCGCGATGCCAAGCGCAGCCATCTCGAAGACGATGTGATTGCCTCCCTGACTGAAGAAAGGCAGAGGTACTCCTGTTGTAGGAAGCAGTCCAACAACGACACCAATGTTGACAAACGCCTGCACGGCGAGGAATACGCCCAGTCCCATAACATACACTCGGGCAAACGGCTCAGAAGACCTCGAGGCAAGCCTGAACAGGTCGAAGACGATCCACAGATAAATGCCCAGCACGATGGTCACGCCGATAAGCCCGAACTCTTCCGAGAATATGGCGAAAACAAAGTCATTTTCCTGGGCCGGGAAGTGGACAAATTTCTGGACGCTCCGCATGAAACCCCGCCCCAGCACTCCGCCCCTCGCGACAGCGAACATGGAGTTCACCAGCTGGTAGGCGACGCCTTTCGCCTTGTCGGCTGCCAGCGGGTTGATGAACGAGGTCATCCTGACTTTCCAGGAAGCTTTCACGTTCACCGCAATCAGAGCCAGCACGCCCAGGGCAGCCGTTCGGCTGATCCAGTAGCCGAACGGAGCCCCGACGGCCAGCAGGATAGCAATTGAGGACCCAGCTATGACAAAGGCAGTCCCGAAGTCGGGTTCCAGTGCGACCAGGCCCGTAAACCCCAGCACGAATAGCAGAAACGTCCGGTAGTATCGATGGTCATACTCGTTCAGGTACTTGCCACTGAAGAGCTTGGCGGCGAGAAGAGGAACCACCAAGACAACTGCCTGAGATGGCTGCAAGCCAATCGAATTCGTTCCGATCCATCGGCTGGAACCATTGACACTCCTTCCGATGCCGGGAATGAGAACGGCGACCAGCAACGCTCCTAGACCATACGTCAGGAATTCCGAAATGTCTGCCCAGCGCATGTACTTGAACCGCGAGCAGAACCAGTAGGCGAAGATTCCGACACCGACGATAATCGCCTGCTTGACGACACTCGGGGTAACGGCCACCAATTGACCTCGCGCGGCACTGAGACTGACGGCGATGCTGTAGTTCTGCAGTACCCCCAGGCAGAGCAGTATGGCGACCAGAACCAGTATGCGCCTCACCGCGTGACACCGCCCCGGCGACCCTGAGCGATTTCCCTGAACCGGTCGCCGCGCTGTTCAAAATCCCTGAACATGTCGAAACTGGCACAAGCAGGAGACAGAAGCAGCGTACCACCTGCAGAAAGAAGGTGTACTCCATTGCGGACTGCGTCCTCAAGCGATTCGACGCGGGCAATCGTCTTCATGCCGGCATTGCGCAGCGAATCCTCGATAGCTGGGGCGGTCGCGCCCATCACGATTGCTGAAACTAGATTCCTGTCTTCGGTCAGATGCCGCGCCATCTTGTCGAATGAGACGCCCTTTGAGCTGCCGCCCAGAATGACTACATATGGTCCAGTCATGGCATCAGCGGCCGTCATAACCGATTCCGGAGTTGTTGCCTTGGAGTCGTTGACGAACGTCACGCCATCCACTGTTCCGACGTACTCCAGTCGGTGAGGCAGCCCGTTGAAGTCCCTCACAGCCCTGCAAATGACATCTGGAGATATCCCATACAAAAAGGCTGCCAGAGCTGCGCTCAGGGCATTCGCTACATTGTGCCGCCCCCGGATGCGCAGGTCTGTCTCTCTGAACAACTCCACCATGCGTGTCGTGTCTTTGAAAACAATGCCACCATCGACAACATGGGCGCCGGAGTATACGCCGTCACTCAGTCCGAAATAGAACGTGGAAGGACTCAGCATCGGGCCAAGCGCTCTCAGCGCGGGGTCATCCCAGTTGAGTACAACAGCGTCATCCGCCGTCATGTTCTCGAACAAACGCTTCTTCATGGCGAAGTAGTGTTCCATGGTACCGTAGCGGTCAAGATGGTTCGGAACCAGGTTCGAGAAAATAGCCACTCTGGGATGGAACGTATGAATTGTCTCGAGCTGGAAGCAGCTGACCTCAAGAACCGCCGGTCCTGCCAACGGGTGTTCCACCAGGAGCTGTGACACTGGAGTACCCAAGTTACCCCCCGTCACTGCATCGGGATATTCCTCAGCAACGATTTCTCCGAGAAGAGCCGTGGTCGTACTCTTACCATTGCTGCCAGTCACTGCAAGCACTGACAGACCGGCATACGCGGCAATCTCTGTCTCACCGACGATGAGTTTGCCCATTTGTGCAGCGATCAGGACAATCGGAGCCTCGAGTGGAACACCGGGCGAGACAATGACCACGTCATAGGCGGCCATGATGCTCGCAGTGTTCTGTCCAAATTCAAAGGGAACTCCCACCTGCTGCAGCAGTCGTACGGCATGCTCGAACTTTTCGTCAGCGCTTCGCTGCTTGAATTCCGATACGAAAACGTCCACTCCGTGATCATGCAGGTACAGAGCTGCGTACAATCCACTTGGCAATGCCCCGACGACGAATGCAGAATTGAAAGGGATCACTGGTTACCTCCACGTCATCGTCAATGCCCCGGCAATGACGAACAGGATGCTCACGACAAAGAACCGGTCGACGATCTTTGGCTCAGCCCACCCGAGTTTCTCGAAATGATGGTGTATCGGAGCCATAAGGAAGACCCTCGTTCTGCGACCGGAGGCTTTGAAGACAAGCACCTGGATCATAACGCTTATCGTCTCTCCGAGAAACAGTCCTCCCAGCAGGATCGACGACAACTGGTTCCCCGAGGCAAATGCCCACGCGACGAAGATGGAACCAAGCGCAAGCGATCCCGTATCTCCCATGAACACTGATGCTTTTGTGCCGTTGAACCATAGAAATGAAATGGCAAATGAAGCGGCTGCCAAGGGGAGGATGCCGGCTAGTCCTGATGGATGCAGAAGCGAGGCTACTCCAGCCACAACAAATGTGGGAAGACTCGTCTTAGCGAGCAGGCCATCAAGGCCGTCCGTCAGGTTGAATGCATTCACCATGCCGACCGCGTACAGCATGGCAACAACGTAGAAGGCCCAGCCGCTAAGAAGAACTGCACCACTCGCCAGATAAAGCGTCGGAACGATCGATGGGTACGCCAGATAGAAAAAGAGCCCAGCCGCTGCTGTCTGGATCAGAAGTTTCTGGTAGCCACGCAGTCCGTCATTTCTGTTCTTGACCTCTTTAGTCCAGTCGTCCAGAAAACCGGAAAGGAAACTGACGGCTACGAAGACCACTGTAGCGACGTCCAGCCGTGTCAAGCCCGTTCGCCCCATCACGAAGAAATAAGCTGCCACGGCTCCGACAATGTTGAGCACCAGCATCAGACCGCCCGCCGTGGGCGTACCTGCTTTGGATTTGTGAGAAGCAGGCCCCTCGTCCCGTATCAATTGCGTAAACCGTATCCTGCGCAGCCACGCAATAAGGAGAGGGAAAAGAGCCAGGTCCACAAGGACAAGAACGAGAACCATCAACATGGCAGACCTCGCGGTCATCGGCGTCCCTCCTGCGACTGCGGACCATCGGCGCCACAAACATAGCCGTGATCCCGCAACGCGAGGCGTGCTTCTTCCCGGTCATCGAAGATGACATCCTCGTGTTCATAGTACATGACCGTCTCATGCCCACGACCGAGAACCAGAACCATGTCGCCGGGCCTGGCTACAGCAATGGCACTTCGAATTGCCTGCCTTCTGTCTTCGATGACTGTGAAATGGTCGGTGGTGAACCCGTCCTCGATGTCGTGAACGGCAACCGACGCGTCTTCATGACGAGGGTCCTCCACGGTCACGAAAGACCAGCGGCAGGCGTCCTCTGCGAGGCGGGCCATGATCGGCCGCTTCTCGCGGTCATCGGCGCCAACAGAGCCAAACACGGCCAGCAGGTCCCCCCGCACAGTGGCCCGCACAGCGCTGAACAGTGCCGAGAACTCCTCTGGCGTATGGGCATAGTCCACGACGACCTCGAACGGCTGTCCACAGTCAATCCGCTCATAGCGCCCGGGGACGTAGAGTGGGGCAGCAAGAGACTGTACAGCCCTGCTCAGGTCGCAGGTCGGTTCAATGGCATGGACCGAACTGATCGCCGCCAGACAGTTGGACGCCTGGAACGCTGGCCCGATCGAAAGCTCCACGTCAAACGAGGTTCCGTTGCGCGCAAGGACCTGAAACGTGGTTCTTCCCATTGTAGACACGACGTGATCACCACGCAGGTCAGCTGCTCGCTCCAGGGAAAACGTCCTGACCTGCGAGCGCCCAGCTGCGTCCCGGAAGGACGCGAACGAAGGATCGTCAGTGTTGAGAATGGCCACAGAGTTCTCATCAAGTGACGTGAACAGGCGCAGCTTGGCCGCCAGATATGCATCCATCGTGCCATGATATCCCATGTGATCCTGCGAGAAATTCGTGAAAACCCCACAATCAAAGCGCATGCCGTGAACTCTGCCAAAAGTGAGGGCAAACGAAGAAACCTCGAGCACGGCAACCTGTGCCCCCAAGTGGACCGCATGGTCCAGATACCAGTTGAGCGTAAAGGCCTCCGGCGTCGTGGCGGGCAGAGCGTCAGGAGGAAAGAACTCGCCATCAGGCATGACATAGCCTGTGGTCCCGATCATGACACACGCAATGTCCAGTCCCTGCAGGAGACGACGAATCATATATGCTGTGCTCGTCTTGCCGCTCGTTCCAGTGATGCCGACCATCTTCATGCGACGAGCAGGGAAGTTGAAAAAAGCCTGCGACACCAGACTCAGGAACTCACGGCAACTCGAGACGACGACAACCGGCACATCTTGAACTTCAGGATGCTCAGTTTCAGCGACAACACAGGCCGCCCCGGCGCAAAGAGCGCTGGCGATGTAGGACGCTCCGTCCAGTCTGGTTCCAGAGATAGCAACGAACATGGCTCCCGGCCCGCATTCACGCGAATCAGGCGTGACCAAGCTGATCATTGTCCTCTGGCCAAGCAAGGAACGCTTGGCATCCCAGGACCCAGGAGGCAGCATATGAAGGAGCTCAGCAAGCTCCCGTTCTTCAGCGACGAATTTCATGGTTTCAACCTCAGATACTGTATCAACTGCAGCGCAATCTTCTTGAAGGTCGGCCCTGCCACAAGAAATGACGTGCGTGCTCCTTTTCGGGTCTCATGGATGCTGAGGAACACGACGACCCTGGGGTCGTTCGCGGTCAGGATTCCAGCGAAGCTGAAGACGTACGATCCATCATTCAGATAGCCTCCCCCTGGAGCGGCGATCTCAGCGGTGCCCGTCTTTCCGGCAACTTCGTAGCCGGGAATGTACGCACTGAAAACGCCGACATTTTTCTGCACAACACCATGGAGGCCCCCGAGAACAGCCTTGGCAGTCTCCGGCTTGAACATCTGACCAACGATCCCAGGGATGTCTGTACGCTGACTCGCCCCTGAGGCGTCAACGATGTGATCGACCACGTAGGGTCGCTGCATGAGGCCTCCGTTGGCTATGGTGGCATAGAAGTTCGCCATCTGGATTGCCGTCACCGCCACCCCCTGGCCAAATCCCATCGTAGGGAGCGTCGTCTTTGACCAGAGAGACGTCGGAAGCAGAATGCCGGACTCCTCTCCAGGCAGATCGATGCCCGTCGGTTTGCCAAAACCGTACCGGCTCAGGCAGTCGTGGAAGCGCGTAGCTCCTATCTTCATGCTCAACTGGCAAAACGCCACGTTGGAGGAGTGCTGCAGCATTGCGTAGAGGTTCATGGTCCCATATGAATAGAGATCGTGAACGACCGTGTCGAAGACTTTGAGACTACCACCGCTGTAGAACGTGCTCTGAAGCGTAATCGTACCTGTTTCGAGACCGGCAACCGATGTCGCTGCCTTGAACACAGAACCTGGCTCATAGTTGGCGCTGATTGCCTTCTCCGAGAGAGAACTCATCGAAGCGTCCTGCCAGTGCTCGGGATCTACGCTTGGCACATCGACCATCGCAAGGACCGCATCAGTCTTTGGATCCAGGATCGTGCATGTAGCCCGCTTGCCATCGTACGTCTTGAGGGTATCCATGAGAGCCTGCTGCGCGAAATACTGGATGTTCGAGTCGATCGTCAGCACGATGTTCTTGCCTGGAATAGGTTCGAGAACATCCTCTGTGACAGCGGGCTCACCGGGGTTCGACCCAGAAACCCTGTAGGTATGCCGCCCATCCATACCTCCAAGTTCCTTGTCGTACTGGAATTCTATTCCCGACAGACCTTGATTGTCCGAGCCCGTGATTCCGACCACCGAAGACATGAGAGCTCCCAGCGGATAGACCCGGCGATACCCTTTATCCAGTACGATTCCTGGTACGTCGAGTCGGCTCAATGCGTCGTATTCCACAACGCCTACCTGCTTCTTCAGGTAAATGAAGCTTGATGGAGCGCTGCGTATTTGCTTCTCCAGTTGTGTCACAGATGCGTTGAGGACCGGAGCAATGCTGGCCGCAGTCAGGTGAGGATCTTTGACTTCCTTCATGTACAAGCCTAAGGACCACGTCGCCACATCCTGCGCCAATACGCGCCCTGTCGAATCCTGGATCGTTCCCCGCTTTGCTTTGATAGGAATGGAGTCGGTCTCAAGCTGCTGGTTGGCCATGTTCACGAGCGTAGCGCGGGCCAGTACTTGCAGATAGACGAACCGTGACTCAATTCCTAGCACTGCAACCAGGAACACTGTAAAAACGACGACAAGACGTCGTCTGAACAGGTCATTAAAAGACGCGACGCCTCTCTTCATCAATTCCGTATGGTTTTGACGCAGGTATTCCCGCTAATGAAGACTGTCTAGTGTGCCAATCACCGCCGTGTTATTGGCTGCCATACCCATAGCGCCCGCGGCAACTCGCACCCGATCGGGTGACATGAGCTTTGTGTCGCGCTCAAGCAGCGATTCCTGCTGCTGAAGCTGTGCCTGAATGGCCGTTCTGTTCAACTCGACCTGACTCTCCAGGAAAAGAGTTGTGCTGTACACATAGCCATAGGCGCACAGCAGACCGACGATCGTCACGCCCAGAACAACGTACCGGCGTGCAGCGATTCTTGCCGCGGCCGAGACGCGAACTGTCGCCGCAGGGCGGCGGACTGTTGTGTAGTTACCTCTGACTGCAATACTCATGGCTAGACCCTTTCCAGCACGCGCAATTTGGCACTGCGAGAGCGTCTGTTCGTCGCGACTTCTGAGTCCGTAGGCCGAATGACCTTCTTGTTGACCAGACGAAATCCTGGCTCCCCCGAGACCGGATTCTCGCAGAGAGCCAGGTAGCTTCTCTTCACAATTCTATCTTCGAGCGAATGGTAACTAATGACCAGGAGTCTTCCGTTCAGATTCAAGAGCGATGCTGCGGACTTGAGACCATTCTCGAGAGCATTGAGCTCATCGTTGACATATATGCGCAGAGCTTGAAAAGACTTGGTAGCAGGATGTATGCGGGCGTGCCTGGAAGGGAAGACAGCGGCTACTGTCTCCGCCAATTCACTCGTCGTCTCGATCGGCGCTCGTTGCCGACGGCGCACGATCGCGCGAGCGACCTGACGTGACCTTCCCTCCTCGCCATATTTCCACAAGATGTCGGCGATGTCTTCCTCTGGAAACGAGTTCACGATATTCCTCGCAGTGACCTTGAGATCATCGTCCAGTCGCATGTCCAGTGGTTGGTCATGGCTGAACGAAAACCCCCTGCCTGTGCCCGTGAGTTGCTCTGAAGAAAAACCCAGATCCATCAGGATTCCGTCGAATCGTGTGTCCGGATAATCCTTCAACAACCGCGTCATGTCCCGAAAGTTTCCGCGGGTGATAACCTTGCGGGCGGCAGTATCTTTCAGCCGCTCGCGGGCAATGGCAAGAACCACTGCATCGACGTCCATCATGAAAAGCGTCCCTTCGCTAGAAAGTTGGCGCCCAACCTCATATGCGTGTCCGCCTTCCCCTGTCGTGCAATCAAGATAGGTTCCGTGTGGTCGAATCTGCAAGTATGTCGTGACCTCGTCCAAGAGGACCGGGGTATGTGCAAACTCACTCATCTGGCCTGCAAAGCTCCAATATTTTGTTCGAAAACCTTCTCCGCTTTAGACCGGTAGGTATCCCAGATATGAACGTCCCAAATCTCCAGGTGCGTCAAGGCACCGGCGAATACGACCTCTTTGTCAAGTGAAGCATACTCACGAAGGTGTTGAGGTATCGAAATACGACCAATTTTGTCGAGTTCAACCGTTGCAGCTCCGCTGAAAAGAATGCGGACGAAGGCCCGATTGTCGGATGAGACAGGGATGAGGTCACCATAGAACCGCTCAATGATAGAGGTCCACACTCTGTCATCAAACAGGTAAAGGCATCGATCCATGCCCTTGGTGAGAACGTAGGGAGAGCCGGTGTCGCACCGGTAGTGGGCAGGGAACATTGTTCGTCCCTTGTCGTCCACGGAGTAGCGGTATTCGCCGATGAAACAGTTCTCCTTGTTCATGGCGTAAGTATACCACAATTTCCCACTTTTTACCACAATTCGTGCAAGATCGCCAAGAACAAGTCCTAGACTATCGTTCCTCCTCCAAGTATACACCGACTGTCGTAGAAGACAACCGCTTGTCCCGGAGTGACTGCAAACAACGAATCGGTCAGATGAATGGAGACCTTATCCTCAGAAACCCTATCGATACAGCCTTTGACTGGCTTTGACCTGTATCGTGCCACGACGTCTGCGCCAAAATGCAGCGACTTGCCGGTGGGAAGATGTTGCCATTTCAGATCGATAGCTTCAAACACATCTCTCATGCACGCACTCCGTTGCCCGACGACCAGCTCGTTTGTGGCGTGTCGCTTCTCCACGACATAAAGCCGTGTTGCGGCACTGATGCCAAGACCCGACCGCTGGCCGACCGTATATGACGCCAGTCCCTGGTGTGTCCCGATGACGGTTCCATCCGTCAGGACCACGTCTCCGGGCACACATGGCAAGCGACGACGAACCTCTTCGCTGACCAGACCTTCTACAAAGCACAAATCTTGGCTCTCGCGACTTGCCAGGAGATCAGGGCTGAACCATCGCGAAGCCAATGCCATCACGTCGCTCTTGACTCGCCCCGCGAGAGGGAAGAGGGCTCTCCGACGCTGTTCTGCCGAAAGTCGGTACAGGAAATACGATTGGTCCTTTGCCTGGTCCATGCCGCGGCAGATCTGGTCCCCATTCTCGCTGTGGACGATTCCCGCATAGTGACCACTCGCGACAAGGTCAGCATGCAACTCATCGGCTACATCAAGCAGTCCTTGCCACTTGACGTGTTCGTTGCAGAACACACAAGGATTTGGGGTGGCCCCTCCAGCTACCGCCTGCCAGAACGGCTGGACGACCTGGCAGTCGAAGGTGTCTTTCACGTCGACATTATGCCAGGCAATTCCAAGGTACTCGCACTGGGCCTTTGCCCGCCGCGTGGAGCCAATGTCACAGCAGGCACTGTGCTGAGAGAAGTGCAGAGTGACCCCGATGACATGTTCACCAAGCTCTTTCAGGAGCAATGCAGAGACAGCAGAGTCTACCCCTCCGCTCATTCCGACCACGACGCTCATGAACAGAATCCAACCACTAGCCAGGCCCCTGGAATCGCAACAGCAACGGCCATTCTGGTTGCACTGCAGAATCCTGTGACATTCGAGCCATGTCCACTACTGGGCGGCTCCTTCCTTGGGTTTCTTCTTGACGTCAAGTCCTGACGCGTCGGTGTACTCATAGGTCTCGTATCTGAGGCAGCACATCAGCTTGCCACAGACGCCCGTTATCTTGTTGGGGTTCAAGCTCAGGTTCTGCACCCGGGCGCACTTGAGACTGACCGGCTTGATCTCCTTGAGAAAACAGTTGCAGCATAGCTCGCGCCCACACATGCCGACCGTGGCAAAGAAACGGGTTTCATCGCGGGAGCCGATTTGCCACATCTGCACCTTGGCCTTCAGCGACCGGGATAGAGTGGACACAAGGGCCCGGAAGTCGACACGGGTCTCGGCGGTAAAATAGAACACATACTGTTTGCCCGAAAACGAAAGCTCACAGTTCACGAGGTGGATGGGGAGTCTGGCCGCCCGCACCTGCTCCTTGCACAGAATCACCGCTGCGTCTTGTTTTCGCTGATTCTCCTCTAGGCGCTCGACGTCAGTCGGGACAAGTTTACGGACATACTTGAGGCTGCCCGCAGCCCGCTTCTTGCCTGACGTATCGTGTCTTGGATAGCCGATGATGACGTGCATCAGCTCCTTGTCACCGCCAATTGCAAGAATCTCGTCACCAGGGAGCAACGCAGCATTATCGCTGATTTCGACCATGTACGTCTGGTACGACTTGGCTGAGCGAGCGCTCAGATAACGTGGGGAGGAGCAGCTCGCCGACAACATATACGTGGGATCATTCATGAGTGGTCATTCTCCTCAGTTCCAACAGGGCGTTTGTCAGGACAAGTTCAGGGTTCACGTTCTGTTCTATGTGTTTCAGGCGCTCCCCCAGATGATCCAGAAAGAGCCCAACCCTGGATTCGTCCAGCACGAAGTTCACACGTGCCAGTTCAGGTTCGGTAGTGAGTGATATTCCTGCGAGAGGGGGAACCTTTCCCCTCGCCCGCAGAACGCTATTCATAAAAAGCGCGATCGTCTGCAAACCCGCCGTCGCGTTGTCTCGGAGGCTATTTTGACTGCCCATCCTGAGGAGGCGACCGACGGTCTCGGAGAGGCTTACGTTTGCCTTCGCGAATTCCAGCAGGACTTCGAGGCAGGCGTCCTCGCCAGTTGCGGAAGTGGCGTCCTGAAGATCCGCAGCCTCCTGAGTACTCCGCTCAACCTTCATGATCTGGACCCGCGATCGAATCGTGGGCAAAATACGTCTGCTGTTCTGAGAAAGCAGAAGAAAAACATTGCCCGAAACCGGTTCTTCAATAGTCTTGAGAACTCGGTCGGCCGCAACATCTGTGAAAAAATCCACTCCGCGGACAACGCTCACCTTGAGGCATCCCGTCGCGGTCTTGACGGACGCATACGAGATGAACTGGTCGACGGTCTCTATTTTGAGGACGCCTGAGTCTCCAAAAATCCTGATGTTCGCCGAACCTCCGGCGTCCACCTGTCGGCACGACGGGCACGTGTCACAGAATTCCCCCGGACCATGGTCGCCCCGGCAGTTGCCCGCCTTGGCAAGAGCTGCCGCCAACGCAAGCTTGGCCCCCTCATCTCCTCCCACAAGAAGATATGCATGTGCTAGCCTGTTGGAAACAAGGGCGGCCTCGAGACATCGAGTAGCCGGACAGTCACCGACCGCGTCACTCATCCGTTTCGCTGACACCGGCTATGTCTCCCACATCATTGTTTCTGGTTCTCTCACGCTCATCTCCGTCAGTCTGTCCACGTCTGCTCAGTACTGCCAACGTCAAGTATACACGCCACGCACCGCCTGTGCAATGAACGAATTCCGGGCCGGCAACGAAGAAACGGGTCGGCAGAGTCCCGGCCCGTTTTGCACACGATTCAACGTGACTACTTCTCGATATCGGCAAGCTGCTTATAGAGCCTCCGTTGCTCAGCCGTGAGAGTCTTGGGAACGCCTATCTCGATCCGAACGATGTAGTCCCCTCGGCGTCGTTCTCCAACCACCTGAGCTCCTTTGCCACGAATTCGCACCTCGGCACCATGCTGGCTCCCGGCCGGTATCATCACGGTCTCCGTTCCGCCTTCCACGAGAGGCACCGCGATGGTCGTCCCGAGCACTGCCTTGGCAGGCGATACCCGGACTGTGTGATACAAGGAACTCCCTTGCCGTTCAAACCGGGAATCATGCTGAACGGTTATGAAAAGGTACAGGTCGCCAGACTGACCGCCATGCTTGCCGGCATCTCCTTGTCCTGCGATACGTACTTTCATGCCACTGTCGACACCTGCAGGAATCGTCACCTCTATAGTCTTGTCGGCTTTCGTAACACCAGAACCCTTGCAGGCTGGACATGGCGACTCTATGACCCTGCCTTCGCCGCGGCACGTAGGACAAACCCCGGCAGTCACAACCCGCCCGAAGATGGTGTCTTGAACCTGACGGACCTCGCCTTTGCCGTTGCAGGTGGGGCACACTTTAGGAGACGTGCCTGAGGCTGCTCCAGTGCCGTGGCAGGTCGCACATGTATCGTACCGTCTGACCTGGATTTCTTCCTTGACACCAAAGACAGCCTGTTCCAGTGTAAGAGTCATGCTGACGCTGAGGTCCCGTCCGTGTGGGCTCTCCTCGGTCTGCTGACGACCAAACCCCCCCATAAAACTGCCGAAGAGGTCTCCAATGTCAAAACCCCCGAATGTCTCGCCGGAACCACCGCCCTGAGGAGCCCAAGCCTGACCCGCACCCGGGAAACCAGTGGGGCCAGCCTTGCCGTAGGTATCATACTGTTGCCGCTTCGCAGGATCGCTCAGCGTATCGTACGCCTCATTAACGTCTGACATCTGCCTGGGTGCTTGGGGATCATCCTTGTGGAGGTCGGGATGGTATTTCTTAACCAGTTCACGATAGGCCTTCTTGATGTCATCCTGGGAGACCCCTCTGGGCACTCCCATGACATCATAGTAGTCTCGATCAGTTGCCACATCGACCTCCACTCAGAAATTGGCGCTTGACTTAAATTGCCGTTCTTATTGCTTCGGAGTCCCCTGACCCTCGACGGTTTGCCCGTCCTGCGGGGGCTGCTGAGCCTCAGATTGATTCTCCTGAGCGGCTGCGGGTCCCTGCTGGCCAGCCTGATGCTGCAAGTCCTCGGTAACCTTGGAGAACGCAGTGTTCACTTCGTCGATCTTCGCTTCGATGTCCGAGGTCTTGTTGTCGCGTACCAGGTCCTCGAGTTCAGTGAGCTTCTTCTCTGCCTCTGCCTTGACGTCGGGAGAGATCTTGGCCGCGTTCTCTGTCAGCGTCTTGCGTCCGCTGAACACAACCTGATCCGCGCGGTTTTTGAGCTCGACTTCTTCCTTGACTCGCTTGTCCTGATCGGCAAACTGTTCGGCCTCGTGCTTCATCCGCTCGATCTCGTCATCTTTCAGTTTTGTCGCATTCTCAATGGTAATGTGCTGTTCCTTGCCAGTAGCCTTGTCCTTGGCAGTGACGTGCACGATACCATTTGCGTCGATGTCATAGCTGACCTCAATCTGCGGTTCGCCTCGGCGAGCGGGAGCAATTCCGTCGAGGATGAAGCGTCCCAGCGACATATTGTCTTTCGCCATTGGGCGTTCGCCCTGCAGAACATGGATCTCGACCTGCGTCTGACTGTCACTCGCTGTGGTAAAGGTCTGGGTCTTAGAGATAGGCACGGCGGTATTGCGCTTGATCATCTCCGTAACGACGCCGCCAAGCGTTTCGATGCCGAGCGTGAGGGGGGTCACATCAACCAGGACCATGCCGCTCTTGACTTCGCCGCCCATGATGCCACCCTGGATCGCAGCACCCATGGCAACGCACTCCATGGGGTCGACGCCGCGCTCGGGGGTCTTGCCAAAGTAGCTCTCCACAAACTTCTGAACAACCGGCATCCTGGTCGGGCCACCGACAAGGATGATCCTATCGATCTGCTGCGGGGTGAGACCGGCATCGGCGACAGCACGGTTGACCGGCTCGCGGCACCTGTCGATGATGGGCTGGACCAGAGACTCGAGCTTGGCACGCGTAATGGGCATGACCAAGTGCTTCGGGCCACTCGCGTCTGCCGTGATGAAGGGCAGGTTGAGGGTCGTCTCGAAGGTCGTCGAGAGTTCGACCTTGGCCTTTTCCACGCCCTCACGAAGGCGCTGCATCGCCATCTTGTCAACGCGCAGATCGATACCGTTCTGGCTATGGAAGTCTTCGGCAACGTAGTTCAGAAGAGCATTGTCCATGTCGGTCCCACCGAGCTGCGTATCTCCCGACGTAGACTTCACTTGGAAAACGCCATCTCCCCAGTCCATGATAGTCACGTCCAGCGTACCGCCACCAAGGTCAAAGACCAGAATCTTGTGCTCGCCCTCCGTCTTGTCGAGTCCGTAGGCAAATGCTGCGGCAGTCGGCTCATTGATGAGGCGGACCACCTCGAGTCCAGCGATTTCGCCTGCATCCTTGGTCGCTTGACGCTGTGCGTCGTTGAAATATGCGGGTACGGTAATGACCGCCTTGGATACCTTTTGCCCAAGGAAAGCTTCCGCATCATTCTTGATCTTGCGAAGGATGAACCCACTGATCTGCTGCGGCGTGTACGTCTTGCCAAACATCGTCACCGTGTAGTCGGTCCCCATCTTTCGCTTGATGGCCTGAATCGTCGTTTCGGGGTTCAGAGCTGCCTGGCGGCGCGCCGGTTCTCCAACGAGCACCTGCCCATCTTTGGTAAACGCGACGTAGGACGGAACAGCCTTTCCTCCAATACTGACACCTTCTGCCGCCGGCACAATCGTCGGCTTGCCGCCGACCATGACAGCTGCTGCAGAATTCGAAGTTCCAAGATCAATACCAATAATCTTCTCTTCCATGTTCGACAAACCTCCTTAGTTGGAATACTTCTCAACAACCTGATCAGTCTTCGCCAGCGTCATTGCTCACAACGGTTACCTGCGATTCCGAGGCGACATCCACCATAGCCGGCCGCAGCAACATCTCTCCTAGTTTGTAGCCATCACGCAGGACTCTTACCACGGTATTGGCGGGCGCACCAGAATCGGTAACGACACGGGCAATTTCGCACGTTGCTGAATCATAGGCGTTGCCCTCCAGCCCCTCAAGCTTGTGAACGCCGTTCCTGGCAAGAAACTGGTTTAGTTGCCCGAGAACAGCCTGAGAACCTACGAGGAGGCTCGAATCGTCCTGAGTCCCTTCACCATGCTTCACGAGATGGTCGAAACTATCGACGATTGCAAGCAGATCAAGAAACAGCGCCAACTTTGTTCTGGCTTCGAAGGAACTCTTGTCACGCTGAAGCGTCGCCTGTTCGCGGATGCGCAGCATCTGCTCCTCATGAACGGCGCTGTTGAGACGCTCTACTTCCTGCTGCAACTCTCGCATTCTGGACCCAAGCGTTCTCAATGCCTCCCCCCCGTCACCATCCTCATGGTCGGGAGCTGAATCCAAGGGCACCTCGAAGACCGACTGAACACATTCGGACTCATCCTTCTCTGCGTCTCGCTCCTCACCAGCCATATACCACCTGCTTCGGTTCATCATGTGTCGGCTCTCCGGTTAATTGTCGCCCTATGGCTGCATGCAGCCTTGAACTCTCTGGATGTTAGCACTCTCAGTGCAAGACTGCTAATCGTGCAATAATTGTAGTGCAAAGTATAGTGGTGTCAAGCTTTCAGTCACTGCAAACCGTTGATTTCTGGAGCAGTAACGCGATAATATGGAGAACTAGGATACTAGGAGGCAATCAATGTATAGTGATCAGATTACGAAGAAGGAACTCGCCGGTTTCATGGATCATACTCTCCTCAGGCCCGAGGCAACGTGCGCCGACGTCGAGCGACTGTGCGCCGAAGCCATACAGCTCGGAACGGTGGCGGTATGTATCAACTCGTCCATGGTTGAGACCGCCTCTACCGCCCTGAATGGGTCTAACGTACGTGTGGCGTCTGTTGTGGGCTTTCCACTTGGTGCACCTCTGTCGGCCGCCAAGGCGCGGGAGACTGAGTTGGCCATCCGCCAGGGAGCGTCGGAGATCGACACGGTCATCCAGATCGGATGGCTCAAGGAAAAAAACTATCGCGGAGTTGCACAGGACATCGGAGCGGTTGTCGCATCCGCTGGAGATGCTCTCGTGAAAGTCATTATCGAGACATGCCTGCTTACCGATGAAGAGAAACGGGTGGCATGTGCCATCGCCGTCTCGGCCGGAGCAGGGTTTGTCAAGACGAGCACCGGCTTCAGCAAGGCAGGCGCTACAGAAGACGATGTCAGGCTGATGCGCGAGGTCGTGGGACCTCTCATCGGCGTAAAGGCCGCAGGAGGCATCCGCGATCTTCACACTGCCATCGCTATGCTCAATGCGGGGGCAACCCGGCTCGGGGTTTCTGCATCCGCCGCCATTCTTGCGGAGGCACAAAAGTAACACTCAATGGTCTATCACTGGACACTAGCCTCCATTCTCAATGCTTCGAGGGTAGGAGAGAAGGATAAGCGCTTGGTGCTCTTCTCCAGAGAACTGGGCAAAGTCACGGCTGTTGCTCGAGGGGCAGCAGCCCCAGACGCGAAGTGGTCAACCTCGTTCGAACCTTTCTCGCTCCTTTACGTCCGTCTGTACAACCGCTCCCACTTCCTGACTGTGGTCAGTTCGGAGGAACGAGTGGTCTACACCGGTATTCTATCGTCCCTGTCGAGATCGCTGAAAGGCATGGCAATGAACCAGCTGGCAGAATGCGTTCTTGAGCCATCCTCGGTGGAACCGGGCTTGTTTGCGGCGTACGTGACAGCTCTGTCGAGGCTCAACATCGCGGCGAATACCTCCGAGGAGGACAGAGCCTTCCTGCAGTTCACGCTTGATGTGCTCACTGAACTCGGTTTCGGTATCAGTTCTCTGCATTGTGAACGCTGCGGAGCGGCACTGGACAAGAATGTGCACTTCTCCATGAGAGATAATGCCTTTCATTGTTCCCCCTGCGCGACAGCTGAAACAGATGTTGTCCTCTCTCCGGGGCTCGTCAGGTTTCTTCGGACCGGAGAAGGCAGCATCGATGTACGTCGTACGCTCATGGGTATTGCACTGACGCTGCGATTGCTGAGGTCTGCTGCCAGCAAACTGGCCGTCACACAAGCCTTCGAGCAGTTCGCGCAGAACGCTGCTACACTGTTTCACATCGACACAACTGAAGAACCCAAGGAGTCATGCCATGAACTTTGAAGAAATGGTTTCCAAGCTGGAGCGCTTCTGGGAAGACGAAGGCTGCACACGTCTGTTCCCGTATGATCAGGAGGTAGGGGCGGGTACGCTGAGCCCTTATACATTCCTGCGAGTCCTGGGGCGCAAACCCTGGAAAGCCGTCTACGTACAACCATCGCGACGTCCAGCAGACGGTCGATACGGCGAGAACCCGAACCGTCTTTACATGCATCACCAGTTGCAGGTCATCGTCAAGCCTCCCCCCACCGACATCCAGGACACATACCTGCGCAGCCTTTACCTGCTCGGTCTCAAGCCGGCCGAACATGACATCCGATTCGTCGAGGACAACTGGGAGACGCCAGTACTTGGGGCTGCGGGTGTCGGCTGGGAAGTCTGGCTCGACGGCATGGAAGTAACACAGTTCACGTACTTCCAGCAGGCAGGCGGCCGGGAAGTCCCCGTTGTGGCAGTCGAGATAACGTATGGTCTCGAACGACTCGCCATGTTCGTTCAGGAGAAGAAGAACGTCTACGAACTGGAATGGCACAACGGCGTCACTTATGGAGACTTGCGACAGCAGGCCGAGCGGGAAAACAGTGTCTACTCGTTTGAGCAAGCCGACATCGAGGCACTTGTCACGATGTTCGACCTCTGCGAAAAGGAGTCTCAGCGCATGATCGACAAGAAACTTATCACTCCTGCCTACGAGTACCTCCTGAAATGCTCACATACGTTCAACGTCCTTGACGCCCGTGGCACAGTCGGCGTTTCTCAGCGTATGGCCTATCTTGCCCGCGTGCGCCGTCTCGCGTACGGTTGCGCAAACCTCTACTTGGAGAACGAAAACCATGAGTGACCTGCTGATCGAGATCTTGACTGAGGAACTTCCGGCACGTTTCGTGGACGCCGCTCAGGCGCAACTGGTCGAACATGTCACAACACATCTCGACGAGTCCTTCATCGTGCATGGAGATGTCCGTGGCTTCTCCACGCCACGGCGGCTTGTTGTGCTAGCTCACAACGTCAAGGAGCAGACGGACACCCGAACCACGGAAGTAAAAGGACCGGCCAAGGCGTCGAGCTATGACGCTCAGGGAAATCCTACGCCGGCTCTGCTCGGCTTCTGCAGGGGGCAGGGCGTGGATCCTGCCGACACTTACGCCATGGACGTCGCCGACAAGTCATACATTTACGCCCGGAAAATAGTTGCGGGGCAGAAGTCCTCTGAACTCGTCGAGGCCTTTCTCCCTCGCCTGCCCCACGAAATCACGTTCCCCAAGATGATGCACTGGGAGGAGTCCGGGTTCCAGTTTGCGCGCCCCATTCGCGGATTGCTCGCGCTACTCGGCGCCGAAGTCCTTCACTGGGAAGTAGCCGGAGTACAGAGCTCGAACACGACCTTTGGCCTGCGGGTCGGCAAGCCGAAATCAATAACGGTGGCATCACCGGAAGATTATATGCGACGGCTGCGCGAAGCATTCGTCATCATCGACCCCGCCGAACGCCGCCGCCTGATCGAAAAACAGACAGACAAGCTGCTCAAGCCTCTTGGCTTCAAGCTCGGAGAGAATATGGGTGATCTTCTGGACGAGGTCGTGAACCTCGTTGAATACCCGTCCGTCTTCCTGGGAGACCTCCCGAAAACAGCTACCGAGCTCCCTGAAAGCGTCGTCCGGTCTGTGCTCCAGCAACAGATGCATTCCTTCCTGGTGTACGACCGGAACGAGAACGTCGTTCCACACTTCCTGAGCGTGCGCAACGGCCTTACCGACTTCATCGACATCGTGCGACGAGGCAATGAGAGCGTCGCAAATGCACGTCTTCTGGATGCAGCCTTCTTCATCCAGGAAGACATGCGTGAGCCTCTGGAGACATATGTTGGCCGACTGGATACTTTGATTTTTATGGACAGGCTCGGCACCATGGCCTCCAAAACTGTGCGGCTCGAGCGACTGGCAACCAGTGCGACCATGTACGCTGCGGTGACGCCCGAAGAGGAAGCAACGCTCGTCGCTGCAGCCCACCTCTCCAAAGCAGATCTTGCTACCAGCATGGTGAAGGAGTATACGTCGCTCCAGGGAGAAATCGGCAGCGTCTACCTCTCGCGTGCCGGCGGTTCACCAGACATTGTATCCGCCATTCGTGAGCAGTACGTGCCTCGCTCTCCTTCGGAAGACATTCCAGCAACGAGGGCCGGGCGACTGCTCGGAATCATCGACAAGGTCGACACGCTCACGGGCATCCTTGGCACCGGTTTCAACCCTTCCGGGTCAGAAGACCCCTATGGCCTCCGGCGTGCCGGCAACGGCATCGTCCGCACAATTATCGAGTCACGCGAGTCTGTGGACCTGGAGACTCTTGTGAAGACAACGGTCGAGGGGTATCAGGCTACTGGGTCCCTGCCACATCCTGAAGACCTGCAGCAGAGAGTCGTAGACTACCTGAAAGGACGTATTACTCAGTATTTCAAGGAGAAACAGCTGACCAGGGAATACACCCCGCTTGAAAATCTCCCAGTCGTCGAACTGGGTTCCATCCCCGAACGCATGCAGGCGCTGCATGAAGCAGCCGGCGACGCCGTACTCGTGACCCTTGCGGACAGCCATCGCAGGATACAGAACATCACCAAGGGGCTTCCTGCTGCGACGAGTCTTCCTGCAGACTTGCTGCTGACGGATCCCGAGGAACTCATGCTCAGAAGGGCGGCCGAGGCTGCTGCACCGCGAATTCTTCAGTTCCTGGCAGCGCGGAAGTATCCAGAGGCCATTCGGACATGTGAGGAACTCGCCGTTTCCATCACAGCTTTCTTTGACCGCATCCTCGTCATGGCCACCGACGAACGAGTGCGAAGCGCACGCTTATTGCTTTTGTGCTACCTGAAGTATATACTTGGGCTTGTTTGCGACTATTCCAAGCTAACCTAGGCCTGACAGGAGGAACCATGGACCAGCGGAAGTTTGTCTACGATTTCGAAGAAGGCAGCAAGGAGATGAAGACCATCCTCGGAGGAAAAGGGGCGGGCCTCGCAGAGATGACAAAAATCGGGCTTCCCGTACCTCCCGGTTTCACAATTTCGACGGAGATGTGCCCTGAGTACCTCAAGGTCGGCGACATCCCTGAGACTCTGAGGAATGAGATCAGAGAACATCTTGCCAGACTGGAAGGCAAGCTTGGCAAGAAGTTTGGCTCAGCGCAGAACCCGCTGCTCGTGTCCGTCCGCTCAGGTGCGGCAGTCTCGATGCCAGGCATGATGGACACGATCCTCAACCTTGGACTCAACATCGAGACCGTTGAAGGCCTTGCGACTCTGACTGGAAACCCGCGCTTCGCTTGGGACTCCTACCGCAGATTCACGCAGATGTATGGTAACGTCGTGCTGGGTATCGAGCACAACGGCTTCGAGGCCATACTTGCAGAGCAGAAGCAGCTTCAGGGAGTCACGCTGGATACTGACCTGTCCGTCGACAGCCTGAAGGCCTTGGTCCAGAAGTACTTCGCGCTTGTCCAGGAGAAAACCGGCAAGCCCTTCCCGCAGGACCCGATGGACCAGTTGCTCGGGGCAGTGGGTGCCGTATTCCGCTCATGGAATACTGAGCGAGCCATCACCTACCGCAAGATCGAGAAAATCGACGCTCTCATCGGTACAGCCGTCACGGTTCAATCCATGGTCTTCGGCAACATGGGCAACGACTCGGCAACGGGCGTCTGTTTCACCCGTGACAATTCCACCGGAGCCAAGCGCTTCTCGGGTGAGTATCTTGTCAACGCTCAGGGCGAAGACGTCGTCGCCGGCATTCGTACGCCAAAGAACATCGACGAAATGGAGACCGAGATACCCGAAACGTACAAGCGCCTCGTCGAAGTATCGCTTCTTCTCGAGAAGCACTATCACGACATGCAGGACATGGAGTTCACGGTCGAACGTGGCAAGCTGTTCATGTTGCAGACCCGCAATGCCAAACGGAGCCCGGTCGCAGCCGTCAAGGTCGCAGTCGACATGGTCGTCGAGGGTCTCCTCACAAAGGAAGAAGCGGTCATGCGGGTGACTCCCACCCAGCTCGACACCCTGCTGCATCCACAGGTAGACCCGCAGGCCAAGGTTCAGGTCATTGCCAAGGCAATCCCTGCTTCCCCAGGTGCCGGGTATGGAAAAGTCATCTTCGAGTCAAAGAAGGCCGCCGAGCTTGGAGAAGCTGGAGAGAAGGTTGTTCTTGTTCGTCAGGACACGTCTCCCGAGGACATCGATGGTATCTCCAAAGCTCAGGCGACACTGACAACACGTGGTGGCGCGTCAGCACATGCAGCGCTTGTAGCGCGTGGTCTGGGCAAGCCGTGCGTAGTTGGTGCCGACCAGATAAAACTCAACGGTGTTGAGAAAACGTTCGTGGCAAATGGTGTGACCGTCCACGAAGGCGACGTCATTACGGTGAACGGCACCACTGGCGAAGTCATCCTTGGTCAGGCCCCAATGGTGGATGCCGAGCAGACGGCCGAACTTGCAACCTTGCTTGGCTATGCAGACGGCATTCGCCGTCTCGGCGTGCGTGCCAATGCAGACACGCCCGCGAATGCCCACAAGGCACGCGCTTTTGGTGCAGAGGGCATTGGCTTGTGTCGCACCGAGCGCATGTTCAACGATCCCGAGCGTCTGCCCCTCATGCAAGAGATGGTCATCGCGGCTTCGCTCGAAGAGCGTACCCCGGCCCTGGAGAAACTACTTCCCATGCAACGCGACGACTTCGAGAAGATCCTTGAAGCCATGGATGGTTTCCCCGTTATCATCCGTCTGCTGGACCCACCTCTCCATGAGTTCCTGCCCCAGATAGACCGACTCACTGAAGAAATGGCCGAGGCAGAGACGGCTCACGACGAAGCTCGCATCGCCTATCTGCAGAAGGTCATTAAGCGGTACAACGAGCTGAAGGAGTTCAATCCGATGATCGGGTTCCGCGGCTGCCGCGTTGGAATCGTGTATCCCGACATCTACCAGCTGCAGGTCCGTGCAATCGCCGAGGCAACTGCCACACTGGTCAAGCGAGGATTGCACCCGATGCCCGAGATCATGCTCCCCCTTGTCGGCCACGTCAATGAGATCAAGGTACTCAAGCCGCTGGTTCAGGAAGAGCTCGACAAGGTGTTCGAGCGCGAGGGCATCACGGTTGCTGTGAAGATCGGCACCATGGTCGAAGTTCCCCGCGCCTGCTTAACTGCAGACGAGATCGCCGAGTACGCCGAGTTTTTCAGCTTCGGGACCAATGACCTCACGCAGACAACCTTTGCCTACAGCCGTGATGATGCTGCTGGAACCTTCCTGCCCGTCTACCTTGATGCCAAGATCCTGAACGTTGATCCCTTCCAGAGCATTGATCAGAAGGGCGTGGGCAAGCTTGTACGTATCGCTGTAGTTCTTGGCCGCCAGACGAACCCCAAGATTGAAATCGGTATCTGCGGAGAGCACGGTGGCGACCCCGATTCCATCGAGTTCTGCCACCTGTCTGGTCTCGACTACGTCTCCTGCTCGGCACCGCGAGTCCCTATTGCGCGCCTTGCAGCTGCGCAGGCTGTCATCAAGAACAGGCCGGCCGCCGCCAGCTAGCCACAGAATTCTCATACATGCTGCCTATCACGAACTACAGGGATAGGGAAGGAAGGCTGCTCTCTCAGGGAGCAGCCTTTGGCATTGCCAGCAAGGGACGAGTCTTGCCCGAAGACGATGACGGCATCCGATCCCCATTCCAGAAAGACCGCGACCGCATCATTCACTCGAGGGCATTCCGCAGGCTCCAGTACAAGACACAGGTGTTCATGGCGCCCAAGGGCGATGAGATACGTACAAGGCTCACACATACTCTTGAGGTCGCGCAGCTGTCGCGCTCAGTGTGTGACGCTCTCGGTCTCAACGAGGACCTCGTCGAAGCAATTGCACTGGGACACGACCTTGGCCATGCGCCATTCGGACACGCTGGAGAAGCTGTCCTGGACGCAAAGTTGAAGAGTATTGACCCCAGTCTGGGATTCGAGCACGCACTACAGAGCCTTCGCGTAGTCGACACCCTGGAGCGTCGTGAACGTGGACACGGTGACGTACTCTTTGGACTCAATCTCACCTATGAGACCCGCAACGGCATTGCCTCTCACAGCAAGGGGTTTGAAGAAATGAGCAAGCTGGAGGACATGCGGAGTCCACAGACTCTGGAGGGACAGATCGTGCGACTCTGCGACAGGGTCGCCTATGTCAACCACGATCTCGATGATGCCATACACGCCGGAATCGTCGATGCAACCGACGTTCCGACGGTGACCATGGAGGAACTGGGCACTTTCTATTCGCAACGCCTCGATACGATGGTGCTGGACATCATCCGGTCCAGCTCCATCGCGGGCGAAATCGTCATGAGCCGACCCATACAGGGGGCCATGGACGGCCTGATGCTATTCCTAAAAGACAGGGTGTACATGCATTCGGAACCAAAACGCGAGGAAGGGAAAGCACGTGACCTGCTGTCTCGCATTTTCGACTTCTGCATGGAGGATGTGAGGCGTATGGACCCTTACCTGCGAGAGCACCCCATGACCTGTGAATCAAATGACCCGGTTTCCATGTTCCGCGGAGACCTCCAGGGCACGGCACGGATCGTGACGGACTATATTGCCTCGATGACGGACCGTATGGCGCTTAAGGTAGCAACAGACCTGGTGATGCCGCACATCTACGTCTAGCCAGGCTTAAAAAACCGATTGTGGTATGTATGTGAGGAGGCCGGGAACGATTCGGGCCTCCTCTTTCGTATACCTAGGTGGTATGGAATACAAAGAGTACATCGCCGACATAAGTACCAAGATTGGCATCCTTGACGTCATTGGCCATTATGTCAAACTGCGCAAACAGGGTCGCAATTATGTGGGCCTCTGTCCTTTTCATCATGAAAAAACACCGTCATTCACGGTCAGCCCCGACAAGAACATGTTCTACTGCTTTGGCTGCAAGGCATCCGGAGACATGCTGACGTTCGTGCGCAAGGTGCACAACGTGTCGCTTCCAGAAGCAATCGAGATCGTGTCCAAGGAGTTCCATGTCGAGCTGCCGCCATGGCATATGTCCACAGCGGCGTCGCGGGAGCGTCAGGAACTCCTGCAAACGCTTAAGCTCGTCGCGACCGCATTTGCTGCTGCGTTGCAAAGCAGTCAAGCAGGTGAGTGCCAGGAGTATGTCAGAAATCGCGGACTCAGTTCTGAGACAGTGAAGCACTTCTCTCTTGGCTACTGCCCTCGCAACACGGACAGTCTCATCAAGTGGTGTGCGGAACACGGGATCGATGAGGATAGCCTCGCACGCACCGGCATCGTGCAACGGCATGAAGGGCACTCATTCTCGCCATTTGCGCACCGTCTGATGTTTCCAATCTGGGACAGCATCGGCAATATCATTGCATTTGGTGGACGAGCCATCGACGGGTCGATGCCCAAGTACACCAACAGCCCCGAAACTCCTCTGTTCGCAAAGAGAAGAACGCTTTATGCGCTCCCTCTGGCTGAGCCGACCATACGTAAAACCGGAACGGCTGTCGTCGTCGAAGGGTACATGGACGCTATCGCTCTCCACGCCGCGGGTTTTACCAATGTCGTTGCCTCGCTTGGCACGGCATTCACAGAGGAACAGGGTACCCTGCTGAGACGGAGCGCCTCTCGTGTTCTGCTCAATTTCGACAGTGACGAAGCCGGCCAGCGCGCTGCTCGTCTTGCACTCTCGATAGCCGACCGAACCGGGCTGGACGTAGCCGTGGTCAGGGTCGAGGGGGCAAAGGACCCAGATGAGCTGCTGCGCGAACCTGAGGGAAAGGCTAAGTACCAAGCCGCCTTGGACCAAGCAACATCCGTGGGCGATTTCCTGCTCGATACTGCCATCGTAGGCAGGGACATGAACTCAGTCAACGATCGAAGAGCATTTGTGCAAGAAATGATGGAGTCCGTGGACGACATGCAGGACTCACTGCTCAGAACTCAACTCCTTACTCAGATTGCTCGCAGGGTCAACGTTCGTGAGGAAGAGGTTCTCGCAATCTACCGCAAGGGCCGCACGCACGCCGAACAGCCTGCAGTCGCTGATCCGTGGAGACTCCCGCGGAAGAGTCTCGGACACTCCAGGATTCCGACGGGGGGATCTCTGCAGAGCATGCGATCCGTGCTTGAGCAGGAAGTCGTCCATGGCCTGATACACAATCTCGACCGGCTTTCAGAGCTCTCGCCACTCCTCGACGGACTGTCGTTGCAGGACGAAGCCTGTCAGGAGATTCTCAGTGTACTGCGCCGCGAAACCTCTGGAGAAGCGGCTCTGGTGCCCTCGCTGGTTGCACAACTCGGACCGGAAGCTGCGGCCCTGGTTGGTCGATGGAGTCTTGAAGAACACCAGTTAAGCTATCAGGGAGTGAAAGATGCAGCCAGCAGGCTGCGATCGGGGTCGTCTGCCGTGACACCGGAAGATGGCTCGATAGCCCATGAAAGGGGTGAATGATGGCAGATAAGAAGCATGCGGTACGCAAGACCGAGGTTCGGGAAGAGGCTCATCCGGCCAAGGCGGTACGCAAGACCGAGGTTCGGGAAGAGGCTCATCCGGCCAAGGCGGTACGCAAGACCGAGGTTCGGGAAGAGGCTCATCCGGCCAAGGCGGTACGAATCCCGCACAAGAAACTGACAGAGACAGTAGCCCTGCCCGAGCCAGCCCCCAAGGCAAAACGCGTCAAGCCGTCTGAGAAGAGCCCCACGACAGCTGCCGTAGCCGAACTGTCGGAGGCGGCTCCTCTGGCGAGGCGCGTTCCCAAAGCCAAGGCCCAGAAGAAGGGGGAAAAATCGGTCGATGAGGAAGGACACGAAGCCGACCCGGATCTGGAAGAGGAAAACTCGCACGAAGAAGGCCCTGCCATAGAACCGTCGCTCCCCAAGAAACGTGAGCTGGTCAAGCTGCTGGGCAGCGCCCGCCAAGCGGGCGCCCTGGACTACGAGGCTGTCATGAACGCACTGGAAAAACACGACCTCTCCGTCGAAGAACTCGACGTCTTCTATGAGCGGATGGACTTCGAGGGAATCGTCTTCGGTACCCCTCGCTTCGTCAAATCCACAGCCAAGAAAACCATAGCAGCGCCTTCCATCCCCTCGATCATCCGCGTTACGACTCAGGAGGAGCAAAACCCGATCCAATCCTATCTGAGCGATATCGGCCGCGTGCCGCTGCTGACACCGGATCAGGAGAAGTCACTGGGCAAGAGCGTCATGGCGGGCGACATGGAGGCGCGGCGCCAGCTTATCGAAGCCAACCTTCGCCTGGTCGTCAGTATCGCAAAGAAGTACACAGGTCGCGGCTTGTCCTTCCTTGACTTGGTCGAAGAAGGCAATCTCGGCCTTATCAGGGCCGTCGAGAAGTTCGACTACAAGCGCGGATTCCGTTTCTCCACGTACGCCACGTGGTGGATCCGACAATCGATGACGCGTGCGCTGGCTGATCAGTCACGTCTGATCCGGGTTCCGGTACACATGGTCGAGAACCTCAACAAGATCGACAAGATCAAGAAGGGCTTCCTGCAGGAACACGGGCGAGAGCCGACCAAAGAAGAGCTCGCCACCGTCATGGGCATCCCCGTCAAAAAGATCATACGGTACCTGCGCCTCGGGCAACAGCCACTCTCTCTCGAGAACACCGTCGGAGATGAGGAAGAGAGTCGTCTGGAGAACTTCATTGAGGACGAGAAGAGTCCCTCTCCTGAGAAGGAAACCTTCAACAAGTATTACAAAGAACAGCTGGAGCGTATCCTCGAGACACTCCCGGAACGCGAAAAGAAAATCCTCATCTACAGAGAGGGGCTTCAGGGAGAATATGAGCACACCCTGGAAGAAGTCGGCACTATGTTCCAGGTCACGCGTGAACGTATCCGTCAGATTGAGGCCAAAGCCAAGCGCAAGCTGAAGGAGATGATTGCCAAGGAGAATGGGATGAGCGAAGAGGACATGCACAACGATGGCAACGTTATCCGGCATCGTACGTCGTCGAATCGACGACGGTCGTCCCCTCAGTCCTGATTGACAGTCGGCACCTTGACATACGGGCTGCCAACATTACAATTACTATTACGTTCCCCGATAGCTCAACGGTGGTAGCACTGGACTGTTAATCCGGGGGTTGTAGGTTCGAGTCCTACTCGGGGAGCCAGAATTGAATCTTTCGGCGTTGACGTTGCCTGCTTAGCACAGAACCCCAAGGGGAGAATTCTCCCCTTGGGGTTCTGTTATTTCTACCACACTTACACCCACTTGCGTCACGCCACGCATCCTTTTTGTTATCTGGAAGCCGTCACCATTATCGACGCACGTGACTCAAGCAGCACATTTCAACGGGTGGTACTTGACCGAGACGGTTATGTGCGCCTGCCAAACACGTCTTTCCCGAATTTTCCCGTTCTTTGTTTCTTAACCTCAACCTCCAAGGGTGACATCTTGGTCATTATACCAATCCAGCGCTCTATAAAAATGCTCGGGTTTAAAATCTGGCCAATAGTCATCCAACACGTAGAAATCCGAATAGACAGATTGCACCGGAAGGAAGCCACTTAAACGTCTTCTGCCACCCCACCGTATAATCAGATCTACTCTAGAAACATCAAAAGATTTAATATGACTCGTGATATTTTTCTGAGCAGGGTCTGCTAGTTTCAGGCTATTTAAGTCCCACTCCCAACCATAATTGACTAAAAAATTGACTTTAATTCCTCCTTTACCAAAGATCTGCCTCGTGGTATATGTATATAATTCTTTTGGAAACATGGGAGATTCATAATCGCCAATAACCAACAATTCTGCTGCTTCTTTAGATAATAGATTTACCGCGCTTATGCAGGAGTTAGTGAAAGCTTTTCTTTCTACTGCCGGTCTCTTCGTATTATCAGTAGTAAACCCGTAATAAGTCAATTCCTTGATGCCGACCTCTTTGCATAATTTAAAAAGTATTAAGCCCGGATCTATGCCACATTCATAACCTTTTTCTTTTGTCATTTTATTGGCTTCCGCCCATCTTCTGTTTCCATCAGGAATTATTCCAATATGTTTCGGTATTCTCATCACTATCCCCTCATATATAAAGAAAATTGTAACATGCAATTCCCTGTGGCCTCTGCCACAGGGATACCATATCAAGAGAAAGTCTGCTTGGAGGCATCATAAGCCGCCAATCCAATCATGGAAGGATGAAATGCATCGATGGAGGCAATGTTGATAATCTTGCCTCCTTTACCGCCCTCAATCATTTTCAAAGCAGCGGCTTTGGCAGTAAATGCCAGACCTTTCAAATTAATCCTGTAAACCTTGTCAAAAAGATCAGGAGCCATTTCCAACATTGGGACCTGTGGAAAGATACCGGCGTTATTAACTAGGATATCTATCGTCTTAAATGTCTCGATACACTTGGCGATAATTCTTTCACCCGCATCCTCCTGAGCAATATCAACTTGCATGGCGACAACACTATCTGACGATTTCGACAGGTTATCGGCGGCAAATTGCGCTTGTTTTCCATCAATATCTACGATGAGCACTTTTGCTCCAGCTTCAGCGAACCGTTTTGCAATTCCTAGACCGATTCCCGTCGCTCCTCCGGTGACTACTGCTATCTTTCCCTCGAGTTCTATACTCATCTTTCTTCCTCTTTTTTACTAAGACAATTAAGGTTGTTAATACCTTCGAGCTGAAAAAAAGATAAACTCAATATGCCCGTTTTTATAATTATTACTACCATCCCCAAAAAGCCCTAAAGGCAAATCACCTGCCAAACAACTGGTCCGGAAATGGATCTCGAACAATCAGTCAACAAGTTCCCCAACAATTTCAGGTTGCTGACATGGCCTTCGTGATGTTTCTCGTAGTGAAAGCGCATCGTTTCGGCTGTTATGACCGGTTCTAATGCGTTTTCGACATACGGAAGAGGGGGTAAGGCACGGAGCGACGCTGCTCCAAGCACGGCCAAGGAATTGTTTGTGTCTATCTTGCTCATATTGGCCTTCTTGCAGTTGTGGCGGGTGACACATAACAGCTCGCACTTCAGCAGTGCCAAGCCAAGCCCAGGGAGCTGAAGCCATCTGCTGGAAACAGTTGTTGTGCGGTCTTCTCCAGAAAACCATTACTTCATTTTCTCGATTTCTTTTTCTACTTCTTTTGCCCCCTCGGCATAGAACTTTTCTTCATTGGGGACAAGTTCGCGGAGCAATCTCAGAAACTCTCCAGCGTGTACACACTCCTCGTCCGCTATATCCTTGAGCACTTTAACGGCGAGCTTGTTGTCGGTTGACTCGGCAAGCTGCATATACAACTGCATCGCTTCGTACTCTGCGGCCACCATGAAACGAATTGCTCTGACGAGTTCCTCATCCGTGAGCTTCCTGTCGTTCGATAATCCCGAAAAGGACGATCCGAACTCTGGCATGTTCATTCTCCTTTCTTACTTCTTTTTGGGCCTCCACCCAACGCTATTCTTCAGTGGCTGGTCAATGCAGGGGACAAGATAACAACATACAACTGGCGGTCGGGCCGACGGTGATGATGTTCTATTGGAATCCAACCAGGCCACCAGTTCCGGTGCAGGCGATTGTTCGGCTTTTCAGCCGGCTATCTCCTTCCGCCCCTTATGGCCCGCACCACGGCAATCAGCAGTATCGCGCCGATCACTGCCGTAATAAGAGCTCCCCATATTC
>Ga0209840_1000021_pt1 | contig 41766 bp, 32 predicted proteins | sample PersoiDNA2013190_FD_185802 | JGI IMG/M metagenome (GOLD analysis project Ga0209840, IMG submission 185802) | Permafrost soil microbial communities from the Arctic, to analyse light accelerated degradation of dissolved organic matter (DOM) -... | ecosystem: Environmental > Terrestrial > Soil >... | reverse complement strand
CCCTGAGCAACATCAGCTTCGACGCAAAGCCCGGCGAGACGACAGCCATCATTGGCAGCACCGGCAGTGGAAAGACCACGCTGGTCAGCCTCATCCCCCGGTTCTACGACGTGGGCAGTGGCAAGGTTCTGGTTGACGGCGTGGATGTACGAGAGCTTTCGCAGGAGGACCTCAGACGCCGGATCGGCTTCGTGCCCCAGAAGGCCGTCCTTTTCACCGGCACCGTTGCAGACAACATCCGCTACGGCAAGGAGGACGCCACGGACATGGAAGTGGCACACGCCGCCGATGTGGCACAGGCAGCCGAGTTCATCACCACGATGCCGGACGGATACGCGACGATGCTCTCCGAAGGCGGACTGAACCTTTCCGGGGGACAGAAACAGCGGCTTGCCATGGCACGTGCTCTTGTCCGAAGACCAGAAATCTACATCTTTGACGACAGTTTTTCGGCGCTCGACTTCAAGACGGATGCCAACCTCAGGGCGGCTCTGAAGAAAGAGACCCATGACGCGACGGTCATCATCGTCGCCCAGCGAGTGGGCAGCATCATGAATGCCGACCGCATCATTGTGCTGGATGAAGGCAAGATCGCCGGTATCGGCACGCACAAGGAGCTGATGAAGACTTGTGAGGTCTACCGCGAGATCGTCTACTCGCAGCTCTCCGAGGAGGAACTGGCATGAGCGATGATACGAGAAAAGAACGACCGATAGCTACCGGTGGTCCTGGGCCTATGGGTGGAGGTCCCCGCGGTCTGCGTGGGGTGGTAGAGAAGCCCAAGGACTTCCGGGGCACGACCAGACGTCTTATACAGTATCTCAAACCGCAAACTGCCAAACTGATGATTGTTTTTGCGCTTGCCATCGCGAGCACTGCGTTCGCCGTGTATGGCCCCAAGATCAGTGGAAATGCCGTGAACCAGCTCATGAACGGGTTTGTGGCAAAGAGTATGGTGAGCGGGATCTCCAAGGCCCAGGAACTGGGTGTTCCTCAGATACAGAAGGTCCTGCAGGGGATGCAGACCGCTCAGGACGCAGCAGTGACGCAGGCGCAGGCGGTCGCCAAGCAAGGGATCGATCAGCAGTTTTCGGCGAAGTTCCCGGGCGTGCCACTGGCGAGTATACCAGGGTACACCGCAGCACTTGCTGCTGCTCAGGCAAAGGCTGTGGATGCAGCAACAAGTGCGGTGCAGAAAGGTTTCCTGGACGCCGCCAAGTTGACGCCGGCACAGCTCACGGCAATGCAACAATTCGTCGCATTGCCCCTCGTCAGCAGCATTACAGATAACAACAAGAAAGCCGACACCGTCTTGACCATTATCAATCTGGGCAAACTTCTGCCGATGACCGGCCAGGAGAAGACGATCAATGTCTCACAGACCGACCTCGACAGGGGCATCGCCGATATCCGGGAAAACGGTGGCATCATCCCCTTGCCTGCGATCGGGAAGACCTTGCTCTTCCTCCTTCTTGTCTATGTGCTGAGTGCGCTGCTCACCTTTGTCATGCAGTACATCATGTCGGATGTTGCCCAGAAGACGACCTATGACATGCGCAGGGAGCTCGACTACAAGCTGGCGGCACTGCCCCTCCGCTACTACGACATGCACTCCAATGGCGAGATCCTGAGTCGCATGACCAACGACATGGATACGATCTCGACCACTCTTCAGCAGGGCCTCACACAGGTTATCGTTTCCGTGTTCCAGATTCTCGGCTACATCTACATGATGCTTACGATCAGTGGGAAGCTGACCCTTGTGACGCTTGCTACGCTGCCGCTGTACATCCTCACAACGGTACTCATCGCACGAAAATCGCAGAAGTTTTACCGTGCACAGCAGGTGCACCTTGGTCGCCTCAGCAGTCACGCAGAGGAGATGTACACCGGCCACAATGTGGTCAAGGCGTTTGGCCATGAACAGGAGTCGATCGCTACCTTCGAGACGGTCAACAATGACCTGTATCAGGCCGGATGGAAGGCTCAGTTCATGTCAGGTGTCATGTTCCCCCTGATGAACTTCATCAGCAACATTGGCTATGTCTTCATCGCGGTCCTTGGAGGTGTCTATGTCACCAGGAATCTCCTCAACCTGGGCGACATCACGGCGTTCATCCAATATTCGAGGTCCTTCTCGATGCCGATCATCCAGACGGCGAGCATCGCCAACGTCATTCAGTCGACGATGGCGTGTGCCGAGCGTGTGTTTGGTGTGCTCGACGAACCCGAGGAACAGCCCGACGCGGATGATGCGATCGTCATCGCCGAACCTCGTGGTGCCATAACGTTCGACCACGTTGCGTTCAGCTACCGCCCGACCGAACCCCTGATCGCCGATATGAATCTTGACGTCAAGCAAGGCGATACCGTTGCCATCGTCGGACCGACCGGAGCGGGCAAGACGACGCTGGTCAACCTGCTCATGCGTTTCTACGACATCCAGGGCGGCGCCATCACGTTCGACGGCGTCGAGACCCGGAAGATGCGCCGGGGCAGTCTGCGCACCATGTTTGGTATGGTCCTGCAGGATACCTGGCTCTTCAACGGCACGATCCGTGAGAATATTGCCTACGGGCGTGACGACGCTACGGAGGAGGAGATCGTGGCTGCCGCCAAGGCTGCGCATGCTGACCACTTCATCAGGAGTCTGCCAGAAGGATACGATACCGTCCTCAATGAAGAGGCCTCCAATATCTCGGCTGGTCAGAAGCAGCTGCTGACGATCGCGCGTGTGGTCCTGGCAAATCCAACCGTCCTGATTCTCGATGAAGCTACAAGCAGCGTCGATACCAGAACGGAAGTACGCATCCAGAAAGCAATGGCACAGCTGATGACCGGCAGGACCAGCTTCGTCATTGCCCACCGTCTCTCGACCATCAGAGATGCGCACCACATCCTTGTCATGAACCATGGTGCGATCGTTGAACAGGGCACCCACAAGGAGCTGCTCGCACAGCACGGATTCTATGCCGATCTCTATAACAGCCAGTTCACCGGTGCGGCAATCACCTAGGATGCTGTCTGAGTTCATCCAGCTGCTGATCTGAAGTACATCACCGACCCCGGCCTTCCTGACCGGGGTCAATTTGTTGTGCTCTGCCCGTCGTTTTGTGGATGTCAAGAGACGATGAGTCGGGCACGTTCACCATACTGGTTCTTTACACCAGGCCGCGTCGGCTTATCATTTCTAGTAGTTGTCGCAGGAATGTGCGGGAAGGTATCACGCGCCAGGTTCTTCCTGCACTGGAGATGATGGAATGCATCTAGGACCAGAGTTCATACGACAGCTTGGTTACGTGCTGCTTGCTGTCTTACAGGACGGTGTCTTCGTCCTGTTTGCGTACCAGTCGGTCATGTCGCTGTTCGCGTTCTTCCAGAGGCGCAAACCACCGCTGAGAGACCCCGTCACGCGGTTTGCCGTGCTCGTTGCGGCGCATAACGAGGCGCATGTCATTAGCGACGTGCTGGATTCCCTGGCGCGGCAGGCGTATCCACGTGAGCTCTTCGACGTCTATGTCGTCGCGGACAACTGTACCGACGAGACCGCCGACGTGGCCCGTGGGCATGGAGCCATTGTCTATGAACGCACGGATACGGTCCTGACTGGCAAGGGCCACGCTATCGGCTGGCTTCTCACGCGCATCAAGTCTACGGGCACGTCGTATGACATGATAGCGATATTCGACGCGGACAATTTGGTCAGCGCCAACTTCCTCCGCGAGGTCGACCGCTATGCGCAGGCCGGGTACCGCGCCGTCCAGGGGTATCTCGACATGAAGAACCCCGGGGATACGTGGATATCGCTGTCATGTGCCATCGGGTACTGGTGCACCAACCGTTTCTGGGAGCTCGCTCGCAGCAACATTGGTCTTGCCTCGATGCTAGGCGGTACTGGTTCCTGCATGGCCATGTCACTCATCGACGAGATCGGCTGGAATCCCCATTCCCTCACCGAGGACCTGGAGTTCACCATCAAGTGCGTCCTGCAGGGCGTTCGCCCGACCTGGGCGTGGGATGCGCACGTCTACGACGAGAAGCCCCTCACGATGCGCGCCTCCTGGAACCAGCGCATGCGCTGGATGCGCGGGCATTTCCAGCTGAGCTTCCGCTATACCGGGCCTCTGTGGAAGCGCTTTTTCACCCGGTTCGACTTGGCGGCGTTCGACATCCTGGTCTACCTCGGGCAGCCAATCTGGATGGTCTTCTCCTATCTCCTGATACTCGCCAATGTCGTCATTCACTTCGCCCACACGGCTGTGCCGGTGTGGGCGTCCGTCGGTATCGTGCTCCCCTGGGTCTGGGTCGCCCTGTTCACATTCGAGTGGTTTGCCCCTCCGATGCTTGTCGCGGCCCTGCTGCTCGAGAAGGTCAGGCCGAAGTATTGGTGGGGCGTGTTCATGTTCGCCGTGTACGGGCTGACGTGGATCCCGTTGGACTTCATTGCCCTCTTCACGCGCAACGACCAGACCTGGTTTCACACCATCCACAAGCAGGCCGCAGTCTCCAGCAAGTAGTTCTTTTACCAGCTGACCCCAAAGAGACAAAAATTAACTCTGTCACTCTTTAATCTTTTTGATTTCCTTTGCATTCTTCCCAGTTACAACTTTTTTGCCTGTAGTCTCTTCAAGTTGTTTTTTAGCCGCATTAGCTACCTGTCCACCTTGCCGAGCCACATTTTAAACGGTTCTGCTTTTGGTGATGGTATAGATTGAATCAAGCGCAGCAGTTGCTCTGTGTCAGCGACATCAGTCATACGCATTTTGCCATCTTCAGCTTTCATTTTCAACTGACTACAATTTGTAGCCAGTTGACTTCCTTCAGATTTTAATCTTGTTTTAAGCACGCTCCAGTATTTTCTGGGGTTGTCGCTTTCGCTCAGAACGCCCACAACATCGACAATAGAAAAAAACCATTTTTCTTGTTCTTCATCCCATAAAACGCGTATTCTCTTATCTTTGGGGTCAGCTGCTCATTCCGACCCTGAGTGGTAAGTTCGCAGGCATCCTGCTCAGGTCCGTTTCATCAGCTGATCGATGGTGCTCAGCAGCTCTTGCAGTTTGTACGGTTTGCCTAGGAACCCCTGGACACTACCTTCCTCGAGCATCTGCTTGACGATGTTGTTGGAGGTATACCCGGAGTTCAGCAGGATGGGGACCATGGAGTCCAGGGCCCGGATGGCCTGCACGACTTCGTCGGTGGTCATGCCCGGCATGGTCATGTCCAGCAGGATGAGCCCGATACTCACAGGGCGATCCTGCAGGATGTTCAGGGCTGATGCTCCGTCCGGTGCCGTCAGGACCGTATATCCGCTCCTGCTCAGGAGAGCCTGTGCGACCGCACACACGATTGGCTCGTCTTCGACTACCAGAACCGTTCCCCCACGTACGTTCAGAGAGGGGGGGCTGGGAGCAAAGGACTCCGTGGGTTCTTCCAGGCAGCGTGGCAGGTAGATATCAAAGGTCGCTCCGACACCTTCCGTGGATACTCCCGTGATCCAGCCGCCAGCCTGCTTGACGGCACCGTAGACGATGGAGAGTCCCAGCCCCGTGCCGGACCCCGCCGGCTTGGTCGTATGGAAGGGCTCGAAGAGATGCTCCAGGATTACTGGTGGAATCCCCGGACCGGTGTCCGTGACACTCAGGTGGACAAACTCCCCTGTGCGTGCAAACGGATGAGTCTGGACGTAGTCCTCTTCCACAACCTCGTTCCTCCTGCGTATCGTCAGCGTCCCCTTGCCCTTCATGGCATCACGTGCGTTCACCGCGAGGTTGAGCAGGATCTGTGTGATCTGTGACTGGTCCACCAGGACGTTCCACGCCGTCAGCTCGTAGTCACGGACGATCTCCATGGTGGCAGGCAGGGACTGCTTCAGCAGTACCAGGGTCGCGTCGAGGGCGTCAGCGATTTTCGTGGGTACCGGCAGGACCACGGCGCTGCGGCTGAAGGTCAGCAGTCCTTTCGTGAGCGTAGTCGCCTGACGGGCGGCGGTTTCAACTCCGTCCAGGTTCTCCAGCAGCGGGTCCGCCGAGGGCAGGGTGCTGCGCATGAGGGCGATGTTGCCCAGGATGCCGGTCAGCAGGTTGTTGAAATCATGGGCGACGCCACCTGCCAGCTGGCCGATAGCCTCCATCTTCTGGGATTGACGGAGTTGAGTCTCGGCCTGCTTGCGCTCGGTGATGTCACGACCGATACCTACCAAACCGATAATCCGGCCCTCCTGGTTCCGCAATGGCAGTTTAGAGGAGAGCAACCAATGTTTCTGTCGTTTCTCGTCAAGGATGTACTCTTCCCTATTGAGCACTGGCTCACCAGTTTGCAACACCAATTGGTCGTCAGCAAAGAACTTCTCCGCAAGTTCCTTTGGATAAATATCGAAATCGTCCTTGCCTAAAACATCAGCTTCCGATTTCACTCCGAGGTAGCGCACTTCAGTTGAGTTGGCGAGTGTCTTGCGGCAGGCCAAATCTTTGGAATAGATTGAATCCGGAATATTATCGATCAGTGTACGAAGCAGTAATCGTTCATTTTGGACCGTTTCCTCAGCCTGCTTGCGCTCGGTGATGTCGGAGAAGGACCACGCGCGGCCCACGACATCATCGCTGATTCTTTGGGGTTGGGAGTACCGCCTGAAAATGCGTCCGTCTGCAAGTTCGAGTTGATCATTACTCGATGCTTCCGGTTGTCCATACAGTTTCCTGACCTTGGCCAAGAACGCCTCGGGCTGAACCATCCGTGGGAGAACATAGTTGAGTGCTAGTTCGTCAAGATGCTTGGACAGGAGTGCTTCCGGGATTTGCCACATGTCGGCGAATTTGTGATTCCATAATGTAATGCGTCCGTCCAGGTTCACAACGAGGACTCCATCGGCCGTCGATTCCATTGTGGCCTTGAGCAAAGACAGGGATGATGCCAACTCCCCCTCCGCCTGCTTGCGCTCGGTGATGTCCACCAGCATCCCCATCACTGCGGGCCGTCCGTTGTAATCCGTCCGGCTGCTGTGAACCTCGACCTGCAACACGGCCCCGGACTGGTGGAGCACCCGCAGAGAATAGCGGCTGCTCGGCACCCCGCCGGAAATCCACTTGCGGATGTTTTCGCGCGCCAATGCCTGGTCTTCCGGCACGAGGAAGTCGTAGAGCGTCCGTGAAGTCATCTCCTCCACCGACCGACCGAGGATTCCCGCCATCCCTGGATTCACGTAAACGAACTGGTCATCCTGAACGATGTAAATGCCGACGATGGATTGCTCAACCAAGGCGCGAAACTTGACCTCTGCGGCCATCAACTCGGTGTTCTTTTCCACCAGCTTGGACACCAGTTGCTCGTTGTATTCCTTGAGCACCTCGACTTCCGGCAACGCCTTGGGTTGCCGTGCGGCAGGGAGTATGGCGATGGCTTCGTGCAGCGCAGTGTTGATGGTTTCGACGGAGGCGGGTCTCGTGAGGTATTTGTCCGCACCCACGTCGAGGGCCAGCTTCGCATCGTCGGGCGAGGTGAAGCTGGAGGTGTATATGATGATGGGCAGGTCGCGCAGGCGCGCGTGTCTGCGGATTTCTTGGCAGAGCCGGTAGCCGTCCATGCGCGGCATGAGGATGTCGGAGATGACTGCGTCAACTCGCTGGCGGTTGAGCAGAGCGAGCGCGTCCACGCCGTCCTGGGCCTCGAAGACCGCGTGGCCTTCGGACTCCAGTTGGGCGCGGAGCAGCTTCAGGTTGGTGGGATGGTCGTCAACGATGAGGAGGTTCATGGGGCCTTCCTTTCGCCTGCTAGTTGACCGCGTCGCCTCCTTCGGCGACGGCGGTGAGTTGGTCGGACAGTTCACGTGTGTCGATCGGCTTCAGAAGGTAGGCATCGCACCCGGCTGCCAGGGCGGCGGCCTTCGGATATTGTTCGGGATAGAAGGTGACAGCGACGACGCAGATGTCGCGCGTATCGGGCTCGGCCTTGAGCTTGCGGACCAGCGCGATGCCGTCCATGCCCGGCAGGTCGAGGTCGAGGAGGATGAGCTGCGGGCGGTCTTCCTGGATGGCGGCGAAGGCCTGCTCGGCAGCCTCGACCGCACTGACCTCGTGGCCGGCGGTGCTCAGGACGAGATTCGCGAGCTTGATATCCACCGCGTGGTCTTCGATGACGAGGATTTTCATGCGGCTTCTCCGTGATTGACCGCTTGCGCGAGCCAGAAACTCGGCCACCTGGTCGGGCAGCTTGCGCGTGTCAATGGGCTTGGTGATATAGCCGTCGCAACCGGCGTCGAGCGCCTTCTGGTCGTCGCCTTTCATGGCGAAGGCCGTGAGCGCGACGATGCGGATGCTGCGGGTGCGCTCCTCGGCCTTGAGTTTGCGCGTGAGCGTGAGTCCGTCCATGCCGGGCAGGGCGATGTCCATGAGGATGAGGTCGGGCAGGGTGGTGGCGAGGACGACCTGCGCCTCCTCGGCGTCCACGGCCGTGAGGATGTCGTAGCCCTCAAATTCGAGCAAGGTGGAGACGAGCTTGAGATTGGTGGCGTTGTCGTCCACGACGAGGATTTTTGCGCTCATACTGTCTCCTTTCCTACCATCATCGGCAGGTCAACGGTGAACACACTGCCCTTGCTCGATTCGCTCTGCACGCCGATGCGTCCGCCCTGGAACTCGACAATCTTCTTCGTCAGTGCCAGGCCGAGACCGGTGCCCTCGAAGCGCCGCGCGGTGCCGGAATCCAGTTGCTCGAACTCGATGAAGAGCCGGTTGATGTCCTCGGCCTTGATGCCGATGCCGGTGTCGCGAACCTGCACTTCAAGCCGGTGCGGGTCCAGGCGGCGCGCGTGGATGTCCACCTGGCCGCCATCGTCGGTGAACTTCACGGCGTTGGACAGCAGGTTGTAGAGCACCTGCTTGAACTTGTGCTGGTCGAGCGTGACGGCGTCGAGTCCATCGCTCACCTCAATGCCCACAGCAATGTGCTTCTTTTGGGCGATGCTCTTGATGACGGCGGTGACTTCCTCGACGGCCTTGCGCACGGGGAAGGTCTCCGGGTACAGCTCCATCTTGCCGGCCTCGACCTTGGCGAGGTCGAGCACGTCGTTGATGAGCTGGAGCAAGTGGCGCGCGCTATTGAGCACGTCGCCCAGATACTCCTTCTGCTTGGGGCGGAGTGGGCCGGGTTTCTCGTCAATCAGGAACTCGGTGAAGCCGATGATGCCGTTGAGCGGCGTGCGCAGCTCGTGGGACATATTGGCGAGGAACTCGCTCTTCATGCGGTTGGCATACTCCAGCTCGATTGCCTGCTTGCGAGCGGTATTATCAGTGCCGATCAGCAGGTAGCCGATAATGGCGTCCTGCGCGTTGCGCAGCGCCGTGACCGACACGACCGCCGGGAAGCGGCTGCCGTCCTTGCGGATATAGGTCAGTTCGTAGATGTCTTCGATCGTGCGCGCGGCCTTGAACACCAAGGCCTCGAAGCCCGGCGTAATCGGGGTTCCGAGTTCCACGCTCAGCGCCTTGGCACGCGCGATCACTTCCTGCGGATCGGAAATGTCGGCCGGCGTGATCTTGTTCATCACTTCAGCGGCCGTGTATCCCAGCATGCGCTCCGCGCCGACGTTGAAGATCTGAATGACGCCCTTCGCGTCGGTGGCGATGCTCGAAAAGTTGGCGCTGTTGAAAATCGCGCGCTGCAAAGCTCCCGCCTCGAGCAGTGCCGCTTCCGCCTGCTTGCGAGCGGTATTATCAGTGCCGATCAGCAGGTAGCCGATAATGGCGTCCTGCGCGTCGCGCAGCGCCGTGACCGACACGACCGCCGGGAAGCGGCTGCCGTCCTTGCGGATGTAGGTCAGCTCGTAGATGTCCTCGATGCCGCGTGAGGCCTTGAACACCAATGCCTCGAAGCCCGGTGTAATCGGTGTGGAGAGCTCGACGCTTAGTGCTTTCGCCCGCGCGATCACTTCCTGCGGATCGGAGATGTCGGCCGGGGTGATCTTGTTCATCACTTCGGCGGCCGTGTATCCCAGCATGCGCTCCGCGCCGACGTTGAAGATCTGAATGACGCCCTTCGCGTCCGTGGCGATGCTCGAAAAGTTGGCGCTATTGAAAATCGCGCTCTGTAGGGCTCCGGTCTTAAGCAAGGACTCCTGGCGACGGGCCTCGGTGATGCCCGTCGCCATGTCAGCGGCGGGGTTGAGAATGGCGGAATCGCGGATTTTTTTGGGCATGGCCGACCTCTCTTTAAGCCCGAATTAGTGGTATCCTGCGTTCGCTTCTGAACGCACCGCGTTTATAGCACATAAAACTACTGTATCCAAATGTCAAAAAAACACAACCAAGAAGCGCTCCCCATCTCTGGAGAACTCTTTTTCTATTCTCTTTGTTCCAAGCTCAAACCACAGGCCCAAACTTATACCCGTACATCTGACTCGGTCCACGCAGGGCAATTCACCGGGGTCCTCCCTCCGTGGTGCGCATCAGATAGGCGACGGTGTCCAGCAACTCATGCAGCTCGTAGGGCTTTGACAGGAATCCCTGCACGGTCCCCTCGGCCAACATGCGCTTGACGGTGTCGTTGGAGGTATACCCGGAGTTCAGCAGGATGGGGACCTTCGGGTCCAGGGCCCGGATGGCCTGCACGACTTCGCCAGTGGTCATGCCCGGCATGGTCATGTCCAGCAGGATAAGCCCAATGCTTACAGGGTGCTCCCGCAGGACGTTCAAGGCCGATGTCCCGTCCGGTGCCGTCAGGACCGTATATCCACTCCTGCTGAGGAGAGCATGCACGACCGCGCACACGACTGGCTCGTCTTCGACTACCAGGATCGTTCCCTCGCATACGTTCACAGAGAGGGAACTGGGAGTCAAAGACTTCGTGGATTCTTCCAGGCAGCGCGGCAGGTAGATATCAAAGGTCACCCCGACACCTTCTGTGGATCCTGCGGTGATCCATCCGTCGGCCTGCTTGACGGCACCGTAGACGATGGAGAGCCCCAGCCCCGTGCCGGAACCTGTCGGCTTGGTCGTATGGAAGGGCTCGAAGAGATGCTGCATGATCTCCGAAGACATTCCAGGCCCCGTGTCTGTGACGCTCAGGTGGACGAACTCACCCGTGCGTGCATAGTGGTGTTCGTGGACATAGGCCGTGTCGACGGTGACGTTCCTGGCACGGATGGTCAGTGTCCCCTTGTCCCTCATGGCATCGCGTGCGTTCACCGCAAGGTTGAGCAGGATCTGCGTGATCTGCGACTGGTCCACCAAGACGTTCCACGTTGTCTGCTCGTAGTCGCGGACAATCTTCATGGTGGCCGGCAGTGACTGTTTCAGCAGCACCAGGGTTGCATTGAGTGCGACCGTGATATTCATGGGCACCGGCAGGACCATGGCCCTGCGACTGAAGGTCAGCAGTCCCTTCGTGAGGTCGGCTGCCTGGCGGGCGGCGGTCTCGGCTGCATTCAGGTTTTCAAGCAACGGGTCTGCAGGGAGAAGGCTGCTGCGCATGAGGGCGATGTTGCCCAGGATGCCGGTCAGCAGGTTGTTGAAGTCGTGGGCGACGCCACCTGCCAGCTGGCCGATAGCCTCCATCTTCTGGGACTGCAGCAGCTGCGCCTGTATGACCTCTTTCTCTGCCTCGGCACGCTTCCGGTCGGTGATGTCGAGGACAACCCCTGTCAAGGAGGAGGCGTGGCCTTTGTCGTCCAGGGTCATCTCCCCGGGTTTCACCCAGACAGTACGAACGGAGCCGTCGGGCCACACGATACGGTACTCGAGAGGCTGTGGATTGTGGTCGTCGATAATGGCCCTGTTCGACTCCTCGATGCGGGCTCGGTCGTCAGGATGGATGGCACGCGCGATGACGTCCTGCACGGACCCGGTGAACGCATGCGGAGCAATCCCAAAGATGCGGCACATCTCATCCGACCAGACAAACTCGTCATGGGCTATGTCCCAGCGCCAGCTGCCGACGTGCGCCACGGCCTGTGCCTGCTGCAGATCGAGCTCCGACATGCGCAGCTTCTCCTCGATCTGCTTGCGGTCGGTGATGTCGCGACCCGAGCCGATGAGGGCGACGACATTGCCCTGGCTGTCCAGTTCGGCGCGGGTGGCCCATTCGACCCATCGCCAGCCGCCCACAGTCATCGCGCGTTCCTCATAGTGGTAGGAGTGGGGTGGATGAAACAAGTCGGCGACGGTGTGCTCGACGGATGGGAGGTCATCGGGATATACCAGCGGCTGGTAGCTTAAGGTTGTCAGTTCCTGCGGGCTCTTGCCAAACAATGCGCAGTAGGTGGGGCTGGCGTAGAGGAGGCGTCCCTCCGGGTCGGTCTTGACGATGAGGTCGGTCTGGCTTTCGACCAGGAGGCGATAACGTTTCTCGCTTTCAACCAGTGCCCGCTCGGTGTCGCGCTTGCGGCGACGCTCGTCCGTGTCGCGCAGCTCCCGTTTGACGACGGGACCCAGCCGCGACAGGTGGTCCTTCATCACATAGTCGGCGGCGCCATCCTTCATCAACTGGGCCATCACTTCCTCGCCGATACTGCCCGACACGATGATGAACGGCACGTCCAGCCCGGTCTCCCACAGGATGGCCAGTCCCTCAGTGGCTGAGAAGTGCGGCAGGCTGTAGTCGGCCAACACCAGGTCCCAGGTTCCCTGCGCCAGCGTGTCCCGCAACTCTTCGGCCGTCTGGACACGCTGTGCCTGCACGACGTAGCCGGCATGCTCCACTTCGCGGGTGACCAGCAGAGCGTCGTCGGGGTTATCCTCGATGAGAACGATGCGGAGAGCCGGCGTCATCGGATGGCGTGGTATCAGCGATGGACCTGCGGTGTCTGGTTCAGCACCAGCCAGTACAGGCCGAGTTGCCGTATGGCTTCCACGAACTGGTCGAAGTCCAAGGGCTTGTGGATGAAACTGTTGGCTCCAAAGTCGTAGCTGGCGATGACGTCCGCCTCCTCAGCAGATGAAGTCAGGACCACCACGGGCAGCAGCCGTGTTCGCGGATCCGCCCGAATGGCACGCAGGACCTCGAGCCCTCCCAGCTTCGGCAGTTTCAGGTCGAGCAGGATAACCTCGGGCCGATCGGTGGCGGCACGCCCCTCATGCCTGCCGGTGCCCGTCACGTACTCCATGGCCTCTGCACCGTCGCATGCGACAACGACCTCGTTGGCGATGTTGTTCTTCCTGAGCGCGCGCAACGTAAGGGCGACGTCGTCGGGATTGTCCTCGACCAGCAGGATGAACTTGTCACTCATGGTTCTTCCCCCTTGACAGGATAGGATACATACAGATCTGGAATCGTAAAGTAGAACGTTGCTCCCCGGTCGACCAGCAGGGCGTCGTCGGGGTTGTCTTCGATGAGGACGATGTGCAGGACAGGTGTCATAAGATCTGGCGACATCAGTGATTGGCCGGCGGGGCCTGGTTCAACACCAGCCAGTACAGGCCGAGTTGCCGTATGGCATCCACAAACTGGTCGAAGTCGATGGGCTTGCGGATGTAACTGTTGGCTCCCAGTTGGTAGCTGGCGATGATATCTCGCTCCTCGGTGGATGAGGTCAGGATGACCACGGGCAGCATCTGTGTCCGCGGGTCCGCCCGCATGGCGCGCAGGACCTCGAGCCCACCTACCTTTGGCAGCTTCAGGTCCAGCAGGACGACCTCGGGCAGGTCGGCGATGGCACGTTTCGCATACTTGCCGATGGCCATCAGGTATTCCAGGGCCTCCGCACCATCGCCCGCGACGACGACCTCGTTGGCGATGTTGTTCTTCTTGAGCGCCCGCAGTGTCAGCTCGACGTCGTCCGGATTGTCCTCGACCAGCAGGATGATCTTGCCACTCATGGTTATTCCTCCTTGGTTGGAATGAATGCGTGCAGGTCTGGAATCGTAAAGTAGAACGTTGCTCCCCGGTCGATCTCGCCCTCGGCCCACACGTCACCGCCATGGCGGCGGGCTACCCGCAGAACCGTCGCCAGCCCGATGCCGGTTCCAGGGAACTCGTCTTGCCCGTGCAGGCGCTGAAAGGCCACGAACAGCTTGTCCTTGTACTGGAGGTCGAATCCCGCTCCATCATCGTGCACGAAGAACGCGGGGCCATGCTCCGGGTCACGCACGGTCCCCACGCTGACGTGTGCGTGCTCGCGCCTGGAGGTGAACTTCCAGGCATTGCCCAGCAGGTTGACCAGCACGATGCGCAGCAGCTGAGGATCGCCCGTCGCGGTCATGCCCGGCTCGATGCTCAACTGGACGTCTCGCTGCGGGTTGTCCCGCACCAGTTCCTCGGCCACTTCGGCTGCCAGCGCACTCATGTCGGTCGCCTCCATGTGCATCTCCCTGCGAGTTACCCGTGACAGCAACAGCATGTCGTCGATGAGCTGTCCCATACGTTGAGTGGCGTGCCGGACGCGTTGCAGGTCCTCGCGCCCCTCTGGTGGGACAAGGGGGCCAAAGTCCTCGAGGAATGCCTGACTGAACCCGTCGATACTGCGCAGCGGGTCGCGCAGGTCATGTGAGACGGAGTAGCTGAACGCCTCCAGTTCCTTGTTGGTGGCTTCGAGTTCGGCAGTCCTGTGGCGTACCCGTTCCTCCAGACGTTTGCGTGCGGTGTTGTCCGTGCCGATGAGCAGGTACCCGATGATGGCGCCTTGATCGTCCCGCAGGGCCGTGACCGACACGACCGCCGGGAAGCGGCTGCCGTCCTTGCGGATGTAGGTCAGCTCGTAGATGTCCTCAATCCCGCGTGAGGCCTTGAACACCAATGCCTCGAAGCCGGGCGTAATTGGTGTGCCCAGTTCGACGCTCAACGCCTTGGCACGGGCGATCACTTCCTTCGGGTCGGAGATGTCGGCCGGGGTGATCTTGTTCATGACGTCGACGGCCGCGTACCCCAGCATGCGCTCGGCACCGACATTGAAGATCTGGATGACACCCTTCGCGTCCGTGGCGATACTCGAGAAGTTGGCGCTGTTGAAGATCGCGTTCTGCAGGGCCCCGGTCCTAAGCAAGGACTCCTGGCGTCCGGCCTCGGTGATGCTCGTTGCCGTGTCAGCGACGGGGTCGAGAATGGCGGAATCGTGGATTTCTTTGGACATGGCCGACCTCTCTTTCTTCAAGCGCGAATTAGTGGTAGCGTGTGTTCGCGCTTGAACGTACCGCTTTTGTAATACATAAAACTAATGACCAGGGCGCAGATGGCGTCGCTGACGAGCGCGCCGATCAGGATAGTGCGGATCTCCAGGAGGTTCATCGACCCCCTCCCTCTGTGGTGTGCATCAGCTGACCAACGTACTCCAGCAGCTCATGCAGTTCGTAGGGTTTGGCCAGGAATCCCTGCACGATGCCATCGGCGAGCATGCGCTTGACGGTGTCGCTTGAAGTATAGCCCGAGGTAAGCAATACGGGCAGCACGGGGTACAGGCGCCGCACTTCTCCCAGGATCTCTTCTGTGGTCATCCCGGGCATGGTCATGTCCAGCAGGATAAGGTTGACGTCGTCTGCATGTTCCTGGAGGGTCCGCAGCGCTGATGCGCCGTCGGCCGCCACAAGGACGTCGCAGCCGGCACGTGACAGCAGGGCCTGAACGACGGCGCTGACGACAGGTTCATCCTCGACCACAAGCACCGTGCCGATGCAGGGACGTGCAACTGCCCGTCTGGCGACGGCCGCGGGTGGCAGCTGTCCGACCAACCGTGGCAGGTAGACCTCGAACAGTGCCCCCTGGCCCGGGTCCGACTGGACCGTGATCCATCCACCGATCTGGTGCGCCGCACCGTACACGATGGAGAGGCCGAGGCCCGTGCCGCTGCCTACGGGCTTCGTCGTAAAGAAGGGTTCAAAGATGTGTTGCAGGGCCTCAGGCGCGATCCCCGGCCCCGTGTCTGCGACGCTCAGCACGACGAACTCCCCGGTGCGGGCGAAGGGATGGGCCTGCACATAGGCCGCGTCGACGACCGTGTTCCGTGTGCCAACGGTGAGCGTGCCTTGGCCCTGCATCGAGTCCCGGGCGTTGACGCCCAGGTTCAGCAGGATCTGTGTCATCTGGGACTGGTCCATGAAGACGTTCCAGACACCAGGCTGCAGTTTGTTGGCGATGGTGACAGACGCTGGCAGGGACTGCGTCAGCACGGTAAGAGTCCGTTCGACCGAAGCGTTGGTGTCGAGCGCGACAGGCTGGACCATGGCTCCACGGCTGAACGTCAGCAGCCCTCTAGTCAGATTTGCTGCTTCCTCGGCTGCAGTCCTGATGGCATCGACGTTCTCGCGCAACGGGTCATTCAGAGATATGCTTTCCTTCACGATGGCCACGTTGCCCAGGATACCGGTCAGCATGTTGTTGAAGTCGTGCGCGACGCCTCCCGCAAGTTCGCCAACGGCTTCCATCTTCTGGGACTGCAGCAGCTGCGCCTGTACCCGCTTGCGGTCGGTGATGTCATTGATGAAGGCAAGGAATGACGTCTGACCGTCGCCTTGGAATCGCTGAAGATGGACTTCGACCGGGTAGGTCGTCCCATCCTTGCGCCGGTGGACAGTCTCGAAGACCAGCACTTCCCTGGTTCTGTCCCGCAGGGGCTGCAGCAGCTCCTCGAAGGAAGGTCTGGTGAAGGCAGACTTGATGTCCAGCGGCGTCATCTGCTGCAGTTCCGCCAGGGAGTAGCCCAGGTTGCGAAGAGCGGCGCCGTTGACATAGACGAACTTCAGCGACTCCTCGTCGAAGACATAGATCTCGTTCAGACTGCGATCGAGCATGTTGAGGTAGCGTCCCTGTCGTGACTGGGCTGCCTTGGTCTCCGTGATGTCGATGGCGTAAACACGCAGCGACGCTGCTTCAGGCGGTGCCATGATCACCCTGTAAAAAGTGGCCTTGCCCAGAACCAACTCCTCGGCCTGGGGATACTGTTCACACTGCTGTCTCAAGCGTTCAAGCTGCTCGGCGTCCCCGGGCAGGAACTGGCGGACATCGGGGTCCAGACCGAGTCGTGCAAGCGTGGCCGTGGTTGCCGCGTTGGCAAAACGCACGACCCCGTCGGTTCCCACTTCGAGGACGGGGTACGGGTTCTGCGCGGGGAACGACGCCAGATGCGCCAGCTCGCGCCCCATGGCCCTGCGCTCGGTGACGTCCTCCATCGTGACGTAGACCTGGTAGGGACTGGTCTGACCCGCGCGAAACTGTGGGATTGCGTTGACGTTGGCCCAGTGATAGGCTTCTTCGTGCTCGTTGAAGATGCCGATGATAACGTCATGGACTGCTTCCCCGGTGCGCATGGCCTGCACTGAGGGCAAGGACTCGGCTGAGAACTCCGAGCCGTCCTCATGGATGTTCCTCCACCATGGCTCCGTGGGGCGACGGGTCACGATCTCTCCCTGAGTGATCCCTAGCATACTGACGGCCGCCGGGTTGGCCGACATGATGACCCCGTCGGGCCCGAAGTACAGGACACCGATGCGCATCGACTCGAACAGCGTGCGGTACCGCTCCTCTGAAATCGCCAGGGCATCCTCGGCACGCTTCCGGTCGGTGATGTCCTCGACGGATGCCATCGCGAAGTCGGGCGGGTCCCCCTTCGCCCACAACGGCGATATGGTGATGTTGACCCAGATAATGCCTCCGTCCTTGCGCACATAGCGTTTGACCAGGGCGAATGAGGGTATCCGGCCGGACGCCAGCTCCTCCATTTTCCGAGGTGTCTCTGCCCGGTCGTCCGGATGCGTGATGGTCTGCAGGTCCATCCCGAGCAGTTCCTCGGGGGAGTACCCCAGCAGGTCAGCAAAGTGCTGGTTGAAGAGCACCAGGCGCCCCGTTCTTGCCTCCGCCTTGGCGACCCCGACTGTTGCCTGCTCGAACAGCGCCCTGAACTTGCTCTCGCTCTCGCGGACGGCGGCAGCCTCCTGCTCGCGCCGCAGGCGCTCCACCATCAGTGTGCCGTACGCGGCGGTCGCGATGGGATAGACGACCAGAAACGGGAAGGCGATACTGCCGAGGACCTGAATCGCCGTCCGCAGCGGCAGCGTAAACATGAAGGCAAGCATGACCACGTGGACGACCAGCCCAAGGGAGTACAGTGTCCAGAATGAGAGGCTCACCAGCTGGTGCTTCTGCGCACGCCGCCAGGCTAACCCGATAGCCCCCGAGGCGACGATAAGCGAGACACCGGTCCATGCGCCGCTGCCGCCCAGGACCATGCGGTATGTGGAGGTCATGACGACCGCGACGACGGTTGGGATCGTGCCGAAGAATAGCCCCGAGAGGGCCAGCAGGACGGACCGCGTGTCGATGATAATGCCTGTCGCGAAGGTCCAGGGCATCAGCATGACGAAGATGCCGATCGTGCCGATAGCGATACCGGCGATCACCTGTCGTATCCAGGCCTTCGACACCCAGTGAAAGGCATTCAGCAGGTCATAAACGTAGACCAGCAACAGGAGCAGCGCGGTGTTGCAGACGAGCGCGCCAAAGGAGTCACGTGTCACCGGGCACCTCCCCGCCGCATCGTGAGCACACAGGTGGGGACCGTCAGCAATTCAAGTTTCGTGCCATACTGCATCGCACATCTCCCGTTGTACTGACCGTCGTCACGCTGGTTACAGGCTCTTTGGCCCATAACCTTACTTGCTACAGCATAGAATGTGGCAGGCGCCAGTCAAGCGGAAAGCGTGTACAGCTAAACAGTGTTCCCTGTTTGTCATTCCCGCGCAAGTGACGTGCTGTCTTGACATATCCCCAGATCTCGGTAAAATTCAGCCGCAAGAGAACGGTATCTGGACAAAAGATACCCTCTGTTATTGTTTGTCTGCGCATTGACAACTCGGTAACGACAGCATTAGTCTCGTTGGGATCGACGTAACACATACGTCAATCAGTGTACTTGAACAGGATAGCTCGGAGCCGTTCAAAGTTCCCCCCTTTGGCTCGGGCCACCACCTGAGTCTTTTTGTCTATAACAGTTAACAACCAACGTGTGCTGGCCCTTATTGAGTATGTCTGCCTCCAAATCTGATCTCGTAACTGTTTCCTCACTTCCAACAGGAGAATCTGTCGGGTCCTTATCCACCATCATGTCGCTGGCGTGCAGCGTTCTTTGGAGAACTATGCTATGCCCCGACCAAGAGGAGGTGCTGCCTAGAAACGGAGATCAGGACGTTTTGCTTGTCTTACATTGTGTCACGATACGCAAGAGAGAGAAAGGGAGGTTGTCATGTCAACAGTTGTCAAGAGAGTTGCAGTTTCAATGCTTGTCCTCGTGATGTTTGTCACCCTGGCTGGTTGCGGCAAGGCTGCTGTAACGCCGGTAACCAAGACTTTCAAGGTTGGTCTGCTGGCAGGAGTTGGGGGTCTGGGGGACAAGTCCTTCAATGACCTCGCGTATGACGGAGCCAAGAAAGCTGAGACAGAGCTTGGCATCACGCTCAAGGTAGCTGAACCACCAGATCTCGCATCCGAAGAGGGTTTGTTGCGTGATCTGGCCAATGCAGGGAATGACCTGGTCATTGCTGTTGGATTTGATATGGCTGATCCGTTGAAGAAGGTTGCGGCCGAGTTCCCCAACATCAAGTTTGCTGTCATAGATGCAACCGTTGACGGACCCAATGTGGCATCCCTCGTATTCGCGGAACACGAAGGCTCATTCTTGGTCGGGGCGCTGGCAGCTCTCATGACCAAATCGAATAAGATAGGCGCTATCCCTGCCATGGATGTCCCCTTCTTGACTCGGTTCACAGCAGCCTACGCACAGGGCGCCAAGTATATCAAGCCCGACATTCAGGTGATCATCAAACCCATCGGCTCTGACTTTAATGCATTCAATGATCCTGCTAAGTGTAAGAGCATTGCACTCTCCATGTATGCGCAGGGCTGCGATGTTATTTATCACGCTGCAGGCGGGTCTGGCTCTGGTTTATTTGAAGCAGCCAAGCAAGTGAAGAAGTATGCGATCGGCTGCAATTCCGATCAGGACTATATGGCCCCTGGCCTTATCCTGACATCGATGATGAAGCGTGTTGATGTTGCGACGTACGACGCCATCAAGGGGGCTGTGGACGGTACGTTCAAGACCGGTGTCAATCTCTACAATGTTGCCAACGGTGGAATCGGAATCACTGATCTCAAGTATACGAAAGATGTTATTGGTACAGCGAACATAGCCAGAATTGATGAGATCAAGAAGGGCATCGTCGACGGCAGTATCAAGGTGATCGACACGCTGGCTACGCCGGCTGCACAGTAGCGATTCCTGTGTCGGGATGCTGGTGAGGGAGGCAACAATGAGAGAGTATGCCCTCGAGGTTCACGGCCTATACAAGTATTTCGGGCCGGTCAAGGCGAACGATGGGGTTACGCTGTCCGTTGTGAACGGAACTATTCATGCCATCGTGGGGGAGAACGGAGCAGGTAAGACGACGTTCGTGCGTTGCCTCTTTGGACACCAGCGTCCCGACCGCGGTGAAATTAGATTGTGGGGGAAGCCCGTGCAGTTTTCCTCCCCCCAGGAAGCTCTGGCCAACGGTATAGGAATGGTCCACCAGCATTTCATGCTGGTGGACGCGCTTAGTGTGTGGGAGAATATTGTCCTGGGAGCGGAACAGGGCAAGGGAGGATGGTTGTCCATCGCTGCCTGTAAACGAGCAGTGGAGAAGATATCATCGGATTTCAAACTCGACGTTGACTTGGGCGTTGCAATAGGCGACTTGTCCGTAGGTATCCAGCAACGCGTTGAAATTCTCAAGGTCCTGTATCGTGGAGCTCGCCTCGTCATTCTTGACGAGCCAACGGCCGTCCTGACGCCTCAGGAATCGCGTCAATTATTCGAAGTGCTACGTGGTTTGCGTGAGAAAGGTTGCACTATCATCTTGATCACGCACAAATTGGCCGAGGTGCTGAATGTTGCCGACGATGTAACCGTTATGCGTGACGGAAGATCAATCGGGACATGGCCTGTCAGCGATGTTACCGAGAAGATGCTTGCACACGAAATGGTTGGTCACGACGTTGTACTCGAAGTAACAAAGGAACCTCTTGTATGCGGTAATCCGATTGTCGAAATTGAGCAACTTTCTGTCGAGAGCGCACAGGGAGATCAAGGGTTGCAGGATACCTCACTGGTCATCCATGCTGGAGAAATCTTGGGTGTTGCAGGCGTCGCCGGGAATGGACAGGACGCACTGGTTGAGGGAATCCTGGGCCTCCGCAGGATCACGCATGGCAATGTCCGCCTGTTTGGCCGTGAGATCGTCGGCATGAGCACACGCCAGATTCGTGCTCTGGGGGTGGCATGTATTCCAGCCGACCGGCTCCGCATGGGGCTGGTATCGGATTTGTCTGTGCGGGAGAACGTTCTGCTGGGATTTGAACATCAAGAAGCGATGCGGCGTGGACTAGTACTGAATGATGGTGCCGTGACAGAGCGAGCCCGGCATGTCGTGCACGAATTTAACGTCAAAGCAAGTTCACTGGACATCCCTGTTGTACACCTTTCAGGCGGCAACCAGCAAAAACTCATTATCGGGCGTGAATTAGACAACGGTCCAAGATTCCTTGTTGCGGTTCAGCCAACGCGTGGCGTGGATATCGGGGCTATCAAGTTTATAGATGAGGTTCTGTTGACATGCAGGCGCAATCATGATGCAGTGCTGCTGGTTTCGAACGAGCTGGAGGAGATTCTATCGCTGGCAGACACAATTATGGTACTGTTCCGTGGGCAACCCATTGGGTTCGGCCCAGTGGCAATGTTTAGCCGTGACGATATCGGGCTTATGATGGCCGGCCATGTGCCGGAGAATGTCTCATGAAGTCACCGCAGGATCTACTCAGGAAGAGCGCTCTCGTCATAGCTCCGCCTGTATTGGCAGTCCTGGCTGCGCTTGCAGTCGGGGCGATTATCATCCTCTTCACTGGTGAGAACCCCCTCAGTGCGTATGGCGCTCTATTTGCAGGCGCTTTTGGCAGCATTCAGGCCCTCGCTGACACTCTGGAGAAGGCAACTCCGTACTTGTTTGGTGGCTTGGCGTTTCTTCTGGCGGCGCGCGCAGGACTGTTCAATATAGGAGTGGAGGGACAGATGTACGCTGGGGCTATCGTGGCTGCTATTCTAGGGTTTGTCCTACACGGATTACCACCTGTTGTGCATGTCCTGATCGTTCTTGCAGGGGCGGCTCTTGCCGGAGGCGCCTTTGCCGCCTTGCCGGCCGTTCTGAAAGTTCGGCGTAATGTGCACGAGGTTATTTCCACAATGATGTTGAACTACATCGCTTATGCGATGACTGCTTATCTCACGGTTCACGTGTTTGCCGATGCGGGTGCCGTTGCACAGACACCTCCAGTTTTGCCGTCTGCGGTATTGACCGCCCTGTTGCCACCCTCGAGACTGAACAGTGGTTTTCTCATCGCGGTAGTACTGGCGGTGCTGCTCTGGGTTTTCCTCTTCAAGACGCCTGGTGGATTCGATCTGCGTATCATCGGCCTGAACCGCACCGCGGCTGAATATGCCGGAGTCAATGGCCGACGGGTGGTGGAGTTGGCGTTTCTCGGCAGTGGGGTTGTTGCCGGGCTCATGGGTGCAGAACGTGTCCTTGGAGTTTATGGGCGCTTTATCAATGCTTTCTCACCCGGGTATGGCTTTACGGCTATCGCTGTTTCACTCCTGGCGGCGAACAATCCGCTGGGCGTGATTCCTGCAGCGATTCTCTTCGGTGCCCTGGAAAATGGGGGGTCGGCCATGTCGCTTATGATGAATGTTCCCCGCGAGTTGGGGCTCATTCTCGAAGCACTCATTATCGTTTTCATTGCAGGAGAGAACTTTTTCCGACATGAGCTACAACGCATGGCTGCGCGGAGAGCGTCATGAACCACTTTGTTTCAGTCAATATCCTCCAAACCGCGATTGCCATCGCGACTCCGCTTTTCATAGGTGCTCTGGGAGGCCTGTATTCGGAGCGCGTCGGCATTGTGAATATCGGTCTGGATGGGATGATGCTCATGGGCGCCTTTACGGCCGCAGTCGTGTCCTACTATTCCGGTTCAGCCTGGTTGGGCGTGGGGGGTGCTCTTGTGATGGGAATGTTACTAGGCTTGTTGCATGCAACGATCTGCATCAGGTTCAAGGCCAACCAGACCGTCAGTGGGGTAGCCATCAACATCTTGGCGGGTAGCGTGACCGTGTTCCTGCTGCAAGTGCTCTTTCATAACAAGGGGCAGTCACCCTCCGCCCCCCAGATCAGCTCCATTGGTATCAGCACTCTGCGCATACCTGTCATCGGGCCATTGCTGCAGAATATGAGTTATCTGACGCTTGTGGGGTTGGCCCTGGTCGTGGCCAGTTATGTTTTCCTGTATCACACCAAGCTCGGACTGCGACTCCGCTCAGTCGGAGAGAACCCGTATGCCGCTCAATCAGTGGGCATTCCCGTTGTCCGATATATGTACTGGAGCGTCATGTTGGGGGGTACTCTCGCCGGTCTCGCCGGGTCCTTTCTTTCCATTGGAATGCTGAACGTGTTTACACGCAATATGACGGCCGGGCGTGGGTACATTGCGCTGGCTACTCTGATTTTCGGGCGCTGGAGCCCATTCGGCTTGCTCATTGCGTCTCTGTTCTTCGGCTATATCTCGGCGTGGCAAATCAGTCTTCAAGGATTGAGTATTCCAGCTCAGTTTGTCGAGGCTGCGCCCTACGTTTTTGCCCTTCTTGTACTGGCGCTCGTATCCCGGCGCTCGCGCGGGCCAGCTTTTGCTGGCAGAACATTTACACCAGACGATCAATAATTCATTTCAGGAGGAATCATGTCAACACTCGACAAGAAAGCAGCCACGCTTGGAAGGCCACAATACCACGTTCATCTCAGTCCTGGAGATGTGGGCAACTATGTTCTGCTGCCCGGAGATCCGGCACGCAGCGACCGAGTAGCCAAGTATCTCGAAAATCCTGTGTTTGTCGCGCAGAACCGTGAATATCGGACATTTACTGGAACGTACAAGGGTATCAAAATCTCCGTAACGTCAACCGGCATCGGGTGTCCCTCGGCATCCATCGCGGTGGAAGAACTTGCCAATATTGGCGTCCAGAATTTTATCCGCATCGGCAGTTCCGCTGCTCTACGCGAGGATATTCGAATCGGTGATCTCCTGATTTCCTGTGGTTCCATGAAAAATGAGGGAACATCCCGGTTCTACGTTCCCGACGCATTTCCGGCGATACCCGATTTTGAGCTGACGCGCGTGCTACTGGACACCGCCCGTCGCATGCAGCCAGAACTTGGCTGCAATATCCACATGGGCGTTTGCGCATCGGATGACAACTTCTATGCTGAGACGAAGGAATGGATCGAGAATCTTGCTCATCTAGGTATCATGAATGTGGAAATGGAAAGTTCTGCCATTTTCACCGCCGCGTTCATGCGTCATCTGCGCGCCGCGTCGGTGTGCGCCGTATCGGGCAACCTCATCACGGGTGAGGTCGTATACGAAACGGAGAATACCGGCCTGATCGAAGGTTGGGACCGTGAGATCCGTGTGGTTCTCGAAGCTATCGTTGCATTCGAGAATTCCCAGAAGGTATAGCCTTCGTTTGATGCGTTGCGACCAGAGAGTGAGACCTCGTGGTGTCGCTCTCTGAAATGAAGGATGCACAGTCTGTTTCCTGTCTCTGCACGTTGGAGTACGTGGTGTTGACACGAACCAGCACAAGGGTACGCTATAAACAGATGTATTTGAGTTATATACGCTATAGCGTATGAAAGGGAGATGAAGACAGATGTTGCTCGACAGCATGCGACGTGCCATAGGGACTGACGCACCGTTCAGCATACGTGATCTTGCGCTCATCGATCCTGGGTTCCGTCAGCCGACGCTTGCGGAATGGAACCGCAAAGGAGAGGTGCGCATGCTGGCGCGCGGCTGGTACGTTTTCGCAGATGTGCAGGTGGACCTGCCCCTCCTATTCGATGTCGGCTGCCAGGCCTATCCCCCAGCGTATGTGTCGCTTGAGTCTGCGCTGTCGTGGTACGAACTCGTCCCCGAGACCATCCATGCGATCACCCTGGTCGGGACGCGCACGACGCGGACATCGGTGACGGATGCGGCAACGTTTGTCTGGCAGACGGTCAAGCCGCTTCGGTGGTTCGGATATCGTGTCGTTGAGTACGGGCGAGGGCGGAGGTTCCTTATCGCCGAGGCCGAGAAGGCCATATTGGACTACCTGTACCTTCATCCGGGTCTGCACACAACGGATGACATGATGAGTGTACGCCTTGACGAGGGTGGATTTGCAGCGCTCGACCATGGCCGCCTGGCGCAATGGGCGTTGAGGTTTGACCACGCGCGACTGTCACGCCAGGTGCATGTGCTTGAGGAGGCGATGCGCAATGCTTGAGCCGTCTGTTGTCTACGAGGCGTATCACGAGAGCGCCCCTGTCTGGAGGGCGTCGATCTTGCGGGAATACCTGCAGCTGAAGACGCTGCAGTACATCTATGGCACGACCCATGGCGCCGGCCTCGTGTTCATGGGCGGAACAGCCGTTCACCTCTTCACGGGCAGTCCTCGCTTCTCCGAGGACCTCGACTTCGACAACCGGGGCGTCTCGGCGTCCGGGTTCCGTACACTGGTCGACGATGTGGCACATCGCTTTGCACTGGAGGATGTTGCGTGTGACGTCGTGGTGAAGGAGCACCGGGGTATGACGGCAGTACTGCGCTTCACCAACGTGTTGCAGCAATGGAGCCTGACGGGGCATCGCGACAGTGTCTTGCGCATCAAGGTCGACACGGAACCCCAGAACTTCGACGTCGCACCGGAGCGGCGCATCCTTAGCCGCCTGGACGTCTTCGTGCCGGTACTGCTGACACCGGTCCCTGTGCTCCTGGCGCAGAAGTTCACTGCGTTGCTGGACAGACCACGTACGATGGGACGCGACATCTACGACATCTCCTGGCTGCTGGGCCAGGCGAAACCGGACTACGCATATCTGCAGGCCAAAGCCGGTATTCCAGACGAGGGACACTTGCGCCAGGTCGTTCTGGATAAGTTGGCCACGCTCGACATCCCTGCGCTCCGTGCCGACGTACTACCCTTTCTCCCGAGTCCCGGGGAGGCCGACCGCATCACCTTGTTTGCTGACCTGATCCGAACGGTGCAGCTGTGACGACCGGCATGCATATCCTGGTCGTCTCCGATTCGCACGGTAACACGTCCAATCTGAAGGAGGCGATGCTTCGGCATCCCGAAGTCACTCGCGTGCTCCATTGCGGAGACGGCGAGGCTGACATCGCTGCCCTCAGTGCAGCGTATCCGTCCGTGCGCTTCGACGCCGTGCGCGGTAACTGCGACCTCGGTGCATTGCTCCCGCTCCAGCGCCTCCTGCGGATCGCCGGCAGGCGCATCTTCATGACTCACGGTCATAGTTATAGCACCAAGTATGGGGTGGAATTGCTCCTCGAACAGGGGCGCAAGGAGAGGGCCGACGTCGTCCTCTTCGGTCACACGCACCGCCGTCTCATCGAGCGCCAGGACGGTATCCTCCTCATCAACCCAGGCAGCATCGGGGGCCGCTTCCCCGCCCGCACGGCCACCTACGTCGTCCTGGATTTGTCAGACGGTGTGGTAACGGCCGAGGGGTATGAACTGTAGCACAGCGCCCACCTCGTCATTCCCGCGCTTCATCCGTCATTCCCGCGAAGGCGGGAATCCAATTCTTGTCGTTCCTCCATCCAGTGAACTCACGACCTGATGGGCGTTTATCTGGACCACTCCATAATAATCGCACCAGAAGTCATTCCAGCGCCAAAAGAAACCATAAGTACGTTGTCGCCATTTTTCAGCTTTCCTTCTGTATAAATCTTGTCAAGCGCAATAGGGATGGAAGCGGCAGAGGAATTGCCATACTTATCAATAGTGACAACGACTTTTTCCATAGGTATGCCCAGTTCTTGAGCTCCAGACTGAATGATTCTGAGGTTTGCCTGGTGAGGTACGAACCAATCAACACTCTCAAGGGGAACATTTGCCTTGTCAAGAACTTTCCTTGAAATACGCGAGATCTCACGGACAGAAAATCTAAATACTGCCTGACCGTCCATTTTAGTGAAGTAACTTCGTTCTTTTAGCACTTCTTTGCTAAAAGGTTTCCTCGAGCCACCAGCAGGTAACGTGAGGTACTGCGCGAGAGAACCATCAGCAAACAGTTCAAATGAAAGGAAGCCACCATGTTCGACAGTGCTTAGTACAGTAGCTCCTGCTCCGTCACCAAACAGAACATAGGTCCCTCTATCTGTATCGTCCATCATCCTAGTGATAACTTCCGCTCCTACAACAAGAACATTCTTGTACATGCCTGATTGAATGAACTGAGCTCCAGCAGTAACTCCATATATCCAACCTGGACAACCTGCCTGAAGGTCAAAAGCAGCTGCATTTTTTGCTCCAATCATCTCTTGCAGCAGGCAAGCTGTAGCAGGATAATGCATGTCAGGAGAATTTGTTCCAACAATGATCAAATCAATATCATTCGGAGACAGATGTGCATCCTCCAGCGCCCGTTCAGCAGCAATTTGTGCGAGGTCACTCGTTGCCTGGTCTTTTCTCGCAAAACGTCGTTCCGTAATTCCTGACCTGCTCTTTATCCATCCATCAGTCGTGTCGAGAATCTTCTCCAGATCAGCGTTGGTAACAATCTGTTCAGGAACATAACTACCCAACCCAATGATTCCTACCATCAAACAACTCCTGCATTAAAGAGTTTCATTATCAACAAAAACCGCAACAATGACGCCCTGTGCTACGAGAGAATCCCCACAATAAATCTTGCTCTCACTTCTTGCAACATTATGCCTGAAAGAAAGAAGCCTTGATTTTACAATAAGAGTCTGTCCAGGAAACACCTTCTTCAGAAACCTGAACTTGTCCACTCCGGCAAAAAAGCCAAATAAGTTTCTATTCTTTGGAAGAGTAAGTATCAGAAATGTAGATACCTGCCCAGCAAACTCCATCAGAATAACACCAGGAACAATAGGCATCTGTGGAAAATGCCCCTTGAAAAAAAACTCCCTTCCAGTAAAAGTCTTCTTGCCTGTCACACTTTCTCCGGGCACAAGGTCAGTTATCTCGTCGACAAAGAGGAATGGTTCTCGTTGAGGGAGTATTTGTTCTATATCCCCCTTGGACAACTTCAGTTCATGCGTGTTCGTCTTCAACTAGGACCTCCTGCCCAAATCATACGACATCAAGAGGATTTTTCGAATTCATCGCACGGGACATCTCTATACTCTTTCTGCAACGTTTCAATCAGTGCTTTCACGGAGATTATCTCCTTTACACGATACGCATTTGCACCAGCAAAAACAAAACCATTCTTAAGATTTCCTTTCTTGGCGTTTGTTAACGCAAGTGCAATACAATAAGGAGAATTAGCATAATCACACGGCTTTAGACATTTCCAGGGACAATTCATAGGTTTCTTGATTCCCTGGGTTACGTCATCCAGGAACTTATTCCTGATCGCCCGTCCTGGCATTCCGACAGGACTATTTATGATGACAATATCCTCTTCTTTGCTTTTTATGTAAGCTTCTTTAAATTCCATTGAAGCGTCGCACTCGTACGTTCCTACAAACCTTGTTGCCATCTGAACACCACTTGCTCCCAACTGAAGAGCCCTGTAAATATCGGCTCCAGTAAATAGACCACCTGCGGCAATGACAGGAATGCTTTCCCCGTAACGTTGCTCGTAAGTTTTCATGACGGCAATAACATCGGGAAGTATCCTTTCTAAGGCATAATCGGGGTTACCAATTTCTTCCTTCTTGAATCCAAGGTGTCCACCAGCCATCGGGCCTTCAACAACTACTGCATCTGGTACTACACCATACTGCTTCGCCCAATATCTGAAGATAAGTTCTGCAGCTCTTCCTGAGGAAACGATAGGAACAAATTTTGTCCTATTCTTTACAACCTTACCCTGCAAAATCTTCTCCGGGACTTTGAGAGGAAGCCCCGCTCCTGAAATAATGAGATCAGCACCCTCCTCCACAGAGATATTTACGTGATCATCATAGTCTGAAAGAGCGACCATGATGTTGACACCGATGATGCCTTTTGTCTCTTTGGCTTTCCTTATTTCTTTTCTAAGAGCTCTTGCGTTTGCCTCTCTGAAATCTTTGGCAAAGTCCGGCTCCAACATACCAATCGCTGCAGAAGAAATAACTCCAATAGCTCCTTCCTTTGCAACTGCTGACGCTAAACCCGATAAAGAAACACCAACACCCATGCCTCCCTGAATAATTGGTATACGAGCTTCCAGATCACCTATCTTGAGAAGTGGCATCTCGCTCATATAGTGACTCCCGATAAATGAGGTACAACGACTGAATCTATTGGATCAGTTTCTCTCGAAACTATTTTTTGCAATGAATAAAACTGTCAGGCTCTGCCACGAGAACATCATTCCAAGGTACTATAGTCCCTTTGTTGAAGAAATTTCGAAGATGCCGCATCGACTCATTCAACATGGAGGTAAACGATGACAGAATACCGCTGGTCCTTCCCGTGTCCCGTTTGTCATTCCCGCGCGTCTTCGGCGGCGTATTGTTCAAGCCCCCATCATAGACGCGACATCAGCTTATCAGAGAAGATAGTGTTGTCGTTTGGATCAGCAAGGCGCTGCTCACTCATCTCGATGTCCTCGATATCCTCAAGGGAGCACTCGATGGCCCTCCTGATGACCCATGCCCTTGACCGACCTATTCGGTGGGCAACTTTGTCGACTCTTCTCTTCAAGTCTCCATCAACGCGAAGAGAGATGGCTCCTTCAGTCTTCATAGCACAGTCTCCTTTCGTTCGTCTCACATGTACGACACTGTAGTACACATGTGCCACGCCGTGGTGGTATTGTACATCATGACTACAACACAGCAATGAGAGCTCGATTGGAGTCTGTCGCTCTCTTTTCTGTCATTCCCCCGAGCACTTTATTCCCATGCGAGGGGTGCTTCTGAGTGGCGCTCTGCCCCCCGAGCCCTTTGGTTTAAGGTGAGGGGTGCTTTCGGCGCAGGCGGGAATCCAGTCTTGTCCTTAGATCTTTCGTTTCTGTTCCCGGTTCGTCTCTCAGCGCAGCAATTGGCAGTATACTAATATAAAAGAGGGGCGTGCGGCATATTGCCCCGACCTCAGGAGGAATGCGATGCTGGGAGCAGTGGCAGGCGACATCATCGGTTCGGTCTATGAATTTCACGCCATCAAGTCGATGGACTTCCCGTTGTTCAGCGAGGGCTCTGAGTGGACAGACGACACGGTCCTGACCATGGCCGTGGCCCAGACGCTGCTGACAGGCCGCCCGTACGAAGAGACGCTGCGAGAGTTTGCGCTGGAGCATCCAGATGCCGGCTTCGGCGGGAGGTTCAGGCAGTGGTTCACCACGCCAGGTTCGAAGCCGTACAACAGCTTCGGCAACGGGTCGGCCATGCGCGTCAGCCCCGTGGGCTGGGCCTTCGACACATTGGAGGAAACGCTGGAGGAGGCGCAGCGTTCAGCCGAGGTGACGCACAATCATCCGGAGGGTATCAAGGGCGCTCAGACCACGGCTGCTGCCATTTTCCTTGCTCGCCAGGGGACCAGTCAGGTCGTCATCCGGGACGTGCTCGAGACTCGGTTCGGGTACGACCTGCACCGTACCTATGAGGACATCCAGCCAGCCTGCTCGTTCGACGAGACGTGCCAGCGGTCGGTACCCGAGGCGCTCATCTGCGCGCTGACCTCCATGTCCTTCGAGGGCGCGGTGTGCCGCGCAGTTGCCCTGGGCGGTGACGCCGACACACAGGCCGCGATCGCGGGCTCGGTGGCCGAGGCACTCTATGGGGGAGTCCCAGAGAGTATCGCCAAAGAGGCACGCGCCCGCCTGACCCCGCAGTTCATCAGCATCCTCGACGCCTTCCAGGTCAAGTACCACATACCGCGTCTATAGATGATCGGGCAGGCAAGGTCTGATTCCCGCGCCCTCTCCTTCATTCCCCCCGAGTATGTTAGTCCAATACCCCCGAACATGTTTTCTCAATGCGAGGGGTGTACTGAGGGGTGCTTCCCACGAGCCCAAGGATGTTCGTGTATCCGAGGGTGCTCTGCATATTGGTACAATGCGAGTAGTGCTCTGCCCCCCGAGCCCTTTGGTTCAAGGTGAGGGGTGCTTTCGGCGCATGCGGGAATCAGACCTTGTTGTTGGGGGTCAGCCGGCAACAACGGTCCGGGTCATGCTCTCGACCGCAGCAGACTGCCGGACTGTGCGGAGTATGTCCTGCACTGCGCCCAGCAGCTGTCCAGGATCGTACGGCTTGCCCAGGAACCCTTGGACACTGCCCTCCGCGAGCATCTGCTTGACGGTGTCGCTGGAAGTATACCCGGAGTTGAGCAGGATGGGGACCGTGAGATCCAGGGCCCGGATGGCCTTTACGATCTCATCGATCGCCATGCCGGGCATGGTCATGTCCAGCAGGATGAGCCCGATGTCCGTCAGGTGCTCGTGAAGGACGTTCAGGGCTGACGCCCCGTCTGGTGCTGTCAGGACGACATACCCGCCCCTGTTCAGAAACGCCTTGGCGACCGCGCACACGACTGGTTCGTCCTCGACCACCAGGACACTGTCGTTGCCTGCGTTCACGGGGATGGATGCGGGAACAATGGGCTTCCTGGGTTTGTCCAGACAGCGTGGCAGATAGATGTCGAAGGTCGTTCCCGAACATGTTTGTTCAATGCCCCCGAGGATGTTCCTCCAATCCTCCCGAGGATGTTCTTCCAATCCAAGGGGTGCTTCTGAGGGGTGCTTCTGAGGGGTGGTCTTCCCGACACCGTCCGTGGATATTGCCGTGATCCACCCTCCGGCCTGCTTCACGGCACCGTAGACGATGGAGAGCCCCAGGCCCGTGCCGGACCCGACCGGCTTGGTCGTATGGAAGGGCTCAAAGAGATGCTCCAGGATTGCTGGCGGAATCCCGGCTCCGGTATCTGTCACGCTCAGATGGACGAACTCCCCTTTGCGCGCAAAGGGATTGGTCTGGACGTATTCCTCTCCAACTGCCTCATTCCTGACACTGATGGTCAGCGTCCCTTTGCCCTTCATAGCATCACGTGCGTTCACGGCAAGGTTGAGCAGGATCTGCGTGATCTGTGACTGGTCCACCAGGACGTTCCACGTTGTCTGCTCGTAGTCACGGACGATCTCCATGGTGGCTGGCAGTGACTGCTTCAGCAGCACCAGGGTCGCATTGAGCGCGTCAGCGATATTCATTGGCACCGGCAGGACCATGGCACTGCGGCTGAAGGTCAGCAGTCCTTTAGTGAGGTGGGCTGCCTGACGGGCAGAGGTCTCGGCTGCGTCCAGGTTCTCTAGCAATGGGTCTGCCGGGGGCACGCTGCTGCGCATGAGGGAGATGTTGCCCAGGATGCCGGTCAGCAGGTTGTTGAAATCATGGGCGACGCCACCTGCCAGCTGGCCGATAGCCTCCATCTTCTGGGACTGACGGAGTTGAGCCTCCGCCCGCTTGCGCTCAGTGTTGTCGCGGTAGATGGCGTAAACCGCCTCCTGCTTCCCTGCGATCAGAATAGGTGCGACGATGAGGGACACATCGACGAGGGAGCCGTCCTTCCTGTGCCGCACCGTTTCCATACGGATTTCCCCTCCCTGACTGGTCGACCTCGTTATCGCCCGGGCTTCTTCATCGAGCGCGGGAGGCGCTACCAGGTCGTCGATAGATTGTCCGACGGCTTCATCAACCCCATAGCCAAACATGCGTATGAACTCGGCGTTCACCCGCAGGACCCTGCCCTGGTCACCGGTGATTGCAATGCCTTCCGGGGCCGTCTCCACCAGCTGATTGAAGAACGCTTGTTCCCGTCGAGTCTCTTTCTCAGCCTGCTTGCGCTCGGTGATGTCGGAGAAGGACCACACGCGGCCTACGACATCATCGCCGATTCTTTGGGGTTGGGAGTAGCGCCTGAAAATGCGTCCGTCTGCAAGATTGAGTTGATCACTACTCGATTCTTCCGGTTGTCCATACAGTTCTCTGACTTTGGCCAGAAACGCCTCCGGCTGAGCCATCTGCTGGAGAACATAGTTGACTGCTAGTTTGTCAGCATGCTTGGACATGACCTCTTCCGGGATTTGCCACATGTCGGCAAACTTCTGATTCCATAGCGTAATGTGCTCGTTTCGGTCCACAACGAGGATTCCATCTGCTGTCGATTCCATGGTGGCCTTGAGCAGAGACAGGGATGATGCCAGCGCGTCTTCGGTCTGCTTGCCCTCGGTGATGTCCTCGACCATGGCCATGTTATACGTCGGGGGCTCTCCGGGATTCCACAGTGCGGAGACGGTCAGGTTCGCCCACACCTGTGTGCCATTCTTGCGAAGGTAGCGCTTCTGGGTTGTGAACTCACGTACTTGTCCGGAGGCAAGATGCTTTATGTTGAGCAAGTCAGTTGGTCTGTCGTCGGGGTGGGTGATTGTCTGGAAGTCCAGCGAGAGCAGTTCCTCGCGGGAGTATCCGACGATATCAGCGTATCGCTGGTTGACGAGGACGAATTGTCCAGTCGCGGCCTCGATCTTGGCGACGCCGATGGCCGCTTGCTCGAACAGGGCTCGAAACCTGCTCTCGCTCTCACGGACGTCCACAGCCGCCTGATTACGCCGCAGTCGCTCAACCATCATGGTGCCATACGCGGCGGTCGCGACCGGATAGATGACGAGGATTGGGAGGGCGATGCTGCGGAGGACCGAAATCGCTGTTTGCAGCGGCAGCGTGAACACGAGCGCGAGCATGACCAGGTGGACGACCAGCCCGAGGGAGTACAGCGTCCCGAACGAGAGCGTGGCCAGCTGGTGCTTCCGCGCATGCCGCCAGGCCACGCCGATGGCGCCCGATGCGACGATGACCGAGACGCCCAACACCACGCCATTGCCGCCCAGGACCACGCGGTACGTGGCTGTCATGAGCACTGCGACGAGGGTCGGGATGGTGCCGAAGAACAGCCCGGAGATGGCCAGCAGGACGGACCGCGTGTCGAAGATGATGCCGGTGGCAAAGGTCCAGGGCATCAGCATGACGAAGATGCCGAGCCCGCCGATTATGATGCCAATGATCACGTGCCCTATCCGGGACCCGGACACCCATCGGACGACGTTCAGCAGGTCGTAGACATAGACCAGTGACAGCATCAGGGCAGCGTTGGCGACGAGCGCGACAAAGGACTCAGTTGTCAAGTAACACACCCCGGCACATCGCGAGCGCCCAAGCAGTGACTGTTAGCGGTTCAAGTGGTGTGCCATGCTGCATTGCACTTTTCTCCTTTTCCATGAACCGTCTTCATACCGGCCGCAGGCCTGTATGGCCTGCAACCTCATGTTCTGTAGTATAGAAAATGGCGGTTGTCAGTCAAGCGAGAATCATTCCCTGGCAAACAGCGTTCCCCTGGCGAGGGCGCGCCGGGGGAGGAGGAAGGGGTCCAATTTGTTATTCCCCCGAGCACTTTATTCCCATGCGAGTGGCGCTCTGCCCCCCGAGCCCTTTGGTTCAAGGTGAGGGGTGCTTTCGGCGCAGGCGGGAGTCCCTGCCCGCGTACGTCACATTGTGAAGACCCAACAGACGCGGAACAGCAGCTACTGACAATCGTTCGGCGTCGTGTGATGACAACTTGGCAATTCTGTGCTATACTATATGTGTCAAGTTGGCAACAAGGAGATGCACCATGGACGAACAGGCACGATTTCTGCAATGGCTGATGGAACAGACGTCGCTCTCACAGGTTGAGCTGGCTCAGCGGCTGGGTATTTCCGCCAGTCTTGTTTCGCGGCTCGTGAAGGGCGAACGGCGGCTGACACTGAGCATGCTGCGGCATATCGCCGGTGTTTTTGACCTACCGCAGTCGGAGGTCTTCACGCGTGCGGGGGTCCTCCAGGAGCCCATCCTCGTGGAAGAGGATGCGGTGCAATATGCTCCTGTGGAACTTCGAGCCGCCGCACCCGAGGGCGTGGGCGAAGCGTCGAGCCTGCAGGCCCAGCTGGAGGACCTGCGCGACCCGCGCAAGGCCCTGGTGTGGGCGCTGGAGGGCAAACTGCCGGAGCGTACGATCGAGAAGCTGATGCGGCTGGTTGAATTGGAGCTCGAGTATCACGATAGTTCCAAGGAGGGATAACACATGTTCAACACTTCATACGTAGAGAACGCGCCCGAAGGCGGCGTTGCGATGCTGGAGGTCCTTGGCAAGGATGCGCAGGCGATGGCGTTCGTGCCCATGCGGCGTGTCGAGGTCAGCGGCGAGGTCACCGGCCCGGTCGCGGGCATGCAGGTCGTCCACGTGTTCAGCTACACGAAGCAGCAGTGCAGCAGGGTCATCGAGGCTGCATACCGCTTCCCCCTGCCGGGCGACGCTGCGGTCACCGGCGTCAGCGTACGCTTTGGCGACGTGGAGATCCAGGCTGTCCAGGAACCGCGCGCCCAGGCCGAGAAGGACTACGAGGACGCAAAGAAGGACCGGCGCCAAGCTGCTCTTGTGACCCGTGAAGCAGCGGACGTCTTCACCCTCCGCGTGGCGGGCATCAAGCCCGGTCAGGAAGTGAGGGTCGAGACAGCGTTCGTCCAGCTTGCCCGCATCGAAGGGTCCGGCTGGTCCCTGCGTATCCCGCTCACCGTTCCCGTGCGCTATATCCGGGGAGACGAGTCCCCTGCGGCAGGAGCAGCGCGTCCTCTGGCACAGGCCGCGGACCCCGGCTACCGGGCGTCCCTGGACCTGACCGTGTTCGATGCGTCTGGGGTTGCCAGTCCCACCCATGCGCTGTCCCTGACACGCGACGGCACCGAACTGCATGCATGTTTCGAGGGCGGGGATGTCCTGCCTGATTGCGACGCTGTCATCATTTGGCAGCCTGCCGGCGACGCACAGCGGACGACGCTGTCCGCATTCACCGCGCACCACGAGGGGCGCACGCCGTTCCTGGCGCTGGTGACACCACCCTCCCGCGAGCAGAAGCTGATACCGCGTGAGCTGACCGTGCTGGTCGACCACTCCGGCTCCATGCAGGGCGCCAAGTGGGAGGCTGCCGACTGGGCCGTCAAGCGCCTCATCGGCATGCTCACCGAGGATGACCGCTTCCGCATCGGCGTGTTCCACAGCACCGTGACCTGGTGGAGCGATACGCCAAAGACGATGGATGACGCAGCGCGCAAGGACGCCGTGCACTTCCTGGTGTCGCACAAGGACTCGGGGGGCACCGAGCTCGGCGTCGCCCTCGAGCAGGCACTGCAAGGGCATAGACCGTCCGGCGACTTCTCGCGGCAGGTCTTGATCGTAACCGATGCGCAGGTCAGCGACGAGGGGCGCCTCATCCGGCTGGCCGAGGAGGAGTCGAAGCATGCCGACCGCAGGCGCATCAGCATCCTGTGCGTCGACTCGTCACCCAATGCAGCCCTGGCGCGCCAGCTGGCTGAGGCAGGTGGAGGGTCCGACCGCTACGTCACCAGCAACCCCGAAGGCGGGGACATCACGACAGCGCTCGATGAGATCGTGGATACCTGGGCACGTCCCATTGCGACCGGCCTTCGGCTGGAGGTTCGGACAGATGCCGTGTATGCAACTTCACGGCGGCCGGTTGTGCCGAGTGTTGGCGAATGGGTTGGACTGGACCTGGGCGACCTGCCCGCGGGCAGACCTCTGTGGGCATCAGGTGAGGCAGCCACAGGTGAAGAGCCTCTGGCTCTGCGCCTCGTAGACGGGCATGGGGAGGTCCTTGCCACGTGGACCGAAGCAAACGGGACACCGGTGCACGGAGGTGTCGCCGCGCTGGTGGGCGCACGCCGCCTGCAGCAGCTGGAAGCCCTCAAGGGCGCGCGCTATACGCCAGAAGAGCTCAAGAAGCGCGTCGAAGAGTTGGGCATCACCTCTGAAGAAGCTGGTCGAGAGACCGGAACACTGTACCCCGAGAACCAGCCTGCCGACGAGACCCTTGCCGGGCTCATCTGTCGGGAGTCCCTGCGCAGTGGCATCGCAAGTACTGAGACTGCCTTCGTGGCGATCCGCACTGAGGCGGGCAAGTCAGTCGAACGGACGATCATCGTTGCCAACGCAACTCCCGAAGGATGGGAGGATGCTCAGCAGGTAATGATGATGGGAGTGGCTCAGATGGGAGTTGCCCGGCGCACGTCCGCGATGCCTCCTTCGGCTGGACTCTACGACATGGCGGTGTGCTGCAGCGAACCGGAGCCCGCGTTTCTTGCGAACCGCGCCAGCAAGGCTGCTCTCAGCCTGCAGGCTGTCGGCCGGCGCCAGCCGCGTGCCTTCAGTGTCACGCTGTTCGACGGCGTGCCCGCCGCCGCTGTGGGCCGCATCATGCTGGCCGAACGCACGATCGGTCTCAAGGGAGCGAAGGGCCTGCAGGCGTCCCGTCTGCTCAGCCTGATCGCAGAAGGAGATGCAGGGGCATTCCCCGAGGGTGCCGAACTCCTGCTGTTCGTCGGCGACATGGTGCGCGCCCGTGCGCGTATCCGTTTGTCTGACCTGCTTGGCGGGGCGAGGCGTCCCCTCAACGTCACCTGCGCTGACAGCCAAACCCTGCGCCTGGTCCTGCTGGTCCCCAGCATGGGCACGCAGGCGATCGGTCACCTCAAGGTCACGGTGGGCATCGCCTAGCGGCAGGTCACCACAGCAAATCCAGAAGCCCCGGCTTACGCCGGGGCTTCTTCTCTGTCATTCCCCCGAGCACTTTCTTCTCATGCGAGGGGCGTCCTGAGGAGTGCTCCTCACGAGTATTTCTCTGCAATACGAGTGGCGCTCTCCCCCCGAGCCCTTTGGTTCAAGGTGAGGGGTGCTTTCGGCGCAGGCGGGAATCCATTCTTTGTCGTCTCTCAGCGCAGCAATTGTCGGTCCCGCTCCCTCGCTGTGGGGCTAGCATGACCGTAGCCCATGTCGGACAAGGATGCGAAGGGCGTCAGATTTCGACGGGACTCATTGGCAAACCATTCAGTCGGTTACAGTAGTGGTGTGGGGTATGTTGGAGGGCGGAAATGCTGTCTGCATTCTTGGGTATCACGGATAACAAGTGGTTCGAGTACTTGCAGTGGAACAAGATCACCGACGAGGTGAACTTCTGGATTCCGAGCGCTCCGCCACGCAAGCTCATCGAACCTGGGACTCTGTGGTTGCTCAAGCTCCACCGGATGCATCTCCCAGATGGAACAATTGTCGATCCAATCGCAGGTGTCGGCGTGTTCATGCACTACTCAGTCCTTCCCCTCCAGGTGGCCTGGGTTAAGGTTGGGGAGGAATTGCAGACAGAAGCTTTCCTAAGTATAGATAGCCGGCCTCCAGGCCGGCCATCTATTTCCATTGGGAGAGTCTATCGAAAGAGTGATTAGCCCTGCTTGAGTTGCTCAACCACTTCCACCAACCTCGCGACCAGGTGCTCATGGTACTCCTTGCCCTTTTCCTTGGATGCCTTGGTCGGACTACCGGTGATGCCGTGGGCGACCTCCACGGACTTCATCATGCCGGCAGCGGTGGACGGTACGTAGCAAAGGGTGTCGCCCTGGTATCTGGGATCCACGCTGTACAAGGGGGTGGGAGAAGGGACATAGTCCTTGGCCCTGTCAGCATGGTACAGGTCGGGGTGACAGTACCACATGTGGGAGGATTCAATGTCTTCGCCGTGGCCAAGCGGACCGAAGCCCAGGCGGTCGACCACCTCCTTGGACATATACGCGGGGTCAAACAGGGCCGCCCGGACTCCGAGCAGGCGCTGGGCTTTCTCGCAAGCGATCTGTAACCAGGGAATGTTGACCAACCTGTGTCCATTGACCAGCACGAATCTCCTGCATCCGTGCTTGACGAGAGACTCGATCACGTCATAGACCAGTTCTGCCAGGATTTCCGGACGTACCGTGATGGTCCCAGGCAACACCATGTGATGGGGGCTCCATCCGAACCAGAGCGGCGGGGCAACCACTGCACCGGTCTTCTCAGAAGCCGCCTCGGCCAGAGCGATCGCCACCATAGTGTCCGTTCCGACAGGCAGATGACCGCCGTGCTGCTCGGTGCTTCCCACCGGCAAGATGACGACCTGCCCTTGCTTTACCTCTTCCCCAAACTCCTCCGAAGTCATGTTCTGCAGCAACTTAGCTGGCATAGATATCCTCCTTTTAGTCTTACACTCCGAGATAGGCTTTTTCTACTTTCGGGTTGTGTAGAAGTTCCTGGCCCGTTCCAGTCAGCACTATGTTCCCGAGTTCAAGCACGTAACCCTTGTCGGCAATAGTCAGAGTGAGCACAGCGTTCTGCTCGACCAGGAGGACGGTCTTGCCCATCTGTCTTATCCTCCCGATAGCCCTGAATACCTCCTCCACAATCACCGGGGCAAGTCCCATCGAGGGTTCGTCCATGAGGAGCAGCTTCGGGGCGGACATGAGAGCCCTCCCCACTGCCAGCATTTGTTGCTCCCCGCCGGACAGAGTCCCAGCCTGTTGGCGAAGCCTGCTGTGTAGGCTCGGGAAAAGCTCTATTACCCACGCACGATCTTCTTTGATACCGTCCTTATCGTGGCGCAGGTAGGCTCCCATGTCCAGGTTTTCGGCCACAGTCATCTGCGGGAAAATGTGCCTGCCCTCGGGAACCATCGTCACCCCCAGGCTGACAATACCTGCAGTGGAGACCTTGCTGAGATCCCTGCCTTCCCACAGTATCCTGCCACGGCTTGGCTTGAGCAGCCCCGTCACGCACTTGAGCATTGTGCTCTTGCCGGCGCCGTTTGCTCCGATTATGGCTGTGATTTGCCCTGGATCGGCTGTGAGACTGATTCCGTGCAGGACCCCAGTCTCACCGTACGCTGCGCAAAGGTCGATGATCTCAAGCACGGAAAGTGCCTCCCTTGCCCAAATAGGCCTCGATCACTTCAGGGTTGTTGCGCACCGAGGTAGGATCCCCTTCTGCGATCTTCTTACCGTGGTTGAGCACGGTTATGGTGTCGCAGACGTTCATGACCAGCTTCATGTCGTGCTCAATCAGGATTACAGTATACCCGTCTGCTCGCACGCTCGAGATCAGGGCGAGGAGATGGGCTTTCTCCGAAGGGTTCATCCCTGCAGCCGGCTCATCCAGCAGAATAACCTTGGGCTGCGCGGCGAGGGCGCGGGCGAACTCGACCATCTTCTGTTGCCCGTAGGGCAAGCTCCTCGCGATCTCCGTGGCCTTGCCCCCGAGCCCGACCCGCTCCAGGGCAGCGTGAGCCATCCTCCTGCTCTTGTCGTCGCAATCCCGGGCAAACTTCGTCCCCATGAGGATGGAGAGTATGGGGGTCGGGGTGTGGACGTGCTGGGCCACCATGACGTTATCCTCGACCGTCAGATCCCGGAAAAGACGAATGTTCTGGAACGTGCGTGCTATGCCGATGGGAACCAGCATGTGTGGTTTGAGGCGTCCTAACGCTTTGCCCTCGAAGACCAGCTGACCCGAATCGGCCCTGCTGAACCCCGTGAGGACGTTGAAGAGGGTCGTCTTGCCGGCACCGTTAGGGCCAATGATCCCATGGATAGCGCCGGGGCGCACGCCCACGGTGACAGAGTCCAGAGCCTGCAGGCCGCCGAACCTGATGGAGATATCCCGGAGCTCAAGGATGAAGCCTTCAGTTATCGACAAGTCTCCCCCTTGTCTCCCGCGACTCCGTTTTGGCCCTTGTGCCCTGGAAAATGCATTCGCCTGAAGACCTGGGCAACGGCGGGAGCTAACCCCGAGAGCCCTTGAGGCATAAATATCACCGTCGCGAGCAGGATCGCCCCATACACTATGAGCCGGTACCCTTGGAGGAACCGGAGAGCCTCGGAAAACACGGTGAGAGCGAGAGCCCCGACCAAGGCTCCGTAGATGGTGCGGTTCCCGCCGACTACGGACATGCAGAGCAAAAGTACCGAGACATCAAATGTGAAGTTGTCCGGGCTGGCCACCCCTGCGAAAGAACCGTAGAGGGCTCCCGCAATACCAGCATACGCAGCACTGATTGCGAAAGCGGCGACTTTGTACCTGTCGGTCGGAACGCCCATCGCTCCTGCAGCCAGGTCATCCTCCCTTATCGCGAGAAACGTCCGGCCCACCTTTGAGTTGGATAGTCGCAATGCCTCAAGCGTTGCTAGATAGAGGACAGCGCAGATCAGGTAGTAGAATCCTCTCTCCGAGGAGATCTGCATGCCCAGAAAGGACGGGAGCGGGATCCCGGTGAGTCCGGCGGCACCCATGGTGACAGGCACCCAGTTGACCATGATTAACCTCATGATCTCCCCGAACCCGACAGTGGCCATCACGAGGTAAGGTCCTGACAGCCTCATGGCGGGGATCCCGATAACCACTCCGCAGAGCGCAGAGACGAGCGTGGCCGCGCTGACCGCGACCACGAAGGGTACGTTGAGTCTCATCATGAGGAGCGCCGATACATAGGCCCCTACTCCGAAGAAGCCGGCCTGCCCCATTGACACCTGGCCGGTGTAACCGGAGAGAAGGTTCAGCCCTATGACGACGAGCGAGTATATCCCCACCAGGTTCAGGACGTGCAGGTAATAACGATTCGACACCGCGAGTGGCAAAAGGAGAACCAGGGCCAAGCCGGCTATCTTCCACCACGGAAGACCCCGCATACGGTCAAGCATTCATCCCACCACCAATCGGGTCCGACTCAGACTTTCGCCCGGTTCACTCGACTGAACAGGCCGGACGGCCTCAGCCAGAGAACCAAGATAAGCACGCCAAACGAGATCGCGTCACGGTACCCCGAGCTGATTTTCCCGCCGGCTACAGCC